>JAABUQ010003374.1_pt1 | contig 29380 bp, 39 predicted proteins | sample 5560001 | NCBI WGS metagenome assembly JAABUQ01 (sample SAMN10711888, study PRJNA513371) | rock metagenome | isolation source: Antarctica rocks | place: Antarctica: Victoria Land, Finger Mt nord | collected 2015-12-18 | reverse complement strand
AACGCTCACACGTCTCTCAGGTCTTTCGAAAGGCACCATGTCACTAACGGCTCTTCTGCACTGCAGCAACATCGATGAGACGCGCCAATTTTACCGATCCGTGCTGGGCTTTAACGTCACTGATACCGCAGAAGGTACGTTGACCGCCGAGAAAAATGGCGGCAAGCTTATCTTTACGGAGCAAGACCATTGGAAACGTGCGCCTGTTTGTTCCGGTACGATCTATTTTACCATCAACGATGTGGACGCGTTCTTCATCACCGTTAAGGAGAAGATTGCGGTTACTTGGCCACTGCAAGATATGCCATACGGATCTCGGGAGTTCGGGATCAATGATTGTAACGGCTACTGCCTTGCCTTTCAGCAGGGACTCCACTAAGCGCCTATCGACTTCCAGCTATTATAGTCCTGAAACGGACCCCTTTCGGGCTGCTCGCCTGCGTCCCGGTCGTGGGAGAGACGTTGAGGCCGCGTTCAAACGGGAATACGATTCGCCGCGCTTGATCGAGTTGCGACAACGCTTTCGTCTTGTTCCAAAACGTTGAGGCGGTTTAGGCGAATGCCCTGAGGGCGACCGTTTCAAGGAATGACGAATTTGGATGCAACGGGGCATTTCATGGCAATGTGTTTCCGCGACCGCAAAGACATCGTTGGTACCCCACGCGATGTCAAGAACGTCAACTATCGAACTTTGCGTTTACTCCTCGCCACGGATGACGTCCCCGTGTCGCTAACGGATATCGTGCTTAACCCCGGTATCGAGGACATATACGGCTATGCAGATCGAACGGAAATTGCCTATTGCATCGAGGGGCGCGCTACGTCGCGTGATCTAAAGACGAACGTAGCGCAAGATATTTACCCGGGCGTTCTCTGGGTGGCACCCAATTCTCGTTTCAGTTTCTTAGCGCACGAACCGACACGGTTGATCTGTGTTTTCTATCCGCCGCTCGAAGGGAACGAATCTGGCCTTGAAATCGACGTTTAGCGCTGCCCCCGAGTCGTTGCATGGCACAGCGTGATTTTTCCCGCAAGCGACCCCTTTGCAGACAAACCACTAAAGCTGCGTACAGGCTTGCGCCTACATCTCGATTCCGCCGGCAATACGTGCGAGATCGCCGCGTAATGCGGACCATCCCGCTTCGCCACCGATGTTCGCCACGAGCGTCGCCTGACGCGAAGCCCACAACGGGTACGCATGATCGAGCGCGGTTTGTCCCGCAGCCGTCAATTTAATGATCCGGCTGCGACCGGCACGCTCGACGGAGAGCAATTTCGCTCGACGTAACACGTCAACGTTACGGCTAACCGTCGTCTGATCCAGATCCATAGACACCGTGAGCTCCCCGGTCGTCAAAGGCCCGAGTGCCCGCACGTGTGCGAGCATCGAGAATTGCGTCAGACGGAGACCTGTAGGCGCAAGCGCCTCATCTAACGCGTTCGTAAGCGCACGCGCGACCTTCCGCGTATTCAAGCACACGCAGGTTTCGCGGACCCGCTTTGCAGCGGCAGCGTCGAACGAGACCATTATCCCGGCGCCTCTTGACCTGGAGGCTGGATATGTATATACATACATCATAGATTCATTGCTCTAATTCGTCTTCCTGCTTTGAGGAGCCGTACACCATGGATTCCGATCCGCAATCACCGCTCGCCACGGTACGCCCTCGCGTCGCCGCGGCGCTCGCCGCTTGGCAAGCGCCGTCGCCATTGGAAGCGCGACAGGTCCGCTCGCGCGTCTCGCACCCACGATGCTTGCGCCAGCCATTGTCGCTGGCATTGTCATCCCAACCTTCGTCTATGGCCGATCGCCACTGCTGTGTGCCGCGGCGCGAGAGGTTGGCGTGCACCGCATCTCGTTGCTGCACGCGTGGCGCATCGCCGCTGGCGCCATGTTCCTCGTCTACGGTGCTCAGGATAAGCTTCCACAGAGTTTTGTCCGGAGGGCCGGTTGGGGCGACATCCTCGTGGGCGCGTCTGCGACGGCGCTCATTAAGCTCCCGCGTAAACGAACGACGTATGCGATTTTTCACGCCGTAGGCTTCGCCGATTTCGTCCTCGCCGTTGGAACGGGCCTTGCCGCGACGCTTCGTCGCGAACCAAGGATGGGCGCGATCGCGACGTTCCCACTCGCCCTTATTCCACTCTTTGGCGTTGGAGTCTCCGGTGCCGCGCATCTCATCGCTTTCGATCTCTTGCGGAGCAATGGGAACGACGGCGTCTGATCTAGTCGCAAAAGCAGCGGTATCATGACGTGACATGCGCTCGGTGCGGTCCGCGCGCGCAGACGCCCCTGAGCTATCCCAAAACCGACCCCGTTTCGCGACGGCGGAGAAGCGGCCGGCTATAGGTGCCGAAAGTAAACTACGGCAAGAACCGCGATCGCCGCGCTACATTGTACAGCTAGCATTTGGACCGCGGCCCTTCGGCAACGCGGCAGCCAGGAAATCGCGAAGAAGGCGATGATCAGCGCCTGCGTTGGCATGAGTATTTGAAATAGGTGCGCTCCCGTGTCCTCGTCGGGCTGACGAACGAGCGTTCCGTGGACGCTTCCAATAGTGAACGCGGTGAGAAACCCCGCCGAAATCACAACGGGAATGTGGGCGCTGGGACGTTTCAACAGACCTAGCATAGTCAACTTTGTATCAAAAAGTAATCGGCTCACGCAAGATAGACTAAAAAGCGACCTTACACAACAGCTCCACACGGTAACGAAAAAAGGCGCCAGCCCCCGGGATGTTCTTATTATCTGAGCCCCGAAAAGGATCGCCTTCGCAACCTTTCGCGAGCATCTCGTGAGGTGCTCAGCTTTGCGGCTCCAACGCCTGACGGTGACGGGTTGCACTTGCGCCTCGGTGCCGACGAAACCGCAGCAACGCGGGCAATCGATGCTTTCAAGAACGCATCGAACCGGGCGATGTGGCGGCTCGGTGCTCGCCTCGCATTGAAATCAAAAACCATTGCGGAAACCGCCGCGATTTCCCCGGAGCGTGCTGAGGCAGTTCTCTCATTTTTCACCACGACGCGCGCAGCGATCGGCGGCGACTATTACGTACCACTACCCAGTAGTCCGCTGAAAGTTCGCCCACTGCTTACCTTCGAGAGCCGCTGGCTGCTGCCGAGCGCGATGCTTTTCTTACCAGCGGTACAACCGGCGCTCGAGCGTGCGCTAAATCCGGCTTTTAAGGCACCCAGTGGAAGTGCGGCCGACTGGGATCTCTATGCTGCGCAACGGGCCGACCTACTCGAACGTCGCGCAGTAGGCGCACTTTCGACTCTGCTTAACGGCGCACCGGCCTATCGGAACCTCAAGTACAAAAGCATCCCAGGGATGCAGGGTCACGACGAGTTGGATGGTCTCATCCTAGCCGACACCGTCCTCATTCTCATCGAGGGAAAGGCCGGCGGCTTTACTGCAACGGCACGACGTGGCGACATCGATGCGATCGAAGGGCGGATCAAGGAGTTGATCACCGACGCGCACACCCAGGCGCTACGTGCAAAAGCCTACATCGATACGCAGGCCGCGCCAACGTTTAGACTTGAGGATGGCACATCGTTCGTGCTGAACAAAACGCCGATCGACGAAATACTCCTTATCACGGTCACGTTTGAGGAATTGGGCGTACTTACCGGTACCTTTAACGACGTCCGCCGGATTAATACCGCAAGCGCGTCCGAGACGCCCTGGGCCGTTCCACTCCACGACCTTGAAATCATCGCACGATACTTGAAGACGGCGCCCGAGTTCGTCCATTTCTTGCGTCGTCGAATCGCGATGAACCATGCAGCGTTCGCCGGTGCGTTCGACGAGCTCGACTGGCTTGGGCGCTATTTTTACGACTCGCTGACCTTCGCCGACCTCAAACATATTCCAGGCTCCGCGAACGTCTGGATGCAGTCGCATACAACAGATTTCGATTCCCACGAACTTTTTCGTACAGGCATACGGGACAGCGAAGCGTGCGCACCGGAGCACACCTTGCATTCCATCATCGCCGGGCTGTGCGCAGCGCTCCAGCGGTGGTCGGGGCATAACTACATTAACGGTGGGGTTGCGCTGCTCGATCTGCCGCCGAAATTGCAGCGTTCCTTCGGCAAGCGAATTGCCGCTTCGCTGAAGCGTCGGCGTGACCGTCTTGTTCAGGAGGTAGCGTCAGCCTCAGACCGGTCGATTCGCGTTTGCTGTTCTCTCATCAGCGATGGCGTCGCGACGACCGCGATTAAAGACATTGAACATTTTGGCTCAGGTGAGTATGGCCGAGACGTTCACCTCATCGTGAACCACCGTCTGGAGGTCCTCGATCTACGCTGGTTCAGCTCTTGAGAGATGTTCCGGTTTGGCGTAGCCGAGATTGACTTTATGGCTTTTGCCCGGCTGCACCGCACGCGTCCGAGCGCTACCAGTAACGTACCGAGTGAGGACAATCTGCCTTGGCTAACGGAGCGCGCTCGTGTCTCGATTTCTGAATCTGGAAGGCTCCGAACCTTACCGCTTGTTTGCAGCCGTCCTGCGACGCTCGCGGCTGGGCATCAAGGCGGCGTATGATGCGGCATTCGCGGCCGATGCGCGCTGTAATAAAATGATGGATGACGAGCGGCTCCTCAACGCACGCAGTCAACCTTTTGCGTTCCCGATGTTTAGGGACGACGTCGAATACGATCCGTCCACTGCCGCCGATGTTGCAGAACGACGAGCCGAACTCTGGGCCGAGGCGCAGGCCGAGGACCTCCAAGCAGAGTTCCAAGCGTCAATCGTCGTGTATTGGGCAGATGATACCTTGCGTCGCTTCGAACGGGCGGTTCTCGAGAGACAGCCGACACTCGCGACGGGCTACGGCCCGACTTACGGGGAACACGTGCCTCTTACGACGCTCCTGCGTGCCGGGACGAACACAGCGCGCCACGTCTCGGAGTGGGACGATGATCCCGACCTACGCTTTCCATATGACTCGACGACGGCGACCACCACAGCAGCAAAGCAGGCGTACAGGAACATCGAGATCCTTCAACGTGCGTTCGGCATCGGAAAGAACGAACCGGTTCGCGAGCCAGCGTGCTGGCGTATTCTGGTCGCCGTCGATGGCCTGCTGGGAACGCACAAGCCCGAGTACGCACGGTTCGAGGCCGCCGTCATTGAAGCCGCCGGAGAGATTGCGCAAGCAGCTGGCGGGGATGCTCTCATGCGACTCGAGACGGAGTTGGCTCGTTAGACCGCAACAGGCAGATACACACTCATGAACGCTCGCGATAAAACGGTGACTCTTTGAGATGGCAGGCATCATCAACCGGACCACCGGACGTACTCTCCGCTACATTGCCAGCATCCGACGGCCCCTTGTCGTCGACAACAAGCGTCCGTCCCCAAGCCGGTACGGTAGGCAGATGATTCGCTGGGACCAAACCGTCGAGGCAAAACACTACTGGAACATTGCGGCAATCTGCGGTCGACTGCCCATCATCGCGTTGCGTCGGCCTCCGCAGAGTCGCTTAATTGCTACAATATAGCGTAGACGGCGGTGTAGAAGAAGCGCTCATTTCGACGGCTTCCGTCATTTCGACAAACTCGTCTCGCACAAGACTGCTGCCCGGCGCGGCATCGCGGTGAACGATCGCGCCGATCTCGCCGTCGGTCTTCGCGTTCGCGACAGCAGCCGTGAAAGCGGCGACCGACCCGCGTCTCGTCGCCGCTCCGGGCAACACCCCCGAAGACCACTACGACGATCTCCCAGTTGCCACGGTTATTTGCATCGCACTGGCAGAAGATTGCCGACCCGCTAAAAATCATTGATCAAGGCTTAAGGGAATCGTTTCTCGGTCCTCGTCCACAGGGCTTAGTCTATCGTAAAAGCTCTCGTCATATCACTGCCTTTGACTGCTCGAAGTAAAGCAATCGGGTTCCAGTAATCCTTGTAATGAACAATGTTTCCATCGCGCATGCGGATGATCGAGATATAGCGTTGGTTGTAGGCTTCTTTCGTAAGAAGGCCCTCCCCACGACCGGAGAACTCAGGCACAACCATGTCCGGATCACTAACCTCTATCTCTGAGACGTCGGCGACTCCGTCGATCCGAAGTAGCTTCCTAATCCTCTGGAAATTTGCGATGATGGCATCTCGACCAGCAATCGGCGTGCTCAGTCCAGGCGGCGCATAGGGATATTCCAAAACACCATCCACGGCAAACATGTCTGGAAACGTCTCAGCATCGGGTCTGAGGCGATTACCCAGCACGCGACGCAACATAGCTGGGAAGCTCTCAACGGTATTAATTTCGGACATCTTGATCTCCATCACGTGCAGGGCCGGATTTGGCGGCTTGGCCTAGGCTATTGTCGCCCCGGCTAACCAGTGTAACTATGGTCTATGGTCCATAGTCAATGGTTTCGTCCGCAATGATGATCGCTGCATTTGCCCGAGAAAGTAGGCTCTCGATTGATGCAGTGCGGCTTTACGTCAACCGGGGCTTGCTCCATCCGGAGATCGGAACGAAGGGAGGGTCGCGCCCCTACCAAATTTTCTCAGCCCTCGATCTCGAGAAGGCCCGCATTATCCGTGCCGGCCAAGCACTGAAATTGTCGCTCAAAGAGATCGGCGCGTTCATCAACAAACGAGCTTTCGACGGAGAGGAAGACGATGTGGTAATCGCCTTCCTAGAGGAGCAACGTAATCGGCTTACAGAACGAATTTCTGAGCTGGAAAAACTTGTCTCGTTCGCCGATGCCAAAATAGGTTGGCTGAAAGACCCGAGCGTCGGCCCTTCGCCGCCGTATCCACAGTAATTGCAACATGACGCGACCGCCGCCAGGCTTGCGGCAGCGCGTGCTAGGCCCCATGGTTGGATTTGACCAAGTTCCGGCCGCAGGCGAATGAGATCAAGGATAGGGAACCCGAGTCCGTCTACAGGGCCTAGTCCACCCATCCCTAAGGGCGGAATTTAGCGGGTTGCCGATAAAGCTGGCAGCCTCGACATCCTGGTCAACGAGGCCTAAACCGTTGCGCCCGGTGATCTCCTGTCCCACGAAGATGCGCTCTGGCGCTCCGCCTGAGACCTGAAGGCGTTCGACTACATCAATCTCACGCGCGCACTCTTTGCGCCGTCGTGGCGTGGCCGGACGGCGTCGTTGGCACGGGCCCGCGACCGCGAACGCCGATCTCAAGCGCGAAGCAAATCCGCGCCGCGACAGCCGCGCGTCGGCGTTCACGCGGCCGGCATGACGAACAAAGGCGCGTCGGGCGCGAGGGTCGGCTCATGAAGGCCACATCGACGGTTGCAATCATGGCGTATTCTTTCGAACGGTTTTGCGGAAGAAACACCAATTGACATAAAGCGCAACGGGCAACGTAAAGAAGATCAACGTATTGAAAAATCCTAGCACCAAAGCCGCCGCGCTTACCGGTTGTCGAAGGTAGCCGTAGAGCAAGCCCACCTGCATCACGATGAACACGGTCGCTCCGAGCATGAGCCAACCACCAAGCATTCCGAGGCGGTTTTTCGTCGCGAGCATTACGAACGTGTAACCGGAATACCAGAAGTAGCCGATGAGATAATGCCACCCGAAGCGAAACCATCCATACCAGTCCGCCGTACGTGCAACTGGCCCGAATATACCGACGCTGATTATTTGATAGAACCGTATGAACGGAATATGCGCGATGCCCATGATTATCTGATCCGGAATCTGCGCGAATATTAGAGTTAAGAGCAAGAGCAAGAGAGCCGGAAGTGTTCCAGCTAGCTTCCTCCCGGTACTTAAAGACGCCTCAATCATACCTACCGGTAACATTTTCTAGCCAGCTATTCAGGCCGAGAGCCAGATGATGTCCGCATTCTAGAGCTCACGATCATCGTGGATCGTTTCATGTGCGCCAGGCTGACTGGCCGTAAGCCGGCCAAATCAGGGGGCAATTTTTCTTGACAGACCACGCTAGGACATATATGTTATTGATCGACCACTAACATAATGGAAGAGTTTATATGATAGTCGAAAAAACCATTTTCGAGCGCCGCCTCGCAGCTCAGCACACCGTACGAGAGCACCTGCGCCTTACGGTCGCAGGACTCACCGATGAGTGGGTGATGCTATTCGCCCCGGACGCGGTGCTCGAGTTTCCGTTCGCGCCGGCCGGAGTGCCTCGAAAGGTAGCGGGCCGCGAGGCGTTGCTCGCACACATGCGTCAATTTCCTGAGATGTTCGAAGTGATATTCGTCGATCTGGTGTTCCATGACACGGTTGATCCGAGCCTTGTAATTGCCGAGTTCCGCTCGATGGGCACGGCCCGGCCAACGGGCAAGCCGTACGAGCAGACGTGCATCTCCGTCGTTCGGACCGATGACGACGCGCATATCACCCATTATCTGGACTACTGGAACCCGCTGGTGGCGATCGAGGCGCTAACACCACAGGTTGGGCGGTCCGACTGTGACCTCACCGTCACGTTCGGAGACACTAAGGGAAGTCGTACTTAAATTGATGCTTATGGCCCCGGCTCGGACTAAAAAGCGCGATGAACGACGTCGGGCGGTCGTGGCCGCCGCGATCGATTGCTTCGCGAAGAAAGGTTTCTACGGCACGACGACGCACGAAATTGCTGAGTCGGTCGGCATCTCGCAGCCGTACCTCTACCGCCTATACCCTAACAAAGAAGCGCTGTTCGCGTCCGCGGTCGACCACGTGTCTGTCGTGATGACCGAGACCTTGATCGCGCACTCGCCGGTGGCGGGCGAGAACGGGCTGGGGTCCGCGGCGGCGCTGGATGCGGCGCGGGGCGCCTACGCGAAGCTCATCGCGGACCGGGCCATCCTGAGTTTCCTCATGCACGCGAACTGCGCCGCCGGCGAGCCGCTGGTAGGGCAAGCCGTGCGCCGATGTTACGCCAAGCAGGTTGACGCCGTGCAAAAGATATTGGGCAACGATGACGCGGTGCGGCGCTGGTTCGGCGCCGGAATGCTCGACAACGTGGTAGCCGTGCTGGGCCTGGCCGAGATCAACGAGCCGTGGGCACAGGTCCTTGCCGCTCGATGAACTTTCACCCTGTGATCCATCATGCCGGGCCCTAGCCGGTCGGGTCCAACCAGATTGTCGCCCAATCAGCGCAATGTTCCACGACGGCGCGAGAAAGTGGAAGAGTGCATCGCCTGTTCCCTCTAGGGCAAGTGCGAGACAAAGCGACTGATGGCTAAAGCGAGTTGCCCCGGCTCATCAATCGGAATCAAGTGTCCGCTTCCGGCGATGACTTCCAACAACACACACGGGACGGATCCGCAGAAGAAGACCGCCCTAACGCTTGAGTTGCTCCGACTCTCGCTCTTTGGAATAGGCGGTAGCGAGCTAAAAGTCGCGCGCGATCGGGCGATCTTGTTGCTCGGGTTCGCCGGCGCTTTTCGGCGCTCCGAGTTAGCTGCGCTCGACGTGGGCGATCTGGCATTCGACAAACGCGGCCTTACGGTGACGCTGCGGCGGTCAAAGACCGATCAGAGCGGTGCCGGCCGCGACGTCGCGATCCCGGTCCTTCCGATCGAGTGGCTCTGCCCTGTCCGCGCCGTGCGGGCGTGGCTCGACCTTGCTGCGATCGCTGACGGTCCCGTTTTTAGAACCTTTGCGCTCCCACGTGGTCGCGAGCGTGCCGGGGAACTGCAGGAGCGGCGAATCGACGGTCGCGACGTCGCACGGCTAGTACAAGCAGTGACCAAACGCGCCCATGTTTCAGGCGATTTCGCTGCGTAGAGTCTTCGCGCCGGCTTCGTGACGTCTGCGGCGCAGAAGAAGATCGCTGAAGTCGACATTCAACGCGTCACCGGACATCGGTCCGTCGTGACGCTGCGCGGGTACGTTCGCCGTGCAACGCTGTTCGAAGATGCACCGCTGCTTGCAATGACGGATCGCGAATGATCCGTGCCCGCTTTATCGGCGTCGACCGATGCCTTGATGAACGGATTCCCGAACTCACGGGTTGCGCGCGCGACGCAACCGGCCTCTGGGCACTGTTCGCCAATAGTATACCGGATATTGATGCGCGCTGCATTACGAATTCGAACGTCACGCACTGGAGTGAAGTTGGCACGCGGTCTTGAGCTGCTCCGACGCGCGTTTCGTTGATGATCACGCATTGGCGACGCTGCCGGCGTAGCGTACCCCTAAGTGTAGGCGCTTGCAATCCTAGCGCCGTCTGCTCGCAATCGGAGCGGGTTTTTGCTCAAATTAGCTGACACTGAGCGCGCGGCGCTGCTCACGGTCTTTGACACTGTGCTTGCAATTATCCGGGCGTGCTCGCAATCGGAGCGGCCCGCTCACGGTTGCCGACAACGGCCGGGTCTGGTGGCGCGGCAAAGCGGACGTGCGCAACGTCGCGAATATGCACTTGAGGCGCTACCCTGCCTCCACGGATCGTACCCGGTCGCGCCTAAGCGGCTGCCCGGCAGGTTGCCACGAGCTTCTGACGCAGCCAGCGGTGGGCCGGATCGGCGTCGAGACGCGGGTGCCACATCACGCTGATCGCCAGTTCCGGCGTCTTGACCGGCAGGTCGAACCCCTCGAGACCCTGCGCGGCCACCTCTCCGTCGCGGATGCAGGAGCGCGGCACCAGCGCGATGAGGTCCGAACGGCGCGCGATGTTCAACGCATCGAGGAAGCTCGGCACGATCGCAACGATGTCACGCCGCAAACCGAGTTCGTGAAGGGCGTCGTCCACTGGCCCCTTTGACGCGCCCCGACGCGACGTGACGACGTGCCCGCAAGCGGCATAGCGTTGCGGCGTTATCGGCTTTTCGAACACGGGATGACGTAGGCGTGCGGCACCGATAAAGCGGTCGCGCAAAAGGAGCTCGCTTCGAACCTCGGGCGCGGACGCGCCCGCTGTCCCGATTTCCAGGTCGATCCGGCCGTCCCGCAACGGGGCAGCCTCTTTGTCAGGCTTGGGGGCGAAGCGAAGGCGAACGCGAGGAGCCGCCTCGGTGATTGCCGCGACCAGCGCTGCGGCGAACAGTGCCACGAACCCTTCGTTGGCGCGGATCGTGAACGTCCGTTCCAACAAAGCCGGGTCCATATGGTCGGTGGCCGGCGTAAGCACCGCTCGCGCCTCCTGGGCGAGCGCGTGAACGCGGCCGGCCAGTTGTTCCGCATACGGCGTCGGCACCAGCGAACGCCCAGCTTGTACCAGCAGGGGGTCGCCCGTCGCGGATCGGAGTCGCGCCAGTGTCCGGCTCGTCGCAGAAGCGCTGAGGCCGAGACGTCTGGCGGCAACCGTAACGCTGCGTTCCGTGAGTAGCACGTCGAGCGCTTCGAGCAAGTTCAAATCGATGGTAGCCATACGGGCATCATAGCCGCGCCTTCGCACCAGACATAGCGTCGGACGCAATCATGCTTTGCATCTCATGCGTCTGGCGCATCCCGCGGCTGCGCCCCATAATCAAAGCATGAACACTTTGCCGGACCATCAACCCAAGACGATCCTGCTTGTCGGTGCATCACGCGGCCTTGGAGCGGCGATGGCGGGCGAGTTCGTGGAGAAGGGCTGGCACGTCATCGGCACGGTTCGGGAGAGCGGTCGCACCGAACTGCACGATCTCGCGGACGCGCATGCCGAACAGGTTAACCGTCGAGCCGCTCGACATCACCGAGCCCGATGAGATTGCGGGCCTGCGCACACGGCTTTCGGGCAGCGCCTTCGACATGCTGTTCGTCAACGCCGGCACCGCCAACCACGACGCGACCGAGACGATCGCGGAGGTCCCGACCGATGAGTTCGTGCGTGTGATGCTCACCAACGCGCTCGGCGTGATGCGCGCTATGGAAGGATTTCAGGACTTGGTGCACCCGTCTGGCCTGATCGGGGTGATGTCGTCTGGCCAGGGCAGCATCGCCAACAACACCAAGGGCGGCTTCGAGGTCTATCGCGGCAGCAAAGCCGCGCTGAACCAGTATATGCGGAGCTACGCCGCCCGCCATGCCGCCGATCCGCGGGCGATGGTGCTGATGGCACCGGGCTGGATACGCACGGAGCTGGGCGGCCCGAATGCGCCCCTCAGCGTCGAGGAGACTGTTCCTCAGGTGGTCGACACGCTTGTCGCGCAGCAGGGCACGCCGGGACTGCGCTTCATTGACCGACACGGCGAGACCGTACCGTGGTGATCGGGCGAACGGCCGCACGAGGGATTGGGAACGCGCATGAAGCTGATCGGCATTGAGGAGCACTACCTGACCGCGGACGTGCGCGACGCCTGGGATGCGATCGGGCTAGCAGCGACGGACCCCATCGTTGCCGTCCACTCAGGCGAGGTCGAGAGGCGCCTGCTCGAACTTGCTGACGAGCGGCTGGCCCTGATGGACGAGACCGGCCTCGACGTTCAGGTCCTGTCGCTGACCACGCCTGCCTTGCACGATCTCGGGCCGGAAAGCGTCGATCTGGCGCGCCGTGCCAACGATGCCGTGGCAAAAGCCATCGTTCGATGGCCCGACCGCTTCCAAGCGCTGGCCACGCTGCCGGCGGCGATGCCGGATGAGGCGGCGCTGGAACTGGAACGCTGCGTCCGGACGCTCGGCTTTAAGGGAACCATGCTGTGCGGCCGGGTCGATGATCGAACCTCGATCATTCGGACTTCTTCCCCATCTTTAAGAGAGCAGCCGCGCTTAAGGTGCCGGTCCTGCTCCACCCCCGCACACCCGCCAAGGCGGTGCGTTCCGTCTACTATTCAGGTTTCGCGCCGGAAGTAGACGCTGCGTTCGCAATGTACGGCCTGGGCTGGCACTACGATGCCGGCATCCAGTTCATCCGCCTCGTGCTTGCGGGCACCTTCGATCGCCTGCCCGGCCTTCAGGTGATCCTCGGTCACTGGGGAGAGGTCGTGCTGTTCTATTCCGAACGCTTGGCGGCGTTGGACCGCGTGTCCGGGCTGGAGCAGTCGATCGCGACCTACCTACGTCGCAACCTCTACGTCACAGCCAGTGGCATGTTCTCGCCCGACTATCTGGCGCGAGCGACCGCGATCGTCGGGACGGATCGGCTGCTATTCTCGACCGATTTTCCCTACCAGTACCGCCCAGGCGGGGATGCACGGCGGTTCCTGGCGGAATGTGGGCTAGGTGAGGCTGACAAGGCGGCCTTCGCTCATGAGAACTGGCTTCGGCTGATACAGGCCGGCAGTACGGCCTAACCGTGACGCTGATAAAGCGGCTTTTTAGAAATCTGGAAGATCTCGTTCGTGCCCGGCGCACACTCGCCACCAAATCGCTTCGCTCGCCGGCAGTCTCAATGCACGACGGCACTAAAGCCGAACGCCGCGTCGCTGCTTCCGTACTAGCCGACCATAAGCCAACGAAACGTCGTTAACGCGCGGAGGCTCCATGAACGCATATCAGGCTAGCATTTTGATGACCCTGCTCGAGAACGATCCCGCAGCACGATCGCCGGCTCGTTCGGAAAAATTCCAACGACATCGGTGCGGCGCTTCATCTCAGCGTTGATGCGCTCGAGTGATCCCTCTCCTCGGTCTGAATGATAATGTCTGGGCCCTTGCACAGTCAGGATTCACACACTATAATGTAAGGGCCCAGACATTACCATTCAGACCGAGGAGAGCATCGATGACAGCCGCATCCCCCGCGAAGATCACGACCTTTGCCGAATTCCCGAAACACACCATGCTGGAGAACCTGGCCGTGCGCGCAGACGGGTCCGTGCTGGTTGTCGCATCGCCCCAGAGGCAAGTGTGGTACGCGCCCACTCCCACTGGTGGCCTGCCGGTCGAGCCCGTCCTACTCCACACCTTCGACGAAGGGCAACTGGCCCAGTGTTTCGTCGAAGCAGAGCCCGACATATTTTACGTCGCGACCTATGGCAACGCCACCTTGCACCGCTTCGACCTGCGCGGCTGGACGCCGGGCGCCGCAGTGAGCCCAACGAAAGTTCTGGACTTCGAACCGCCGGCCGGCCCCAACGGTGGCTGCCTGCTCGCCCGGGGCGTGATGCTCTTCTCCGACTGCGTCGAGGGACTGATTTGGCGGGTCGATCTTGGCGATGATGGCCTTCACGCGACGGCGCAGGTCTGGCTGAAGCACGACACCATGGCAGCGGGCGGTGGCCATCCGCCGGTGAGATTTTCAGACACTATGGAAGTCCCATTTCCGGGCATCAATGGTCTCCGCTACGGCCCAAAGACCAAATACGTGTACTACAGCACCTCGTCGCAAAACCTGTTCATGCGCGTGGCCGTCGACCCGGCCACGCATGACCCAGTCGGGGAACCTGAACACATCGCGGATGTCATAAATGTAGATGACCTCTGCCTGGATGAAAACCGGGGCGTCGCCTACCTCAACCGGCATCCAGACCACATCGTCGAACGCGTGCCGCTGGAGGCAGGCTCCTCCGGTCCAGGGCGCGCCATCGTCGCGGGCGAGCCCTTTACCGACAAGATCATTGGCCCAACGAGCCTCGACTGGGGGCGCGGGCCCGATGATTACGGCCATGTCGCCTACGTCACCACCGACGGCGGCACGGTGAAGCTAGCGCCGGATGGGGTTCTCCGGCCGGCCCGACTCATGCGGATCGAATTCGCTACAGAGAACGGCGCGCCACGATGACCAAGCCAAGTCAATCCTTGGGCGGGCGGCTGCCGCTTGCCGATCCGGCGAGCTTGACCAGCGCGCAGCGAAAACTTTTCGAGGCGCTGAAGGCGACGTGGGTAGCCTATGCCAACGAGTTGGGGGTCCAGGCAACGACCGAAGACGGTCGTTTAATCGGCCCATTCAACGCCTTCCTTCTGCACCCCGAGGTGACGGCGAAGCTGTCGGAGTTCCAAGCAGCCGAGGCGGCCAACACGACGCTTCCGCCGCGGGTACGCGAAGTGGTGATTATCGCTGTGGGCGCCGTCTGGCGCGCCGATTATGAGCTGTACGCTCAGATCAACGTGGCGCGCAAAGCTGGCCTGTCCGACCAAGCAGTCACCACACTTGCCAGCGGCGGTATCCCCGATGACCTGAGCGATCACGAGAAGCTCGCAGCGCGTCTCGCGCGCGAACTGTCAACCCACCATCGTGTCGACAACGAGCTGTACCGAGAAGCCGAGCAAGCTTTCGGCAGAATAGGTTTGTTCGACATCGTCGCCGTGATGGGCGTGTACCAAACCGTATGCTCGGCACTCGCCCTATTCGAGGTGCCCGCGCCCTAGTGTCGCGACCGTGCTCCGCGAAAGTCCTTGCAAGTGGGTCGAGCTGCCTACCGTTTCAGTAGCAGGCCACCAGTGAGGAATAAGAGAGCGGCTTTTCAGATCTCGAAACGGGAGGGTCCAGCTTCGCCGCCCGATTTCCTCATGCAGGCCTACGCCGAGGAATTGCCTGCCGACATCTTCCTGTCAATCCGCCTTCTGTTCGCACTGAGGAATTCGGTGCAGCGAGTGAACGCCGATCTCGCTCATTGGCTCGGACCGGACGCCCTATCTCCGGGGCGCATGCAGCTGCTGATGATTCTGTGGGCCAAGAAGGGGCCGGTGCTGCAGAGAGATCTTGTCGATGCTTTAGGTGTCTCGCGCGCCAGCGTCTCCGAACTGATCGAACACCTGTCGCGCGATGGATTGGTGGTGACAAGACCGGACGCGGAACATGGCCGACGCGTCTATGTCGAGCTTACGTCCCACGGGCTCGAAATGGCAACGCGGCAGATTCGTGAGAACGGCCACCGGTTAGATGTGGCCCTCGGCAAGCTCTCGCAAGACGAGAAGCGCGATTTGATCAATCGGCTAAATGCCCTTTGCCCACCAAGCGACCCCTAGCAGTTGATCGGTCATGACAGGTTTGAATGCTTTCCTCCGTGACCTGAGGCGGCTTTTCAGGCAGCTGATAACTGTAAGTTTTGGTTGGTCGCTCGACCAACGCGCGCGCGACGAGTTCGTCGCCGATATCCTCAACGCACCCACATCGCCCTTACGACTGGGTAACGATGTGCTCACGTCAGAATGCCGACGCCGCGTGCGCCAGGCGCAGGCGGTATTGCGCGACTTACGCCAATCCCTACGGAGAAAACGCCATGACCTTCAAAGAGATGAGTCCCGTTGTTTTCGGTACGCGAACAGATGGGCCACGACATCGGTCCCGTCGTGTTAATCAACGTCTTCACCGTCGATCCGCCGCAGGCGGACGCGCTGGTCGAGGCGTGGACGGCAGACGCCGACTTCTTCAAGCACCAGCCAGGCTTTATCTCGACGCAGCTGCACCGCGGCATCGCGGGCAGCGGCGTGTTCATGAATTACGCCGTCTGGGAATCCGTCAACTGTTTTCATAACACGGTCGCGAGCGGGTCGACAGTCTTGAATATTAAACATCTTGCAAATCGTCGGCGACGTAGTCCATGGGATGTACGTTCGCGAACATCTGGGTCGCGCGAGCTCGGCCCGGCGGAACCGCTCAGTTCCCCGTCTGCACTTGTACGGGCGAACCAAACGGCGCCGAGTTTCCGGGCACGATGACGAGGTAACCGCGCTGCGCTGCACCGTCTGCGCGAACAATCTGGCGAATCGGTCCTACTGCGTTGACGATCGCTGAGCCCGCGGGATTGGTCATGAATGCCGCGAGTGCTTGAAGCGAACCGCTGCCGTCCTTCTGACGCGAGAGCGCGAGCACGTAGGGCTGCTTCGGGTTGAGACCTGTCACCGACGCCTCAAGCACCTGAACGAGTCCCTGATCGAAGAGCGACACGCTCGTAGTCGGCGCGCCTTTTCCGGCCGGCGCGAGGGAAAGATGCGCAGCCTGTCCCGCGAGCCCGAGCGGCTGGAGGTTCTGCGTGCCGTCGCCCGTCGGCACGGCGTTCGAAACGTAAGCCACGGCTTGCGGTGCCTGACCAATGGGAATCGTGGCGACGACCTTATTCGTCAGCGTGTCGATGGCATCGAACGCGTCGGCGTTCTCAAGTCCCACGTACACGCGCGTGCCGTCTCCTGAAGGCCAAATCCCATGCGGCAGATTACCGACCGGGATCACGGCGACTTGCGAGAGGTCGCTGGTGCGGAAGACCTTGACTTCGTTGAGTCCGCCGATGGTCACGTACGCGAACGTGCCCTTCGCGTTATGAACGATGTTGACGTGGTTCGTGATCGGGCCTGTGTCGAAAGACTTCAAAATATTGAACGGCGGGCGCGCGTTGAAAACTTCCGTCTTGCCGACGTCCTTCAGCGTGAACCACACCTGACTGCCGTCGGGCGTCGCCGCGATGTTCGGGCAGAACGGGCTGTTTTGGGGCACGCGTGCGACGATCTTGTGGTCGACAAGCGTGACGACTTCCGTTTCCGGAGTGAAGGAGGAGCAGACGTAGCCGTACTTGCCGTCGGGCGAGAAGATCTGCATGCCGGGACCGTTGGGCGTCACGATGCGCGTCTTTTCTTCGAACGTCGCCGCGTCGAGAACCGAAACGTAGTTTTCGCCGCGGACGGTGATCCAGACTTCCCTGCCGTCGGGCGTGAAGAAGGCTTCGTGCGGAGAGCGGCCGACGTACCTCACGTGCTTCACCGCGTTCGTCACCGTATCGATGAACGTCACGGAATTCGAGCCAATCGATACGACGGCGAGCGTGCGATGGTCGGGCGAAAAGCCCAAGCCGTGCACGAGAAGCTGGCCGCGATACAGCGGACTGAAGTTCCCAGGGGACGGGTCTCCAAGACGGATCACGCCGAGGTTCTTGTTGTCGACCGGATCAATCACGGAGATTGTGTTGGAAAACTGCTCCGCAGAATAGACGCGGTCGCGATGGCTGATCGGAACATCCGCGGCCGCCGCGGCGCCTGGCACTTGCCCCGCCGACGCCGGCACGAACGCTTGAAATGCGAGGAGCGCGAAGAGCGCCGTCGCCGAAATGAGACGCGACACGTGTAGACTCCTAGCGCATCCGCATGGTGCGCGGCATCGAGGACGAGCGCGACGGCTCGGGAGGTAGTTGGTCCGGAGAAGCTTTCGAAGGCGGCAGTTGTTGACCGAGCGCAAGCCGCATCGCTGCGATCTCTTGCTGCTGATCGACGATGATTTCTTGTGCGATGCGTTGCAATTGCTCGTTCTTGCCGTAGCGCAGCTCCGATCGCGCCATATCGATCGCGCCTTGATGATGCGGCACCATCATACCGACGAAGTCCGCGTCAACGCGGCCGGACGGCTTTACGGCCATCGCCGACATCATCTTGTCCATAGCGGTGTGCGCCTCGTTCTGGAACGCGGCGTCGATTGGACTCGCCGCGATGGCCGCGGCGGCGGCGCCGGTAAGAGCGAGGGCGAACAGGAGCGTGCGGTACACAAACATATCTACCTATGGAACGTCGACGAAGAAGACGCCGGATCACGGCTTCGCGTAACTTGCGCCGCAAGCGTTGGCGAACGCTAGCTGCGATCGACGTCGATCGAAATGAGGGATGCGCCGGTGCGATGATCCGATCCGCCGGCGGGCTCTTCGCTTATTGCGATCTTGTGCGCGCCCCGAACCATGTCGCCGCGAAGAATGAGAAGATTGACGCCGATGGCCGTACGATGAAGCAGTCCCGGCGAACGACCATCGATCCACACTTGATAGGCGTGCTGCGCATCGAGGGGCGTCAGGCCGGCAACGATGACGCCCGTCTTCTCGCGTGCGGCGCCCACGAGCACGCGGAAGTGCGTATCGCCGCGATCGGCGCGAAGATCGTGGCTCGGGTTCGCGACCATGCGCAGCACGGCAGTCGTTTCCGCGGCGTCGGCGCTCTGGTACGACAAGCCGCCGGCGTACGAGATGCCCAGCGCGAGTAACGCGGCCGCCGCAATCGCCGCCGGCCGCGCAAGTCGGGAACGCCATGAGGCGAGTCGCCGCATCGGAAACGGAGCGGGCGCCGGGATCTCCTCGGAGTGCAGAAAGTTCACGACCAGCGCATAGGCCGCGACGCCTTCCCGGCACGCCGCGCATTCGGAAAGGTGAGCCTCGAACGCCGCAGCTTCGGCCGGCTCGAGCGCGCCCAAGGCGTAGGCCTCGAGGTCGTCGTGGCGTGAATCCGGGCTCATACGTAGCTTTCTCCGAGAGGGCCGAGTGCGCTGCGAAGCTTCTGCATGGCCAGGCGAATGCGTCCTTTCACGGTTCCGAGGGGCTCCGCGATCTCGACTTGGGTGAGTCCGCCGTAATAGGCCAAATTGACCGCGCGGCGTTGATCGTCCGGAAGCTGGTCGACCGCCGCGCGCAGCTCCGTGCGAGGCTCCATCTCGAACGTATTCTGATCCGTGCCGTCCGGCGCGACGGGATGCGGAACTTCGTCGAGGGGAACGGTCGGACGTTGGCGCCGCGCGTGATCCGTCATTGCGTTCATTGCGACGGTAAGCAGCCACGAGCGCAGGCGCAGATTCGTCGTTTGTATACCTGCGCTTCGTTCCCACAGACGGAGAAACGCCGTCTGTGTGATCTCGTCCGCCACCACGGATTGCTTGACGGCGCGATAGACCCACGGCGTGCGCGGCGGGCGCGTGACGACGATAGAGCATTTCGAACGCGGCTTCGTCGCGGCGTTGAACGCCGATGAGCAGCGTTGCGTCGTCGATTTCCGAGACCGGGCGCGGCGTCATATCCAGTTCAACGAGCCGAAATCTTCGACGGATCACTTTGTCCTCCAATTGATCCAAGCGACGAGGTGACCACGTTTCGCTCGTGTTTCAGCCACAAACACCCTAGGAGATCAGCATGAAGATCCCTATCGGAACGACGTCGCGCTCGCGTCCCGGAGCTGCCACCTGACGGTCGCAGTCGACAGCCCAAACACCGATGTCGTTCACAATGAAGGTCATGTGATGCAGCACAACGCGTTCTGCTGTGCGCTGGCCTGTCGGGACGAACGCGTCGCGACCTCGTGCGAACGCTGCGATGCTTCGTTGATGAGAAAAAGCCTAGTTGTGGCGTGCAGTAGTTAGGGCCGTGATCGCTGCAATCGTTTGCGCCGCGTCGATTTCGATTTGGCGGAGCTTGCGCGGCTCTAGCCACGCCGTCGCCAAGATACCTCGGAAAGCGGCGCCCTCGAACATCGGCACTAGGATGCAGCTTCTGGCTTGCAAGGTGGCGTTGAACTCGCGCCAACGCTCGCCCGAGCATATGTACTCGTATGAACTCGGGCGGTGCTCGGACCGCATGAAGCAGTTTGTCGTCGTCGGCTCCTTCGCGAGTTCTTGTGCCGATAGCAGATACTCGCTGCTTCCTACGCCGCCGTCGCTCAATGCCGTGCAGTGCGCCTCGTATGCGACCTCGTTGTGCAGGCCGCTCCAACGCTCTGATCTGGGTCCGGCGGCATAGGCCCAAAGCCCCGCGCCGACCCGGTTGAGCGAGAGCGATGTAATGCAACTCGGCCTGAGCACCGCCTGCGCGGTGTCGGCTGCGAGGCCTGCCGCTTCTTCGAAGTTCGCGGCGGAAGCGACTTGCCGGAGGAATCTTCGGAGTGTCGGCAACGTACTAGCTGCCCCGTCGCGTCGGCTTCGCTGGTAACGCGCCTGCGCAATCGCGAGCTGCGTTGGACCCAGCGCCGAAACGGCGTGGCTGGGCAATCGAGCAGCCGTTACCGCTTCGTACAATTCCGGACAAGAGAGAATGTGAAGCTGCATTGCTGCGCGCGGGTCCAAGGCCAGCGCCTGGGCGAGACTGGCGACGAATTGCTGCGAGACCCGCATCGCGCGGCCCCGTTCGAACGCGCGATACCACTCGGATGACACACCGGCGAGTTCCGCCACTTCTTCGCGCCGCAGGCCGGGAACGCGGCGGCGCATACCGGCGGGAAGACCGACGTCGGACGGTCGTATGCGCGCTCGGGATTGCACTAGGAACGTGCGAAGTTTGCTTCGCCTCTCTGGTTCCGCGTCCATCGAAAGCTGCCGCATTCTGACGGGAAGACGAGTTTCCTGTAGGCCCTTTTTCAGGGCAACGGTTTTCAAGGGGGTGCCAGCAGTTCCTGTTTGCGAAGCGCCCGGTCGCTTATCGTCGTGCAAGGGTGTGCGCTGGGACCTGCGTTGCTTTCGACATCCTGGAATGGAGGTTCGCTCGTGGCAAGTCGGCGGTACGAGATATACATCGACCGCGACCCGGACGACGTCTGGAACGTCGTGAGCGATGCCGAGCGCATCAGTGAGTGGTTTCCGCTCATTGAGAAGTCGACGGTTCGCGCAGGCAAGCGACGCATCGAACTGCGCGGTGGCGGCGTCGTCGAGGAAGACATCGTGACGAACGATGCGGCGCTGCGGCGCTTCCAATACCGGATTTCCGGGGGCGACGTTCCGGTGGAATTCCATCTCGGAACCATCGACGTAATTCCGGTTCGTAGCGGCTCCTTAGTAATTTACGGGACCGACGTGCTTCCCGACGAGCGGGCGGACGTCATCGGCCCCGCGACACAAGAAGCGCTCGCGAATCTCCCGCACTATTTAGCCAACACTGACCCGGAACCGCAAACAACTTCCAAGCGTTAGCCACGCCGGAGGAGCAGAGAATGGATACAACACTCGGCAAAACGCAGTCGCTGCCACCCGATGTCGAAGGGACCGCCTTCGCCCGCGCGCTCGCAGCTTTTCGGGAAGCGATCGGTGCTGAGTGGGTGCTCTCCGAACCGGAAGAGCTTGCGCCGTTTCACGATCCCTATCCGGTGAGAGGCCAGGAACATTTCGCGCCGTCGGCTGTGCTGCGTCCCGGGACCGTCGAGGACGTTCAAGCGATCGTTCGGATCGCGAACGAGACCCGCGTTCCGCTCTCACCCGTCTCGACTGGAAAAAACAACGGCTATGGCGGCGCGTCGCCACGTCTCTGCGGTGCCGTCGTCGTGGATATGGGCAACCGCATGAACCGCGTTCTCGAGGTGAACGAGAAGTTCGGCTACGCACTCGTCGAGCCCGGCGTGACTTATTTCGACTTATACGATCACCTGCAGAAATCGAACAGCGCCCTCATGCTCGACTGCCCTGACCTCGGATGGGGCAGCATCGTCGGGAACACGATGGATCGTGGCGTCGGCTACTCCCCATACGGGGATCATTTCCTGTGGCAAACGGGCATGGAAGTCGTTCTACCGACCGGCGACGTGATGCGCACGGGAATGGGTGCGGTTCCCGGCAGTAACACGTGGCAGCTTTTCCCGTACGGCTTCGGGCCATATCCCGACGGGCTCTTCACGCAATCGAACTTCGGTATCGTCACGAAGATGGGCATCGCATTGATGCAACGCCCGCCCGCGTCGATGACGTACCTGATCACGTTCGATCGTGAAGAAGATCTTGAAGCCATCGTCGATATCATGCTGCCACTGCGGATCAACATGGCGCCAATCCAAAATGTGCCGGTGATACGCAATATCGTCCTCGACGCGGGCACCGTCTCGAAGCGCAGCGAGTGGTACGACGGCCCGGGGCCGCTGCCGCCTTCGGCGATCGAGAAGATGAAGAAGACGCTTGGCCTCGGGTACTGGAATTTCTACGGCACGCTTTACGGACCGCCCCCGATGATCGACATGTTTTGGACCATGATCAAAGATGCGTTCGGCACAATCGAGGGCGCGAAGTTCTTTACGCATGAAGAACGCAAGGACCGTGGCGGCGAGATACTTCAGGACCGCCATAAAATCAACAACGGAATCCCGAGCCTCGATGAAATGAGGCTCATGGAATACATCCCGAACGCCGGTCACGTGTGCTTCTCCCCGATCTCCGCACCGGACGGGAAGGACGCGCTGCGCCAATTCGAGATGGTGAAAGCCCGGGCCGACGAGTATTCGAAGGATTACGCCGCCGACTTCATCATCGGTCTTCGCGAGATGCATCACATCTGCTTGTTTCTTTTCGACACGAAGGACGAAAAGAGCAAAGAGGAGACCTTCGATTTGACGCGGCTCCTCATTGCCGAAGCGGCGGCAGAAGGTTACGGCGAGTACCGCACCACAACGCGTTCATGGATGACGTCATGGCGACGTTCAGCTGGGGCGGCGGTGCGCTGCGAAAGTTCCACGAGACGCTCAAGGACGCCCTCGATCCAAATTCCATCATGGCTCCGGGCAAGTCCGGCATCTGGGGCAGGCGCTTCCGCGATCGCAGCTTGTAAGTAGTGGAGGAGACACGTATGTTGGAAAACGTTCCGGTCGTACGCGAGTTCGATCCGTTTGACGGCATGCCGGCGAAGTTCTTCGCGTGGGCTCGCCGGGAACGGCCGGTGTTTTTTCACGAGCGCCTTAACGCGTACTTCCTAACGAGATATTCGGACTGCGAGCGCGTCTTAAAAGACGGCGGAGAGTACATAAGCGCCGCGCCCGCGCTGCGACCGAATGTAAATCCGATCCCCGAGGCCATGGCCATACTAGCCGAGTCAGGCTTCGTGCCGGCACCCTCGATTGTCGACGAAGATGGTTCCGAACATCGGTTGCACCGCGCGGTCGCTCAACCGCCGTTTAAAGCGGGAAACGTTCGCGAACTTGCAAGCTTCATCAAAGGTCAAGTTGACGCGCGTCTTTCCGCAATCGTCGCCTTGGGCGAAACTGATCTCGTCGACACGGTGATCTACGAAGTACCTGCGGCTGTGATCCTGCACATGATGGGGATCCCCGACGAGCAGATGGGAATGATCAAAGGCTTCCGAGGACCGTGGTCGATCTTTCTCTGGGGTCTCCCTGATAGCGACGTCCAGCTTGCAACTGCAAAAGGCATGGCCGAGTTCGGCCGCTGGGCGCGAGCCGTCGCGCAACGCTCCTTGGAAAACCCGGGCGACGACATCATCAGCGAGGCGATCAAGAATCTCAAAAGCAAGGGCGCACTGGAAAGCTCGAGATATTGGCTCGATAGCTACACACTCAACGTGGTAATGGCGGGTCACGAAACGACGACCAATACGATGGCGGGCGGTGTGCTCACGCTGCTGGAGAAGCGAGGGCAGTGGGAGGCGTTGTGTTCCGATGCAGACCTGATCCCGGGCGCCGTCGAGGAGATTCTCCGCTACAGCACGGGCGTGCCGACCTGGCGTCAACAAGTAGTCAAAGATATCGAGCTTTCCGGCATTACGGTCCCGGCCGGGTCGCTAGTGTACGTCGCGCTCAATTCTGCCAATCGAGACGAAGCCGTCTTCGGTGATGATAGCGAGCGCTTCGACATCAGGCGAAAGAACGCAAACGAGCATCTCGCCTTCGGCCAGGGCGCGCACACCTGCATGGGCAATCACTTAGCGAAACTGGAGATGGCAATCATGCTTGAGGAGTTCTCGCGCCGCCTGCCGCACATGGCCTTGCGTCCAAACCAGGCCTTCACGTTTTCGCCAAACACGACTCAGCGCGGGCCTGAGCAAATTTTCGTTCGCTGGGACGCGGCTGCCAACCCAGATACGGCCGACAGGCCAAACGTGCCACTTGCACCTATTTAAGTAGTCGAGGCTGCATTATCCTGAGCATTGGTTTCTCCCAGTATGCCGACGCTCGCGTGACGCGGAGACAGCTACACGCCATCTGCACGCGCGAGACCAGCCGCGGTCCACTCGGCGCCGGCCACGCGCGCCTTATCGAGGGAGCGCCTGAGGAACGCACTTGGGCGTTCCCCCAACATCGAAGGCAGCATGTAGCTCGCTCCGTATCGACGCGGTCCGGCAGTACGACGCTTCGACCCCTGCTCCAATTGCGGACATCGAGGCAGGCTTATGACGACGGCAACGGGTTCTCCCGTGGACCAGTCCGCAAATGCTGGCGGCCTACCTCGATCGCCGTCATTAGTTTTTATGCGTGCACGCGTTCTAGTGAGCGTGGTGCTTCATGCCGGGAGGCTCGAAGCGCCTTTGGGCGTTCCGGACTGCACGTGCGCAGCTATCGCGGGCTTCCCGCTGGTAACAACTTCTAGATCATGAAATAATGATTCTCCGATGTTCGCCCGCCCGGCCATGAACGGGTTTACTCCCGCCGAAGCGATGAGCGCACCGGTCACCGCAATGGCACGCGATCGCGGCGCTTCGACACGCACGCGAGCCAGCCGCGAGATCGAACGTCGTTGTAACGGGTCAGCCAGAGTGCCTTTCGCGACGAGCATCGGCGAGGGTTACGAAGGCGAGCTCGTTGAGAAATTCATTGCGAATCCCGGCGTTGAGGCTTCGATGTTGGCGTTCTGGGTTGGCTTGCCAGGTGCGATGAAGTGCAACCGCACGTTCGGACACAACTGCTCAAGCACATGGGGTCGTTAAAGGTAGCGGTCGCTCGGCAAGCTTAGTAAGGATTCCGATTCCGACTGCCATACTGTTGCACTGTTGAGCCGAGAGGATTTAATAAGATCGTGAAATATCACTCGCATATTAGTGTTCAGATCGTTGGCAATCAGCTCTCCCGAGGCGCTACGGCCTATCAGCGCATCAAGCAGGAAATTGTTACCCTCCGGTTTGCTCCAGGCCAGCAACTGACGGAGGCCTGGGTTTGTGCGCTCCTTCAGCTGGGGCGCACTCCAGTACACCACGCGTTTCATCGCCTGGGCCTCGAGGGGCTCGTTCAGATCATTCCCCGTAAGGGCATTATGGTGAAGCCGCTTTCACTCGACGAAGTCCTGAACCTGATCGAGGTTCGTTGCCTTAACGAGCCGCACGCTGCGCGGCTCGCGGCGCAACGGGCGACCGACGAAGAACTCGATGAACTTGAGTTGATGCTTGAAACAACATCCATTAGGACGGCTTCGCACGACGCTGATGCATTGGTCGACTTCGACAGGCGTTTCCACGAAAAGATCGCGGTTGCGACGCGTAATGCGGTCCTGAGCCCTCTTCTTTCGATGCTATACGACCGCTCACTTCGGTTTTGGTACATCTCGTTGTCCCGTGAAGGTCACGTCGACGAAGTGCTCAGTGAACATTTCGAAATTTTCACCAGCTTACGACAGCGAGATGGCGAACGCGCAGCCGCGGTGATGAATGTGCATATCGAGTCCTTTCGGTCGACGATGGTGCGTGCAATCGGAACTTCGACAATGCTGCGCAACGTGTCACATTTTAACTGAGGATAACACCTTGCTTATACCGGAGGTGAACCATGATTTTCGGCGATCGGCCCGCAGCCCGCAGAAACGTTGCACAACCACTGGATCGCCGTCGTTTTCTTCGTAATGCTGGCGTGGCCAGCGCGGCAGCCCTGACGTTAGGCGCAGATGTTTTCGGGTATGCTGCTCCGGCCGACGCGCAAGCTGCGAGCTCCAATCCTATAAAAATCGGCTTGCTTGAAGACCGAACTGGCGACCTCGTACTGTACGGCTTGCCTAAGTCCCACGCCGTAGCGCTGGCGGTCTCTGAGATTAACAAGTACGGGCCTCAGCACGATCTCGGGGCGCACTTTCCGACGCGAGGCAAGCCCGGCGTCTTGGGGCGCCAGCTTACGCTGTCGGCTCCGGACCCGCAATCGAATCAGGCGCTCTACCAGCAACTCGTTCGCCAATTGATCGTCGGCGAAAAGGTTGACGTGCTCATGGGTTGCGTCACCAGCGCTTCACGGGAAGCAATTCGCCCGATCGTCGATCAGAACAAGCAACTTTTCTTTTATAACGAACAATACGAAGGTGGCGTGTGCGATCAGTACACGTTCTGTACGGGGGCCGTTCCCGAGCAACAGATTACGACGGGCATCCCTACATGATGCAGAAGTATGGTCCGAAATTCTACACGATTGCAGCCGATTACAACTTCGGCCAAATCACTGCAAAATGGGTGCGGCTTACCGCCGCGCAGCACGGCGGGAAGCTTCTAGGCGAGGAGTTCATTCCGTTATCGGTCGGTCAGTTTAATAGTACGATAGCAAAAATCCAAGCGACGAAGCCTGATTTCCTCGTGCCGCTGTTGGTCGGTACAACGCAAGACGCCTATTTTGAGCAAGCACACGCGGCGGGTCTACGCGTCCCGATGTTCTCCTCCGTACTGATGGATCAGGCATATGAGCATCGGCGTTTCCGACCGCCAGCGCTCGCCAACATGCACGTCGCAACAAATTACATGGAAGAAATCCCGACGCCCGGCAGCCGGGCGTTCGTCAAGCGATTTCGCGCAATGTTTCCGAAGGAGCCTTACATCGGTGAGGAGACGGAGGCGGCTTATGTAGGCGTGCATCTGTATGCAGCTGCAGTAGCGAAAGCGAAAACAACCGATCAAACCGCCGTAATCAAGGCGCTCGAGTCGGGGATGAGTATCGAAGGTCCGGTCGGCACGGTTGCGATGGACCCACACGATCATCATGTCAGTCTATCGATCTTCATGGCGGTTGCTGATGACCAGCAACGAATCTCCTTTCCGAAGACGTGGCCGAACGTCAAACCTTATTGGCTCGACCAGCGTAGTTGCGATCTGCCTAAATCGCCGCAGCAGACGCAGTACGAGCCGGGCGATACACTGTCGACGGCAATCAAGGCCGGCTGAGTCTATCGTGTCCCTTGCGGCAAGCATACTCTATCAGTTTGCCGGGAGCTTCGCTTTCCTGGTGCTCGCCGCGCTCGGGCTGGCGATCATCTTCGGCATGATGGGCATTATCAACATGGCGCACGGAGAGCTCATCATGCTTGGCGCGTACTCGACGATTTTCGCGCGAAACGCCGGAGTGCCGTTGCCCCTCGCGATCATCGTCGGGGCGGTCGCCGTCGGCATCTTCGGAGTATTTCTAGAGCGGACCGTGATTCGTTATCTGTACCGCCGGCCGCTCGATTCGATCGTCGCCACGCTCGGTTTAAGCTTCATCCTCAGTCAAGGCATGCTCATCATTTTCGGACCCTCTATTCAAGGCGATACTGAACCGCTCGGCAACTTCTCGATCGGCCCTTCCTCGTACTCGATCTACCAGATCCTGCTCGCCATCATCAGTCTTGCGCTTCTGGCCGCCCTCTACTGGTTATTCACCGCGACGGAATACGGCCTGCAAGCTCGGGCGACGATGCAGAATGCGGAAGTTGCAAGAAGCCTCGGCGTCGACGTCGATCGCATCTACATGATTACGTTCGGCATCGGGTCGGCGCTCGCAGGCCTCACCGGTGGCCTGTACGAGTCGATGATGACGACGGTGCCGATGTTGGGATCCGCGTTCATCGTTCAGGCGTTCATCACCGTGGTCGTCGGCGGTTCGAACATAATCCTCGGCACGTTGCTGTCGGCCGGCATCCTAGGCTGGGTAAGTGCGATACTGTCACTGTATTTCGGTACGTTCGTCGGCTTGATGGGTTTGCTAGTCGCGACGGTCGTGATCATTCGTCTGCTGCCGCAAGGCATCTCCGGTCTGATCGCGAGCCGCCTCATCAGAGAAAAGTGACGATGTTTTCCCAGCGCTCGTCAAGCGTGCCGGGCGCCGTAGACGCCATCGTCTTCGGAATAATATTCATTGGCTTTGCAGTTTTTCCGGCCATTGCTGGAAGCTACGCGACGACAACCGCTGCCTATTTTATCATCATGACGTTTTTGGGCATTAGCCTTTCCCTCGTGTGGGGCTACACCGGGATCTTCAGCTTCGGCCAGTCGGCATTCTTCGGAGTCGGGGGATATGCGTACGGCATCCTATCGAGCAATTTTGGGAATCCAAATCTCACGCTCGTCGCTTTCATGGGTGCGTTAATTGCAGCAGCTGTCGTGGCCGCGTTTCTCGGGTATTTCATGTTCTATGGCGGCGTTAGTGACGTATACGTCGGCATTGCGACGCTCGCCGTTACCCTTGGCCTCTCGACTTTTATGTACCAGACGGCCGGAAGCCAGTGGGCGGTGGGCAACGCTCGGTTAGGTGGCTACAACGGCATGACCGGTATCCCGGCGTTACAGATTCCGCTTGGATCGCAGTCGTTCGTCTTACAAGGCACGGCACTGTATTACGCGGCTCTCGTCGCACTTTTGGTGACGTACACCCTGCTCGTCATGCTGCTTCGCTCACGATTCGGCTACGCAATGATCGCGACACGTGAAAACCGGCAACGCACGGAACTATTGGGCTACGACGTGCGCCTCGTGCAGTTGATCGTCTTTACGCTCGGGGGCCTTCTTGCCGGATTCAGCGGCGCGATGTATGCGGGTTGGGGCAATTACATGACGCCCTCAACGATGGCACTTACTTCGGCGGCGCTGCCGGTCATTTGGGTTTCGATCGGTGGCCGCAAGAGTCTGGTCGCTGCCATCATTGCTACGATTGCCTTACTCTTCGTATCTCAACGCCTGGCAGGAAGCGGCGACCAGTACGCGCTCGTCGTCTTCGGCGTGCTGCTGATGGTCGTGATGCTCTTCGTGCCGAACGGTATCATCGTGTGGGGAGCGCGACGGCTCGAATTTACATTAGGGGTCGCTTTTCGCCGCCGATCTGCATCGCGAGCGGTCACCCGACCGGGTTCGGAAGGTTCGCCGTGAGCACGGAATTAGTTATCGACGATCGGCCGCTTTTAGCGTTGCGCGACGTTCGTAAG
>JAABUQ010003373.1_pt1 | contig 29395 bp, 16 predicted proteins | sample 5560001 | NCBI WGS metagenome assembly JAABUQ01 (sample SAMN10711888, study PRJNA513371) | rock metagenome | isolation source: Antarctica rocks | place: Antarctica: Victoria Land, Finger Mt nord | collected 2015-12-18 | reverse complement strand
CCGTCTAAAAAATCGACGACAAAAATTAAATGAGCAGAAAACCACATGATTAACTTCCTTGCAAGTGATGACGGTGATGAAAAACAAAAGTAAACATTATAAATAGCGGCAAATCAAATGAGATTCTTTTCATACCTTTAATGTCCTAGTTCTGGGATCTAAAATCCCTCGCCTTCCAGGCGACCACTTCAGTACGTCGGGGAGGGCGTGGCACTTTCGGAGCGGGTCCGTCGGATCGTCGCCGGTGCAGGAGGCGAGAAGGGTCGGATTGGGGGGGAAGGTCGGGTCTACTTCCTCCGCTTTTAAGTCGGGCTTGTAGCCGACGGGTAAACCCACCGGCTTCAAGCCGGTCGGTGGTTCAGTAGGTCCGAATCCCCTCGATGCGGTCGCTGGTGGACCGGAAGTCGTCGATCCTTTTCTGGAGGGCGGCCAGCATCTCGTCCTTCTTCTTCCCGACGACCGCGCCGAGGAACTCGCGCTGCACGATCTGGAGGTCCTTGGTCGTAAGCGGCGCGAGGGCCTGGACCTCCTGGGCCACCTGGCTCGGCTCCATGTGCAGGGCGCGCTGCTTCAGATCGCGCAAAATTCCCACGGCCTCTTCCGGGGTCGGTTTCGAGGTCTTGGGCTTGCCTCCCGAAGCCGCTCTCGACTTCTTGCCCAGAGCCGACTCGGGAATCTTGCCGTCGCGGCGATAGGTCTCGGCGAGCTTGAGGAATTCCGTCAATTGATCGGTGGTCATGTTGGCGAAGGGCTCGAGCGCCGCGGCAACGTCCTCCAGGCCCTTGGTCAAGCTCTTGCCCGCGGCCTGGTTAAGGCCGACCGCCGTTAAGGGAGGAGCCAGCAAGCGGAGGAACTGCAACAGGTTCGAGATGAGCATTGGGGATCTCCCGGCGGATCATGGTGATGAGGTTCTGGTAGCGCGGCTGATGCCTGGGGTCGAGGGACGCGAATCGCCCCGTGAAGGTGGAATGCTCCCGGATGACTTCCGCAAAGAAATGCACCGGACCTCCCCAGGCCTTCAAGCACGGGTCGCGCATGGAGTCCCAGATGTTCGCCTCGCGATTGATGAGGGTGTTGCGGGGGTTAGCCTTGTTGCCGACGACCCCCAGGACGTTCAGCTCCAGGCAGGAAACCTCCTGGAATCGCTTGAGCCAGCCGAGAATTCGCGGGACCCCTTCGGCCGAGGTTCCTTCCAGGAGGACCGGGATCAGCACATAATCGCTGGCCGCCAAAGCATTGACCGTCCCGGTGGTCAGGCGGGGCGGGCAGTCGATGAGGACGATATCGTAAAACTCCCGCAGCCGCGCCGAGTGCAGGGCGCCCCGCAGGCGGAATCGGACATCCTCGTGGCTCAGGCCGGAATGCCAGCGGGTCATGAGCCGGTTCTCGACGTCGGCGAAATCCTCATGGACCGGGGCCAGATACAACTGGCCCTCGCCGGTCTTGACCTCGAGTCGCGTGATGCACTTGTTCAAGGCGGTCAAGTCGCCGCCCCCATCGAAGAGGTTGTCGATGTATTTGTGCGAAACCAACACATCGCGCTTCTCGGTCGGAGTCAGGCAGAGGTTGGTCAAGGAACTCTGATGGTCGAGGTCGATCAGCAGGACGCGCAGGCCGTCGGAAGCCAGGGCGGCGCCGATGTTGGCGGCGATTGTCGTCTTGCCGACGCCCCCCTTGAGGTTGGCCAGGGAGATGATGGCGGTCTTCCGCACCGACATGGGAAGGAATGGAATCTTGTGCGTATTCGTCGGCTTGAGCCAGATCTTGCCGTCCGAGTTCGTGATCTCGTCGAGCTGCTTGGAATACGCCTCAACAAGCTTCTTCAGCGCTCGCCGTTCCTTCCGTTCCTGCTTGAGCACTTCCCTCGTGTCGAACAATTCCGTCGACCGGCTCTCGCAAGCCGCCGAGAGTTCCTGGATCCGCTGCGACAAGGCCTCGATCTTCCCCTCTCGGCCAGCCACTTGATCCTTGTGAAGATCCCGCTCCCGATTGACCGCCTCGATCATGCTCTCCAGCTTCTGATTCTCCGCGATCAGGCCTTGGTGATCGGCCTTGGATCGGTCGATCGTGTCGCGAAGCTCGTTGACCAGGCCGTCGGAACGTCTGACCCTGGTCAACTTGATTACGAACAGGACCAGCAGGATGCCCAGCGACATCCCGACGAGGAATGCGGGTAACTGGTCCTTCGCGACCAATTCCACGAAAAAGTTGTAGAGTTCGTGGAGGCTCGGCATGATTCCGAATCCTTGATTGTGGCGCCGGAAGGATGAGGTAGCGATCATGATAGCTGATACGTTCTTAATGTAAACAACCTAACCAACCAAATTCTTAAGATGCCCGGGCCAGGCCCACTCGGTCCGAGGGTTGTGCCAGGGTCGCTGTCGGGGGGAGTGCACGAGTCATGACGAAGCCCGGGTCTTCCGATCCTCGCCGCAAACCGAAGGGCGTGACGATCCTGGCCCACGAGCGGGCGGGCCGGCGCTTTCGGGCGTGGATCGGACGGGGCAAAGGGGTGAAGGTCCACCTCGGCCTGTATCGGACGGCGGGCGAGGCGGCGCTGGCGTATAACCAGGCGGCGGGGCTCATCCGCGGTGCAGGCGCCCCGGTCAACGAGATTTCCCGGGCGGAACAGCCCGCGGCCGAGGATGTCCGGCGGATCACGGCGACGGTGCGCCGTCGGCTCGGGCTCGACCCGCCGCCGGGGTTGCCCGAGGACCGTCCGCCGGATGGGGATCGGTTGGTCGCGCTCTTCGAGGTGGCCATCGTCGAATTCTGGCGAACGGAAGTGTCTGGCGCGGGGATGGGACTCGACGCCGCGGCGGCAAGGTTGGTCGAGGGGGCGGAAGCCCTCTTCTGGTGCCACTCGGCCGGGCATCCCACGCCGCTGGAGATCCTGGCGGCGCTCGTGTCGAGGCGCCTCGACCAGGCGTTCCGCAGGTCGGACCTGACGCGCGAGGTCCTGGAAGACGACGGGGACGACCCGTTTTTCCTGGCGCGCTGGCTCGTCTTCCCGGAGGTCCACCCCGGCGCCCGAGGTTTTCGCGACGAGGTGCGGCACCTTTACGGCGAGTCGTTCCGCGGTGAGCCGGGTCGGACCTCGGCGGGCTCGGCGCCCTCCTGGGCCGAGGTCCTGGGGATCGCGCCGCCCTTCGACTCCGAGCAGGTCCGCGCGGCCTATCGCGCCGGCTCGCGCTCCGCCCATCCCGACGCGGGGGGGAGCCCTGCGGAATTCGTCCGCCTCCAGGCCGCGTATGAGGAGGCGCAGGGCTATTGCGCGGCCCTCGGGCTCTGAGTCGTCGCGGTTTGACAGCCCGCTCGCGGGGGCATAGAGAACCCTTGGGAACCGCGCAGGGGAGGAATACCGCAATGTTGGCGACGCAGACCCAGGACGACCCGGTCGCAAGAGTCGGTGAACGGCGCGGTTCGGATCGCATGCCCGCCGTGCCAGGGCTGGCACGGCTCTGCTGGCAGGGTCGGCGGGGCCCGCGGGTCGGGACGGCCGTGCTGCGGAACGTGGGGAGGGGCGGGGCATTGGCCGTCACTTCTCAGCCGCCGCCGGTCGGGGCGACGGTGTCGATCCGCCTCCTCGGGCCCGTGCCCAGCGATTGGGTGGAGGCCACCGTACTGGATGTCCGGCGCGGAGATTACCAGGCGATCCAGTCCACCCCCGACGTGCGGACGATCCGGCTCGCGTTCCACAGGGCCTGCCCGGGGGCGTTCCTCGCCGCGGCGGCCGTGCCCGAGGTCGATGACCTGCCCCCGACCGACGAATTTCTCCTGATTTCCGCCCCTTGAGTTCCGACAGCAGGATGGCACGGTCGGAAGCTCCGACGTTCGGATTCCGATTGCCGGGCCGGCGGGAGCGGGGATCAATGGCATGCGGCCCGGGGGCTCGACGGCGAGCGCGCGGTCGGAGTTCCGCCCGGTCCTCCCGCGGATTCCGCCCGACCACCTGAAACTTGCTCGCATGAATTCCGCCGTGGCAATCGTGAGGGGAGTCCAGGCTCGTCACTGGGCAGTCGAGGGGCTGGCTTGTATAGTCATCGGGCCGACTCGACTGGCGACCGCCCCCGACCGCGACAGGCCCGCGAACCATGCCGCATCACTACCAGGTCGAGCCGGAAGACGTCCTGGGGGTCGAAGGAGCGGCATCGCTCCAGGTGATCCGCGAGGCCTATCACGCCCAGGCGCAGAAATATCACCCCGACCACGGCGGGGACGCCTGGGCGTTCCGGCTCGTCTCGTGGGCCTACGAGACGATGTCGACCGCCCGCGTACTGGCCCGCGCCGTGGCGGAGACCGGGTCGGGCCCCGTCCCGAATCCGCGCCCCGCACCCTTCCGACCGCCCGAGGCCGGGGGAGTCGACTCCGAACGAGTCCGCGTGGGCGTCCACGACGACTCCGCCGACCCGACCCGTGTCGTGGAGATCGAGGTCTTCGCGATCCGCTTCGCGCTGGACAACCCGTTGGACCTCTTCGCGGCTTCACCGGAAGAGCGCATCCTGAGCTGCTGCCTGAATGTGACCTGGCCCTCGCCCGAGATCCCCTCCCCTGCCGTGCCGGACCAGGCCGCTGGCCGCATCCTTGCCGATCTCGGCGCGGTCTTCGACGCCGTGGCGGCCGACTCCCGAACGCTCGCCTCCGTCCGTGTCGTTGAGGACGAACGATTCTCCGGATGGCTCAGTTACCCCACCGTGGTCGCCGCCGACGACGCGTTCCACGTCCTCCACGAGGCGCTCAACGCGCTTCACCTGTCCGTTCGCCAGTTGACCCGCGAAATCTTCATCCCTCGCGAGCGGCGGTAAGCCAATCGCCCGACCCACGTTGTGGGCCGGCCGTCCCTCGGGTAAGTTAGGGGAACCGGGGCACGCTCGCCAACACCGACGGGCGGACTGACGTTGGGGACAGGAGCGTTCGTTTGAATCGCCTCGCGCTGGCTTTGAAAGCCCTCTGGCTGACGCTGACCGACGCCGCGTTCGCGTCCCGCGCCGAGCAGATCGTGCGCCAGGCTCCGGCCGGTCCCGACCTGCGGGTCCTGGCCGTACTTCAGCGCGACGGGAGGCTCGTCGACTTCCTCCAGGAAGACATCGACGGCTATTCCGACGCCCAGATCGGGGCCGCCGTGCGTGACATCCACCGCGGCTGCCGCAAGGCGTTGCGTGACTATCTGACGGTCGAGCCGATCCTCAACGCCGAGGAAGGTCAGGGGGTGACGGTCGCTACCGACTTCGACCCCGCCGAGATCCGCCTGACCGGCGAGGTCAAGGGATCGCCCCCGTTCCGAGGGACCCTCAAGCATCACGGCTGGCGCGTGAAGTCCGTCCACCTGCCGATGATCCCAGGAGCCCGTGACGACTCGGCGATCCTCGCCCCCGCGGAAGTCGAGGTCGCCTGATCCATTGCCGAGCCGAAGCGCCAGAGGAGCCCGCAACCGACCATGTCGCGATTCGTCGTCGGGATCGACCTCGGGACGACCAACTGCGCCCTGGCCTTTGCCGACACGCGCGAGGCGAAGGGCGATGCATCCCCGCCCATCCGAGCGCTCGAGGTGCCGCAGGTCGTGGGCCTCAACGACGTCGCCGACCGGCCCGTCTTGCCTTCGTTCCTGTACCTGCCCGCCGAGAAGGAGTTTCCGCCCGACGCGCTCGACTTGCCCTGGAAGAAAAAGGGCGACCGGACCGTCGGGACCTTCGCCAGGGAACACGGGGCGAGGGTGCCGGGCCGGCTGGTCGCCTCGGCCAAGAGCTGGCTCTCGCATGCGGGGGTCGACCGCAAGGCGAAGCTCCTGCCCTGGAATGCGCCCGAGGATGTGGAGCAGGTCTCGCCCGTGGAGGCGTCGGCCGCGTATCTCGCCCACCTGCGCGACGCCTGGAACCACCAGATCGCCGGGAAGGCGGCGGAAGACCGCCTCGGGAAGCAGGACGTGTTCCTGACCGTCCCCGCCTCGTTCGACGCCGTCGCGCGTGAGCTGACGATCGAGGCGGCGCGATCGGCGGGCCTGGTGAACGTCACCCTGCTGGAGGAGCCGCAGGCGGCCTTCTATGCCTGGATCGCCAGGAGGGGTGATCGCTGGCGCGAAGGGGTGACTGTCGGCGACCTGCTCCTGGTCTGCGACGTTGGGGGCGGCACGACCGACCTCACGCTGATCGGTGTGAACGACGAAGGGGGGGACCTGGGCCTGAGCCGCCTGGCCGTCGGCGAGCACATCTTGCTCGGCGGCGACAACATGGACCTCGCCCTGGCGCACGCCGTGGCCGCCAACCTCGCTGGCGGGATGGAGGGCCTCGACCCTTCGCAGCGGGTCGCCCTGACGTATGCCTGCCGGACGGCCAAGGAGGCGCTCTTCATTCACCCGGAACGGGCCTCCGCCCCCGTGGCCGTTCTCGGGCGCGGCTCCAAAGTGATTGGGGGCTCCGTCAAGTCCGAGCTGACCCGCGAGGTGCTGGACGCCTCGCTTCTGGACGGCTTCTTCCCTCGCTGCGGGCCCGAGGACGCGCCGGCGCGTGGGCGGCGTCTGGGCCTGTTGGAGATCGGGCTGCCATACGCCGCCGACCCGGCCATCACGCGGCACCTGGCACGCTTCCTGAACCGGCAGGCCGGCTCCCTGCACACCGAAGGGGGGACCTTGGCCCCCGCGGCCGTCCTGTTCAACGGCGGCGTTTTCCGCGCGGCCCCGTTGCGGGCGCGGGTCGAGCAAGTCCTCTCGGGGTGGGCGGGCCGACCCGTGCCGGCGCTCGACGCCGCGGACCTCGATCTGGCCGTCGCCCACGGCGCGGCCTATTACGGGCTGGTGCGGCGCGGCAAGGGAATCCGTATCCGGGGGGGCGTGTCGCGGTCGTACTATGTCGGCATCGAGACCTCCGCGCCTGCCGTCCCGGGCGTTCCGCCGCCGATCAAGGCCCTCTGCGTGGTGCCGATGGGGATGGAGGAGGGGACCGAGGCCGACGTGCCCGGCCCGGAGTTCGGCCTCGTCGTGGGCGAGCCCGCCGAGTTCCGCTTCCTCGGCTCGACCACCCGCCGCGACGACGCCATCGGCACGATCCTCGACCGCTGGTCGCCCGACGACCTCCAGGAACTCGCCCCGCTGGAGACCGCCCTGGGCGCCGTGGACGGCCGCGACGGCGCAACCGTCCCCGTCCGTCTCCACGCCCACGTCACCGAGGTTGGAACTCTCGACCTCTGGTGTCAGGGCACGAAAGACCCCGGCCGCTGGAAGCTCGAATACAACGTCCGCGAGGCCCCTCGGGGAGGGAGCGGCCGTGCCAACGACTGACCCGACTCCCCTGCTCCGCATCGACGGCGCCGTCGCGCGACCGCTGGCCCTGACCTTCGACGACCTGCGGCGATTCGCCGACGCCGACCACGTCCTCGACATGACGCGCTTCCACCCGACCCGTCGCGGCGACGGCGTCACCCTCGACGCCCTCCTGCGACTCGCGGGGCCCGAACCGGCGGCGAACTACGCGACCTTGCATGCCGGGCGCGACGACTTCCACGTCTCGGTCCCGCTGGCACCCCTGCGCGCGGAGGCCATCCTGGTGTATCGCGACGGCGAGAACCCCTTGACCGCGAAGGAAGGCGGGCCGATCCGGCTTTTGATCCGCGACCCAAAGGCGTGCGCGACGGGCGAGCTCGATGACTGCGCGAACGTCAAGTATCTCGACCGGATCGAGCTGACCTCGCTGCGGGGCCGCGACACACGCCCCGCCGACGAGGCGGCTCACGAAGCATTGCACCGTCGCCAGCCGGAATGAACCGAGGGCGCGATTCCGGCCGTTCAGGCCATGCCGGACCCTTCGGCCGGAGGGGAGGGCGGAGTCGCCGTCGTCCCTGTCGCCGGGGAGGGGCCCCGCAACTCGCGCAACCGTCGGCGATTGGAAAGGCGCTGGACCTGGAGCCGCCGCCGCTGGCGGACATCCTTGGGCTTGGTGCGAGGCATGCGGTCAATCTCCAGAGGGTCGTGCGAGCGTTGGTCGCGAGGAGACGTCCCCGCCGTCCGTGCGAGTTTAGCCGACCCGGCCGTTCATCGCCACCAGCCGAGCATCTTGCCCAGGTTCTCCAGGAGCAACGTGATGCAGACGGCGCTGGAGGCGGTCGCGGCCACGAGCACGCCGCCGGTGGCGATCTCGCGGGCCATGCGCAGGCCCGGTTCCTCGGGGTCGCCCACGGCGCGGGCCAGGGTGTCGATGGCGCTGTGGGTCATCTCCGCCACCAGGACCAGGGCGAACGAGAGCGTAATCAAGCACCAGCCGAACAAGCTGACGCCCAGCATCGCGGCCGTCAACGCGATCAGCAGGGCTCGATAAGCGTGGGCGAAGAAGCTGGAGTCGCCCCGGACGGCATGTTTCAGCCCGCGCAGGCCCGCCGTGAATTTCGCGCGGAAGGTCCGACGGCCCGCCCGAGCCGAGGGGCTCAAGGGGCGCATCAGATCGTCCAGGTCGTCGGACTTTGGCCTTCGGGTGGCTTCGGGGGTCGTGCTCATTGGGTCGGCGCAAATCGGGTGTCGAAGCGGGTCAGGCCCGAGGCGGAGCCGAGCCGGATGTTGGGGCTCAGCCTCGGCGAGAGTTCCAGGCCAAACGTGTAGTTCTGCCGCTGCGGATCGACCGTCAGGCCGGCCGAAGTCAGGAAGTCAGCGCCGATCTTCGTCAATGCGAAGGTCGCCGCCAACAGTCGCTGGTTGCCGAAGTCGTACATGGTCGAGACCGACGAATACCACTTCGGGCTCAGCAGGTAGCTGTAACTGAGCACCAACGCCGACGTGTGGATCGGCCCCGTGTTGATGATCGAGTACCCGGTATAAAGGTTGGCTCGCGGGGGTCGCGACATGTTCACGCCGGCCGTCACCACCTTGAAGAGAAACGGGTCGTTGGAGTGTTGCGGGTTGGCGGTGGCCAGGGCCTGTCCGCCCGTGATATTGAAAAACTCAAACCAGCCGGAGGAAACAATGCTCGTGCGGTCGCCGATGAACCACTCATAGTTGTACATATTCTGTCCGAACGGCTTGCCGAAGTTGTCGCGGCTGGAGTTGGGGTAGTAGATCGTCGACACGTCGAAGGTCATGTAGTCGATCACCCGGCGCCGCCCCTCCGGCCCGCGCTTGGTCTGGAGCCGCTGACGGATGGCGAGCTGGATGGTGTCGATCGTCCCCTGCACGTCGGTCGTCCCGGTGATCGGCGAGATCGCCCGGCGCAGGGTCAGGAACCTGGGGTCGTACTGCGGCGGCAGGACCGCGCCGGCGAAGCTGGTCATCGCGAAGTAACGGCGGACGTATTCGTAGGTGTTGTCGTCCAGGTTGTCCTGGATGCCCAGGCGGTTCAAGTTGACGTTGGCGTAGGCGAACCGGGCGTCGATGTCGAAGGTGATCTTGTGGTTCAGCCCGTGGACGTTGAACAGCTCGCTGTCGGTCCATCCGCCGGTGAACTTGCGGTAGGCCTCGATCGACGCGCGCCCGCCGACGGCTCCCCAGACGCGGCCGACGGGTCCATTGTCGTAAATCTGATTGGTCCACCCGACAAGCTGGCCCTGGGCGTAAGGGACGACCTTGAGAGGTCCGAGCAAGAAGGGAAGGTCGAATTCCTGGCTGAGATAGGCCCGCCCCGCGTTGAAGGCGCCGCTGGTGTTGGAGACCGGGTCGCGCCTCAGGAGGGCGAAGACGTTGGGGTTGTTGACCTCGACCGCGGTGTGGAGCATGTCGTAATCGACGCCCACGTTGGTGTACGAGGTGACGCGGTCGCCCAGGAGCGAGTCGCCCAGCCGGAAGTAGTCGAGCTTGGGCAGGAACTGCGACTGGGTGTACCAGTTCTGGAGGTTCGCCTGCGTCAGGACGGTGAACGCGTGGTTCTCCCGCTGACGGATCAGGTAAATCAGGGTGTCCTGGTCCGGTCCGACGTCGAAGGAGCGCTTGTAATATTCTTCCAGGAAGTGGCGATCGGTCAGGTACGCGGCGTCGATCTGGACGCGGAAGTCCTCGGTCGGGTCGGCGTCGGGCATCAGGAACGATTGCATGTGTCGGAAGTTGAACTTGTAGCGATATTCCCGGAACGGCGGGACGTGGGTGCGATCATAGCGGGCGCGGCCGGGCCCGAACGGGGCGCCGGGGATGATTCCGGAGTCGGGCCTCGGGCCGTTGGTGACGATCGCCGGGCCGGGGCCCAGCACGTCGAAGCCGTGGTCGCGAATGCCCCAGACGTCGAGGAAGCCGCTATGGGGACCCGCGATGTTCGGGATCAGCTGGTCGCCGAAGTAAGCGAACTCGCTGCCGAGCGCCGGGCCTCGGAGGCTCAAGTAGTCGATGTCGACGTTCCAGACGTCGATGGTGAGCCTCGGGTTGGCCGCCGGCTTCTTGATGCCGAACAGCTTGAACCCGTTCCAGTCGGTCAGGACCTGGTGCCCGAAGTACGAGCCGTACTGGTAGCGGATGTTCTGGAGCGGAGGCGTCGGGTCGTCGGGGTCGAAGACCATCCGCCCCCAGTAGAAGACGGGGACCGGGCCGAGGAAAAACAAGTTCTGTCTGGTCTCGATCAGCGAGCGCTGGTCGCCATTGCCGCGCCCGTCGCTGCGTTTCCTGACGATCTTCCCGGTGATCGGGTCGACCTGGTCGATCGGCGTCTGCGACAGCTCGAAGCTCTTGAACGTGAAGCGATAGCCCGGGTTGGCGAACCGGCTGCCGGTGGTGACGCCGTGATCGCCTCGGACCAGCGTTGAGCCGGGGATCTGCCCGCCGTTGGGCCCGGTTGTGAAGAGGCTGTACTGGAGGATTTGCTCGGCCTTGGTGCGCAGGGGGGCGACCAGGCCCGGCACGAATAGGTCGAGTTCGGCGTCCTTGCCCAGGAACCGCTTCTTGCGAACGTCGTAGTACGCTTGGGCGGCCTGATACGTCCTCTGGTCGCCATTGCCGGCGACGAGGCGCTCGTCCTGGCGCAGGACGACGTTGCCTTCCATGTAGAACTCGAGCATCTGCTCGTCGTCCTGGGTGAGCCCCTGGTCGGGGTTCACCGTCTGCCCACGCTTCTTCTTGTCGGGGTCGCGGGTCCACACGATGACGCTGTCGGCCGAGATGTCGATCGTCCCGCGCCCGGGGCTCTCCACGACAATGTTGACGCCGCCGGTGCAGACGATGATCGAGGTGCCGTCGGGCAGGGTCGCCAGGCGCTTCCAATTGTACTGCCCGTTGCGGGGGAAGAAGCGCGTGGTGCGCTGCGATCCCGGCAAAATTGGCGGCACGAAGGGGGCTTCCTCCGGCTGGGCGGGGGGGACGGGTACGTCGACGCCGGGCAGCTTTTCGAGTTCGGGCAAGGCATCCGGCAGCGGTTCGAGCAACGGCAGTTCGGAGGGGTTTTCGCCGGCAGGGCTCGCCGCCGCCTCCCCGCCCGCGGGCGCGGCGGGTCGGGCGGGTTGCAGCGGGGGTAAATCGCCCAGCCCGTCGCCAAACCCCTCGGCGGGCCCCTGGGCCCGGAGGACGGCCACGTCAACCTTCGTCGGCGCCGGTGTGCGCGCCTCTGCCGCGGCGATCGGCGGGCCGAGCCGGACGAGAGGGGCGGGGCGTTCCTCGGGGCGAACCGCGGCGATCGGCACTTCAGGCGCCGTCGGAAAGGCGCGGGCGATGAGGTTTCTCCCCGATGCGGGAGGGCCGGTCGACCCGGTCGCCGGATCGCCGGTGTGCGTCCCCGCGCGGACGCCCTCCGCGGAGCGGAGCATCCTACGCACGCGCGGGTGCGTCCGAACGGACTCGCCAACGTCCAGGACCCCGCCTTCCGCGTAAACCTCGACAAGCGTTCCGTGCGGCCCGGCCTCGGGGTCGGGTGTGGCTCGCACGACGGCGACCGGCGCGCGGACCCCCTCGGCCCCCTTCAGGACGGAGGCTTCTCCCTCAAGGATGGCCCAGCGATGCCCGCCCGCCTCCCACGCCAGAACGCGCCTGGCGCAGAGGTCGATCGGCTCGCCAGGCGCCCCGGCCCGCGCCGTCGCGGTCGCGAGCAGCAGGGTCAGGAGCCAGAACACGGCATGGGCGGCGAGTCGTACGCGGCCGTTGGTCGGGTCGAGACCCCGCACGGCTCCTCCCTCATCATGGACAACCCGGCGCCCCGTCCGGTCCGGCCTTCCTTGGCCGGCGAGCCGATCCGTTCGCGCCCCGCGATCGCGGAACCGACGTCGTTCTCGAAGGGTGTGGTTCTGGGCGTCCCGCTGACGTGCGGCCCGACGATGTGCCATTCGGCGGGCACCTTAGCCGCTCCCCCACCCCCCGTCAACCCGAGGCGGCGAGATTGAACGATCCGGGCGACCGCGCCAACCCGTCACCGGGAAACGGGCTCCCGGACCTGGCAATCCTCCGGGAACCAGGAATGGGCCCCTTGCCGGACCGGGGGTTCGTAGCTAATTTGGGACGCTCCTGCAAGACGGGACACGAGATGGGGGCGACAGGGCGATGTACGACTTGGTAGTTCTGGGGGGCGGTGCCGGCGGCCTGGGGGTTGCCATCGGCGCGGCCAAGCTCGGCGCGCGGGTCGCCTTGATCGAAAAGGGGCGGCTCGGCGGAGAATGCACCCATTCCGCGTGCGTCCCGAGCAAGGCCCTCATCCGAGCGGCCAGCCTGGCCCATGAGATTCGCCACGCGGACACCTTCGGGGTCAGCGTCGGGGCGCCCGAGGTCGATTTCCCCGCGGTCATGGCTCGCGTCCGCTCGGTCGTGGCGCGGTTCGCCGGCTCGGACACCGGCGATGGGCTCCGGGCGAAGGGGGTGGAGGTCTTCCGAGGCTCGCCCCGGTTCGAGTCCTACGACACCGTGCTGGTGGAAGGGCAGGAGCCCATCGAATCGCGCCGGTTCGTGATCGCGACCGGCTCCCGGCCAGCGATCCCCGCGATCCAGGGATTGGTGGAGGCCGGGTTCCTCGACAATCGGACGATCTGGGGGTTGGAGGAGCTACCCGAATCCCTGGTCATCATTGGTGGCGGCCCGGTCGCGCTGGAGTTCGGCCAGGCGTTCGCCAGGCTGGGGTCGGAGGTCACGATCCTGTCCCGATCGACGCATCTCCTGCCCAGAGAGGATCCCGAAGTCTCGGAATTCGTGAAGGCCGCCCTCATTGCCGAGGGGATCACCGTCCACACCAGCGCCCAGGTCAACGGCGTGGCGGTCCGCGATGGTCGGAAGGTCTGCGACTTCCGCAACCAGGCCGATGGGTCGCTCGGGCAGGCCGTCGGGACGCAGTTGCTGGTCGCCACCGGCCGGCTGGCGAATGTGGCGGGGCTGAACCTCGACGCCGTCGGCATCCACGCGGAGCCCGAGCACGGCATCGAGGTCGACGACTACCTCCAGACCCGCACGAGAAACATCTACGCCGTCGGCGACGTGCTGGGCCGGCACCAGTACACCCACGCCGCGGGTCGCGAGGCGGCGGTGGTCGTTCACAATGCCATGATCCTCCAATCCCGCCGCATGGACTACTCCACCATGCCGCGCGTCACTTTCATCGACCCCGAGGTCGCCACCGTCGGGACGCTCGACCCCGAGGAGGCCGGCAACGCGCACGGCGAGGCCTCGACGTATCGTGTCGCGTTCCAGGACGCCGACCGCCCGATCATCGACGGCCGCACCGGCGGGTTCGCCAAGGTCCTCGCGACCCCCTCCGGCAAAATCCTGGGGGCGACCGTCGCGGGCCCCGAGGCCGCCGCGATCCTCCAGGAGTTCGTCCTGGCAATGGTGAACCACCTCGGCCTGGACGAGATCGCCGCGGCCGTCCACCCCTACCCGACATATTCGGCGATCGCCGTCAGCCTGGCCACCCAGCACACGGCCGCCAGGCGCGAGGGCGGCTTCTTCCGCTCGGCCATCCGCCTGCTGCACGGCTATGACGCCGACACCCCCCCTCGTCGTCGCGAGCCCGCGACGCCCGCGGCGGTCGCGCAACACGACGGGCATTGATTGAGGGACGGCGAAACTCCCAGTGGTGTCAGCCGGACGGGCCGACCTCCCCGTCCCCGGAGAGGCCAACGTCCTGGGGTCGCCGAGCCCACGAAGCGACCGCGACCCCCGCGATCGTGCCGATGACGTCGGCCAGGGCGTCGTACACGTCGGCGTCGCGGGAAACGTATGGGGAGAGCTGGCCGATTTCGGTGAGCGCGGCCAGCGCGGCCCCGCACAGGACGATGCGCCACGCCCTGTCCCCTCGCGGGCAGGCCATCGACCAGAGGGCTCCGAAGAGGGCGAACATCCCCAGGTGGACGAGCTTGTCGAGGTGCGGGAGGCGCCAGGTCGCGAACTGATCCTCGGGGGTGGGAAGGTGCTGGCGCGGCGTCCAGCAAAGGATCAGGACGATCAAGGTCCATCCCGAAGCCAGCAGCATCCGTCGAGACATCGTCGGTCGCATCTCCGAACCGTTGGAGCCGGCGATCCCCGCCGGGCCTCGACATCTTAGCCAAGGAGCGGCCAAGGACGCCACCAGTCGGCCGCCTCCGGGCCGGTTGTGCCGGGCCACTCCGTTGTTTACGCTGGGACGCACTCACCCCGTGACTCGACCTTGTGGATTCCCCCCGAATATGCCCGACTACCTCCGTCCGACGCTCTGGCTCGCGGCCGTCGCCGCCCTGTGGACGACCTCAACGGCGGCCCAGGCCCCGGCCCCGGCCCTCGGCGAGCCCCAGTTGCGGGCCTTCGTCACCGAATCGCTGGAGTGTCGTCCCTCGGTCTTCGCGGGAGACACCTTCCCGGACGCGACCTTCGAGCATCACGACGCGGTCAAGGCGATCCTCGGCCCGTTCGTGGTGAAAGCCACTTACTATGACGGCGCGAGCCGCGCGGTCGCGGCGGCGGCCGAGCCGGGCCCGTATTCCGCCGTGATCGAGGTCATCCCCGAGTCGGGCCGGACGCATCGGCGGCTCCGAACTCTCTTCCGCGTGCCGTCGGAGGTGGCCGGCGATCGTCGCTTCGCGCCGGAAGACCTCGGGGGCTTCGCCGAGGCGCTCGGGCTGAATGCGGGAGTCGTCGCGAGGCAGGCGAAGCTGGTCGCCGACACCTTCAAGGGGCGGCCGTTCGCCGAGCTTGCCACCGATCCGAACGTCGCCCGGCTCCTGGCTGGTCTGCACGGCTCGAAGCCCGGCGACGGTGGACCCGTGCCGCGGCAGGAAGACGCCTTCGTCGTGGACCGCCAGCGCCTGGTGGACCTCAAGCGGAGTCTCGACGGAACGGCCAAGGCGTTCCCGAATCCGTTCGTCGGGCCGCGACCGATCGAGGGCAAGCCCGCCCCCGTCGTGCGGGAAGGGTCGGCCGAGGAGGCGGGCGTCCGCCCGGACACGGCCGCCAAGATCGACGAGGCGGGCCGGGCGTTCGCCGCCGACACCGACCAGGCGTTCACTATCTGCGTCGTCAGGCACGGGGTGATCGTCATCCACAAGGCGTATGGCACCCGCGACGGCAAGCCGATGACCGTCGACACCAAGAGCTGGATGGCGTCGGTCACCAAGGCGATGTCGGCCACGACGATGATGATGCTCATCGACGAGGGGGTCGTCGGCCTGGACGACCGCGTCGACAAGTTCCTCCCCGCGCTCCGGGGAATCGAAGTCGAGCGGCCCTTGACGATCCGCCACCTTTACACGCACACCAACGGCCTCAACAAGTGGGACTGGAATCCCTACCTGCCCGACCTGGAAGACCGCGTGGCCGACGTCTACCCCGTGCTCGGGGTCGGCCGCGAATGGGCCTACAACGGGGTCGGCTACGAGCTGGGCGGGAAGGTGATCGAGGCCGTCTCGGGCGAGGCGGTCCCGCTCTTCTTCCAGCACCACCTGCTCGGCCCCCTGGGCTGCCAAGGCACCGAGGTCTCGGGCACCCACGCCGATGCCTTCAGCGTCCCGCTCGACATGGCGAAGTTCGGCCAGTTGCTCCTGAATGAGGGGGCCTACGGCGACCTCCGGTTCTTCCGCGCCGAGTCGTTCCGCAAGATGCTGCCCGAGCGCCTGACCACGCTCCTGGGCCCCGAAACGACCAAGACTTTCGGCTTCGGGCTCGACGGCAGCCCCCGCCAGTTCGGCCACGGCGCGGCCTCCGCGGCGACCTTCCAGGTCAACGTCGACGACGACCTGGTCGTCATCATGACCCGCAACAAGATGGGGTCCAACCAGGACAAACACAACGGGCCGATCTGGGACGCCATCAAGGGGGGCATCATCCGGCCCGAGGCGTCCAGGACCGATTGACCGACGGACCTCGGCTCTTGTGCCTTGGAAAACCAACCGGCATTGCCGACGACGCGCCGTTTGTGCCTAAATGGCGTACCAGCTCCTCAGGAGTCTCCCGTTGGCATGAGCACTTCCGCCGTTGAAGCCGCAGCAGCCCCACCTCCCGCCGCGGGCCCCCCCGTTGATCCCCCAGACGATCCGCGCGGCGAAGAGCCCATCCGCGGGGAGCTTTTCGGAGCGGAGTACCTTGAGGCCCACGCCCGTGGGCGCGCCACGTCGTGCACCTTGGCGGGCCCTCGCCGTTCGGGCAGCCCGCTCCTGGCGCGGTTCGCCGAGAATGGGCGTGTCCTGGTGCAGGCCCATCGCGCGATCCTCGATCACGACGCCCGCGGCGAGCCTCGGGAACTCGACGCCGAGTGGCTGGCCGATAACTTCCACATTGTGGAGGACGTGCTCCGAGAGGTGCGCCACGACCTGCCGCGCGGCTACGACTCGGAACTGCCGAAGCTCATTGACGGCCCCCTCTCGCACTATCCGCGCGTGTATGCCCTGGCGCTGGACCTGGTCGCGCACACCGACAGCGGCCTGGACGAGTCGCGGATCAGTCACTACGTCGGGGCCTTCCAGGAGGCCGCGCCCCTGACCATCGGCGAGTTGTGGGCGGTTCCCACGATGCTTCGCCTGGTCCTGCTGGAAAACCTCCGGCGGCTGGCCGAGCAGATGCTCCGCGGTTGGCACGACGGCGCCGAGGCCAAGGCGTGGGCGGCGCGGCTCCTGGCCCAGGACGACGGCCTCCGCCCATCGCCGGCCCCCAGCCTGTCCGACCCGTTCGTCGTCCGCCTCCTTCAGTCAGTTCGCGACCAGGGGCCCAAGGGCTCGGCGATCCTGGAACGGCTGGAGGCGCAGCTCGGCGAGCGGGGCGTCGACGCCAATGAAGTCCTGCGCCGCGAGCATCGCCGCCAGGCCGCCAATCAGGTTTCCGTCGGCAACTGCGTCACCAGCCTGCGGCTGCTCTCCGCCCTGGACTGGAACACCTTCTTTGAGCGACAGAGCCGGGTCGAGGCGGCCCTGCGCGAGGACCCCGCGGGGGTCTATGCTCGGCAGGATTTCGCCACCCGCGACCGCTACCGGAAGGCGGTCGAGAAGGTAGCGCGGGGCTCACGCGTCGAGGAGATGGCCGTGGCCCGCCGCGTCGTCGCGATGGCCGCCCAAGGGCTCGCGTCGGACTTGAGGCGGGGGCACGTCGGCTACTACCTGATCGACCGGGGCCTGTCCGCGCTGAAGGCGGAGTTCGGTTATCGGACCCCCATCCGCGAGCGGCTCCACGCCTCCGCCATCGGCCATCCCCGCGCGCTGTACTTCGGGGCGGTTGCGGCGGTGGCCCTGGTCCTGATCGCGGGTCTGGTCGTCGCGGGAGGCGGGGCGGAAGCTGGCGGTTGGCGGCTGGTGTTGCTGATCCTGGCGTTGATCCTGCCGGTGAGTGAGCTGGCCGTGGGGCTGGTCAACCACCTCCTCACCCGGCTCCTCCCGCCGCGCGTCCTGCCCAAGCTGGAGTTCAAGGAAGGGATCGCCGCCGACTGCCAGACGATGGTCGTCATGCCGAGCATGCTGGTCCGCGCCCAGAGCGCGGCGGTCCTGCTGGAGCGGCTGGAGATCCATTACCTTGCGAACCCCGACCCGCAATTGCGATTCGCCTTGCTGACGGACTTCGCCGACGCCCCCGGGGAGGAGATGCCCGAGGATCAGTCCTACGTCCAGGCGGCGCTGGAAGGGGTGAAGGACCTCAACGACCGCTACGCCCGGGGCGGCCCCGATCGGTTCTTCGTGTTCCACCGCCGCCGCCTCTGGAACCCCGACCAGGGGGCCTGGATGGGCTGGGAGCGGAAGCGCGGCAAGCTTTCGGAGTTCAACCAGCTCCTGCGCGGGTCGACGGAGACCAGCTATTCCGTCCTGAGCGGGGAGATCGGGCAGGGTCCGCCGGTGCGATTCGTCATCACCCTGGACGCCGACACGCAACTGCCCCGCGAGTCGGCGAGCCGGCTCGTCGGAACGATCGCGCACCCGCTGGTCCGGCCGAGGTTCGACCCGGCCGCCCGCCGCGTGGTTGAGGGGCACGGGGTCTTGCAGCCGAGGGTCAGCTATCACCTGACCGCGGCGACCCGGTCGCGGTTCGCGGGCGTCCTGGCGTCCTCGGCGGGGATCGACCCGTATGCGACGGCGGTTTCCGACACCTACATGGACCTCTTCGGCTCCGGCAGCTTCACGGGCAAGGGGATCTATGACGTCGACGCCTTCGAGGCCGCCACCGGGCACACGTTCCCGGAGAACCGGATCCTCAGCCACGACCTGATCGAGGGCAACTACGCCCGCTGCGGCCTGGTCACCGACATCGAACTCTTCGACGACTTCCCGCCCCGCTACCACGCCTACGCCCGCCGGGAGCACCGCTGGGTCCGCGGCGACTGGCAACTTCTGCCCTGGCTGGCCCCCCGCGTGCCGACGCCCGCCGGCCCGCGCGCCAACCCGTTGCCGACCCTGGAGCGCTGGAAGGTCGCGGACAACCTCCGTCGCAGTCTCGTCCCGCCGGCCACCCTGACCCTGCTGGCCCTCGGATGGACGGTCCTTCCCGGCTCTCCGTGGACGTGGACGGCCGCCGCGCTGGCCGTCCCGGCACTTCCGCTGATCCAGTTGCTGCTGGGGACGACCCTGGGGGCGGTGCGCGGCCGGTCGCTGGCGGGCTTGCGGGGGCTTCGAGACAGCCTGCCGCCCACCGCGGCGCAGGCGGGGATGGCCGCCGCCTTCCTGGCCGACCAGGCGCGATTGATGACCGACGCGATCGGGCGGACCCTTTATCGCCTGACCGTCACCAGAAACCAGATGCTGGAGTGGGAAACGGCCGCCTCGACGGAGCGTCGCCTCGGCACGGGAATCGCCCAGTTCTTTCAAACGATGTGGCCAGCGCCCGCCCTGGCCGTCGGACTGGCGGCGCTGGTCGCCCTGGCGCAGCCTCGGGCGCTGTGGGCCGCCACGCCCGTGCTGCTGGCCTGGCTGCTGTCCCCCCTGGTCGCCTACTGGGTCAGCCGGCCGAAACGCGCCGCCCAGTCGCCGCTGACCGCTTCGGAGCGCGAAGCGCTGGGGAGGGTCGCCCGCAAGACCTGGCATTTCTTCGAGACGTTTGTCGGCGACGCCGACCACTGGCTCCCCCCGGACAACTTCCAGGAAGTGCCCGACGGCCGCATCGCCCACCGCACCTCCCCCACGAATCAAGGGCTCCTGCTGCTCTCGACCCTGGCGGCCCACGACTTCGGTTACCTCGGGCTCCGCACGCTCGTCCATCGGCTGGAGAAGACGTTTCACACCCTGGAATCCCTGGAACGGCACCAGGGCCATTTCTACAACTGGTATCAAACACAGACCCTGCAACCCCTGCCCCCAGCCTACGTCTCGACCGTCGACAGCGGCAACTTCCTGGGATGCCTCGTGGCTCTCAGGCACGGGATGGAAGAGAAGGCTCGCGAGCCGATTCTGGGCCCCTCGGTGCGGGGAGGGCTGGTCGATACTCTGAGCGTCCTGGTCGAGCTTCTCAAGCAGATCAGGCCGACCGCCGATCCCGCCGCCCTGGAGATTCAGCGCTCCCTGGAACGCGACGCGCGTTCGCTGCGAGAGCGGCTCGACGAAGCCCCTTCGGACCTCCTTTCCTGGGACGAATGGCTCGGCCGGGAAGACTGGGCGGCCGTCGGTCTGATCGGTCGCATCCGGGCCCTCGCCGCGGCGGGCGTGGACTTCCCCGCCGCGGTGGAAGCCTGGGCGCGGCGGTTCCTCGCCCAGGTGCGTGAGCGGCGCGCCGAGTTGGCGGCGATCGCTCCTTGGCTGCACCCCTTGAAATTGGCAGGCCCGGCTGCCGATGCGATCCGGGCCGATCTGGTCGCCAACGGGTCCGTCGTCGAGATCGCCTCAAGAGCCGCCGCGGCCCTGTGCGTGCTGAAGGCGGAAGGAGGCGAAAGTCCCGCCCTCCGCGAGCTGGTCGCGTGCCTGCGCGACGGGACCGCCCTGGACCTCTCCACGCGCTGCCGGCACCTGGCCCAGCGGTCCGCGAAGCTGGGCGCTGAGATGGACTTCCGGTTCCTGTACAAGCCGGACCGGCACCTCTTCGCCATCGGTTGCAACCTCGCGCAAGGGAGGCTCGACGGGGCCTGTTACGACCTGCTGGCCTCGGAGTCGTGCCTGACCAGCTTCTTGACGATCGCCCGGGGCGAGGTTCCGCGGCGGCACTGGTTCCAGCTTGGCCGTCCGTTCATCCGGGCGGGAGGGCATGTCGGCCTGCTCTCCTGGGGCGGGACGATGTTTGAATACCTGATGCCGCGCCTCCTGATCAAAAGCCTGCCAGGGACGCTGGTGGCCGAGGCCGCCGAGGCGGCGGTGGGGCGCCAGGTCGAATACGGCAGGCAGGCGGGCGTCCCCTGGGGGATCTCCGAATCCTCGTTCTCCGCCCAGTACCTCGACGGTGATTACCAGTACCAGTCGTTCGGCGTCCCGGGCCTGGGCCTGAAGCGCGGGCTGGCCCGCGACCTGGTCATCGCACCTTACGCCACCGCGCTGGCGGTGATGATCCAGCCCCGGGCCGCCCTGGAGAATTTCCGAAGGCTCTCGGCCGAGGGGGCCGAGGGGGCGTACGGGTTCTACGAGGCCATCGACTACACGGTCGACCGTCTCCCCAAGGGGTCGAAATCCGCCGTCGTCCGCTCGTTCATGGCGCACCACCAGGGGATGGGGCTGGTGGCGCTGGCCAATGCCCTGCTCGACGAGCCGATGCCCCGGCGGTTCCAGGCCGAGGCGATGGTGCGCGCCGCGGAACTCCTGCTGCAAGAGCGCGTGCCCCGCGAAGTCCCGCTCATCGAGCCCTCCGAGTCCGATGCCGCCGCCGAGCCCGGAGCGAGCCCCACCGCGCCGCAGTTGAGCCGGCGGCTGACGACGGCGAGCACCCCCGTTCCCAGAACCCTCCTGCTCTCCAACTCGCAGTACCATGTGATGCTGACAAATTCGGGCGCGGGCTACAGCGTCTGCCGGGGCCTCGACGTGACCCGCTGGCGCGAGGATGCCACCCGCGACCACTGGGGCCAGTTCCTGTTCGTGCGCGATCCCGAGGGCGGCGCCCCCTGGTCGGCCGGCTTCCAGCCGACCTGCCGCCCTCCCGAGGACTATGAAGTCACCTTCTCCGCGGATAAGGCCACCTTCCGCCGCCTCGATGGTACGATCGAAACCCTCCTGGAAGTCACCGTCTCCCCGGAGGCGCTGGCCGAGTTCCGGCGGGTCACTCTGACCAACCACGACAACCGTTCGCGCGAGATCGAGCTGACCAGCTACGTCGAGATCGCCCTGGCCTCCAGGACCGCCGACTCCGCCCATCCCGCCTTCGGCAAGCTTTTTCAGGAGACCGAGTGGGTGCCAGGGGCCGAGGCCCTGCTTTGCCGTCGCCGTCCCCGTTCTCCCGAGCAACCCCCGGTATGGGCCGTGCATGTCTCGACGCCCTCGGGAGAGGCCGTCGAGTACGAGACCGATCGCGCCCGCTTCCTCGGGCGGGGCCGCACGCCCGCCGATCCCGCGGCGATGGACCCGGGCGCCGTCCTCTCGGGCACGACTGGGCCGGTCCTCGATCCCGTCCTCTCGCTGCGACGCCGCGTCCGCCTGGAACCGGGGACCTCGGCCAGCGTCAGCTTCACGACCGCCGTCGCCGACACGCGCGTGGAGGCGCACTCGCTGGCCGACCAGTTCCGCGACCCGGGCGCCGTCGCCCGCGCCTTCGAGCTGGCCTGGGCGCACAGCCAGGTCGAGCATCGCCATCGCCCCTGGTCGGCCGAGCAGGCGCACCTGTACCAGCGGCTCGCGGCCCACGTGCTGTTCGCCGGCTCGGCGTTGCGGGCCGCCCCGGCCGCAATCACCGCCAACCGCCAGGGGACGATGGGCCTCTGGCGGCACGGAATCTCCGGCGACATGCCCATCATCCTGGTGCGCGTCGCGGAAACCGATGGCCTGGCGCTCGCCCGAGAGCTGGTCGAGGCGCACGAATACCTGCGTCTCAAGGGTCTGGAAGTCGATCTCGTCCTCTGGAACGAGCAGCCGACCAGCTATTTCGAGGAGATGCACCAGCAGCTTCTGGAGATGGTGCGAGGCAACGACTTCGTCGACAAGCCCGGCGGGATTTTCGTCCGCAAAGCCGCGCACGCTCCCGAGGAGGACAAACGGCTCCTCCAGGCCGCCGCGCGTGTCGTCCTTGGTGGCGACCGCGGCCCCCTGGCCGGCCAGCTTGACCGGATCGAGCGCATGCCGACGCTGCCCGAGCCCTTCCCGGCCCACCGGGAACCGGCCCAATGGCCCATCGACGAGGCGGCGCCTCCCGCCGACCTCCTCTTTCCCAACGGCCTGGGCGGCTTCACCCTCGACGGCCGCGAGTATGGCATCGCGATCCGCGACGGCCAGGCGGGCGGCCACTCCCCTCCCCGTCCGATCCTCCCGCCCGCCCCCTGGATCAACGTGGTGGCCAACCCCCTCTGCGGGTTCCTCGCTTCCGACGCGGGCCTCGGCTACACCTGGGCGGGCAACAGCCAGACGAACCGGCTGACCCCCTGGAGCAACGACCCCGTTTCCGACCCGCCCGGCGAAGTCCTCTACCTGCGCGATGAGGACGACGGGGCCTTCTGGACGCCCACGGCCCTGCCGATCGCCTCGCGAACGACCGCCCACGTCCGGCACGGCCAGGGATACACCGTCTTCGAGCGTCGTGACCACGGCCTCGGGCAAGCCTTGACCGTCTTCGTCGCGCCGGACGACCCGATCAAGCTCCTCCAACTGGTGGTGACCAACCTGTCCGCGAAGCCGAGGCGCCTTTCCGCGACCTACTACGCGGAATGGGTGCTGGGCACGACGCGCGAGCAAGCCCCGCTCGGGGTCGTGACCGAGGTCGATCCGATCAGCGGGGCCTTGCTGGCGAGGCACGCCTTCAACCCCGATTTCGGGTCGAAACTTGCGTTCGCCGACGTCTTCCGGCGACCCCGCACCCTGACGGCCGACCGCGCCGAGTTCCTCGGGCGCAACGGATCGGTGATCGCGCCGGCGGCCCTGCGGAGGATCGAGCTATCCGGGCGTTTCGGCGCCGCGCTTGACCCCTGCGCGGCCATCCAGACCCCATTCGCACTGGCCCCGGGCGAGACCATCGAGGTCGTCTTCGCGATCGGTCAGGCCGACGGCGTCGAGGATGTCCGTCGGCTGCTGCGCGTCTACCGGGAGCCCGGCCAGGTCTCGTCGGCCCTGGCCGAGGTCCGCGCGCGCTGGGAGGCGACCCTGGGCGTCGCGCAGGTCCGCACGCCCGACCCCGCGATGGACCTGATGCTGAACCGCTGGCTGCTTTACCAGACGCTAAGCTGCCGTGTGTGGGGGCGGTCGGCGTTCTACCAGTCGGGCGGGGCCTACGGCTTCCGCGACCAGCTCCAGGATGTAATGGCCCTCGTCCACGGCGCCCCCGGCGAGGTCAGGGCCCAGCTCCTCCGCGCCGCGGCCCGTCAGTTCGTCGAGGGGGACGTCCAGCACTGGTGGCACCCGCCCGCCGGCCGGGGGGTCCGCACGAGGATCTCGGACGACTACCTCTGGCTGCCCTTCGTCGCCTGCCACTATGCCGAGGCCACGGGCGACTTCGCGGTCTTCGACGACACGGCCCCGTTCCTCAAGGCCCTGGTGCTGAAGCCCGGCCAGGAAGAAGATTACGGCCAGCCGGCGACCACGGAGGAGGCGGCGACCCTCTACGAGCATTGCGTCCGTGCGCTGGAGCATTCCGACCATCTCGGGGCCCACGGGCTCCCGCTGATGGGCACGGGCGACTGGAACGACGGGATGAACCGCGTCGGCTCCGAAGGGGCGGGGGAAAGCGTCTGGGTCGCCTGGTTCCTGCTCGCGACCCTCAACCGCTTCGCAAGCGTCGCCGAGGCTCGCCGGGATTCGGTCCTGGCCGCCCGCTGTCGCGCGCGGGCCGAAGCCTTGCGGGTGGCCGTGGAAGCGCACGCGTGGGACGGCGACTGGTATCGTCGCGCCTACTTTGACGACGGGACGCCGCTGGGATCGGCCGGCAACGAGGAATGCCGGATCGACTCCATCGCCCAGTCCTGGGCGGTGATCTCCGGCGTCGCCGACACCGACCGCGCCAGGAGGGCGTTGAAAGCCGTCGACGAGCAGCTCGTCCGCCTTGAGGACGGCCTGATCCTCCTGTTCACGCCCCCGTTCGACACCGGTAGTCTTCAGCCGGGTTACATCAAGGGCTACGTGCCGGGCATCCGCGAGAACGGCGGCCAGTACACCCACGCCGCCACCTGGGTCGCGCAGGCCGCCGCCCTGCTCGGCCAGGGCCGGCGTGCCCGCGACCTCTTCGACCTGCTCAACCCCGTCCGGCACGCGGCCGACCCCGAGTCCGTGGCGCGGTACAAGGTCGAGCCTTACGTGGTGGCCGCCGACATCTACGGCCGGCCTCCCCACACCGGCAGGGGCGGTTGGACGTGGTACACCGGCTCCTCAGCCTGGCTCTACCGCGTCGGACTGGAGTCGATCCTCGGCCTCAAGCGTCGGGGCCCGACCCTCGAAATCGTTCCCTGCATCCCCGCCGATTGGCCAGGATTCGAGATCGCCTACAGGTTCCAATCCTCGACCTATCGGATTCGCGTCGAGAACCCCGAGGGGGTCGAACACGGCGTCCGCGCCATTCACCTCGACGGCACGCCCTGCCCCGGTGGGATCGTCCCGCTGCTGGTTGACGGCCGGGAGCATGAAGTCCGCGTGCAGATGGGGCGTGTGGACCGGGAGGGAAGCCCCTGAGAACGCTACCTGGGCGACTCAACAGTGGGCAGGGGCCGTAACGGTCGGCGGTCGCGGTGGGTGTTTGTGGGGAAACCGAACTCGGGGAGCGCCCTCGGAGAAGGGGCAACTCGCCCAGTCGGATCGATCCGCCAGCGCAGTTCCGCGCGGGAGCCGACCGAGATGGCCCTCAGGCTCGCGAAGGTCAGGACTGGCGATAGTTGCGGACCAGGCCCCTCATCTGGAGCTGGCTCACCGGGAGCGATGCGCCTTGCAGAAGGGACATCAGCTTGTTTTCGACCATCTGGGCGGGAGACACGCTCGACCGGCCGTCATCGACGAGCGATTCTTCGGGCAACATTGCTGAAGTGCGCGGCAGAACCCCCGGTTCGACCTCGCGACGGCCGAGCAGAATGTCCGCCGCTTCGTCGCCCCGGGGATCGTGGAAGCGCGAGGGACTCTTGGCACTTTCGGGGAGCATCTGGGGCATGTTCGGATTTCGCATCGGGTCTTGCGTCCTTTCTGGTGCTTCCTTCGTACAACATGCGTCAGGACGGAACGCCGGAGTCGGTTATAGCAAGGTTCGTGCCGGAGCACATCCCCTTGGCCGACGATCGGGCTTATTAGAATCGAAACTCTCCGGATTTGTAAGGTGTTAGCACCCTCAATTTCCCGGCGGTCGGTGGGGAGCCAATTTCCCGGTAAAAATCCTCGCCGATTCGGTGATAAGGTCTCCAACGCCACAGCCTCTGGAAGCCGTAATGGTGCTGGGAATCACGGGAGGCGGCGACCGTGCCTGATGGTTTGATTATCGCAGGATGTGAGCACTCGGATCGTTTTCTCGATTGTCGATCCTGCAATTCATTCCTCTGGCACGGGACCTGCTGATAGCGAACGCATGCGTGCCGCCCGCGGGCAGGATCCGTGGACGACACCCCTCGGAGCCGGCGCGGTAGTGACCACTCCGAGGCTTGAAGACCGAAGATTCGCCACCGTGCCAGACGGCACGGCTGATCGTGCATTGTGCCTGATTTATGAGCGGCCGAGGCGTCGATCTCTCCGACTAGGAATGACCATGGGCCCGAAGCCAGAAGATATCACGAGTGGTTTTCTGGACGAAGTGCGGCAGATCGGCCGCCGCGCCTCGGAAGTCTGGCGGCTCGTCCCGGCCCGCCACAAGCTCGCGCTGGGGGGGGCGGCGGTCATCATGGGAATCGCTGGCATCGCGGGGACGGCCATCCCCCTGTGCCTGGGTCGCCTGATCGACGCGGTGAAGGCGGGAAATGACCGGGGCCTCTCGCATGCGTCGCTCTACACGCTGACCGCCACGTACCTCGCCTTCATCGGCGCGGCCTACCTCGTTCGGGAGTCCCTGAACGTCCTGCGGCGCGTGCTTGTGGAAAACACCTGCACACGCATCGACAAAGATATGTGCGTGAAGCTGGTGTCGCACCTGCTGCGGGTCGACCTCGCGACCCTCTCCCACGAACAGGTGGGCGCTCTGCACGGCCGCATCCAGCGCGGGGTGGACGGCTACGTGCGGTTCCTGCGGCTCAGCTTCCTCGACTTCTTTCCGGCGATCCTCACCGGCGGATTTGCCCTGGCCGCGGCGCTCTCGAAGCAGCCGGGGATCGCCTTGGCGATGGTCGGGGTCGCTCCCATCTCGGTCGGGCTGACGGTCTGGCAGCTCATGTCGCAGAAGGGGGTCCGCCTGAAGCTCCTGCGGACCCGCGAGGCGATGGACGGGACGGTGGTCGAGCAGCTCACCGGGATCGACTACGTCCGCGCCGCCAACACGCACGCTCGGGAAATCGGGAGGGTGGACCGGACGGCCGAGGATCGGCGTGCCCGCGAGGTCCGTCACCACTTCGCCATGTCGCTCTTCGGCTGCGGGAAGGCCCTCAACGAGGCGTTCTTCCACCTGCTGGTCGTCGCCATCGCGATCCGCATGTGCGTGGCGGGCAGCATCAGCTACGGCGACATCCTGACGTTCTCGGTGCTCTTCCTGAACGTCATGTCGCCCTTGAACGAGATCCACCGCTTCATCGACGAGGGGCACGAGAGCAGCCTGCGGGTTGGCGACCTGCTGCATATGCTCGCGGAGCCCGAGGATCGCTCCTTCGGCACGGTCGAGGTCGTCAGGCCGCACCTCGGCGACCTCGCGCCGCTGTTTGAATGCGAGGGGCTGCGGGTCGACTACCGCTCCGCCGACGGCCGGTTGAAGCGGGCGCTGGACGGCGTGTCGTTGACGATCCATCACGGCGAAACGATCGGCGTGGCGGGTCGTTCGGGTTGCGGCAAGTCGACCTGGCTACGGGTGATGATGCGCTTGACCCACCCCTCGTCCGGCCTGGTCCGGCTCGGCGGCGTCCCGCTGGATCTGGTGTCGCGCCAGTCGCTGGGCGACCTGATCGGCTACGTCGGCCAGAACCCCTTCGTCTTCGCCGGGACGATCACCGATAACATCGCCTACGGGGTCGATGACGCCGACGCGGCGGCGGTCGAGCGGGCCGCGCGGATGGCTTGCATCCACGACGAGATCCTCGACATGCCGGGCGGCTATCGCGCCCGCGTCTCGGAGCGGGGCCAGAACCTTTCCGGGGGCCAGCGCCAGCGGCTTGCCCTGGCACGCGTCTTCCTCAAGAACCCGCCGATCCTGATCCTGGACGAGGGGACTTCGGCCCTGGATAACATCAGCGAGCGCAGCGTCCAGCAGGCCATCCTCGGGGCCCGCGCCGACCGCACCGTCATCCTCGTCGCCCATCGCCTCTCGACCCTGCTCGACGCCGACCGCATCCTGGTCTTCGACGAAGGGCGGGTCGTCGAGTCCGGGACCTACGACGACCTGGTCGGCCTTTGCGGGACGTTCGCCGAGCTCGTCCGCTCCGCCGAAGTCGGCGCGGGGGTGGAGGCCGAGGAGGCCGAGGCCACGGAGTTCGAACCCGAGCCGTTGGAGGCGATGGCCGTGGGCGTCTGACTCCACGGGCGGCCCGGGTCGCCCGTCGCTTCACGCCTGTTCCTCGTCTACAATTCGGGCGGCGGAACCACGGGGCCGTCGGCGATCCTGGCCCCGCCGGTCCGACCGGAATGTCCGCCGAGCCCGTTGTGAGCACGACCATGTCGCGCCGAGGTCCCGCACCGGCATTGGCGGTCCTGGCGCTGGTCTTGGGGCCAGTCGCCGCGGCGCCCGACGCCGCCGAGGTCCCGAGTCCGCAAGCCCACCTCGGCTATCAGGCCGGCGCGGATTTCCACCTCGCGGATTGGGACGCCGTTGCCGGCTACTTCCGCAAGGTCGACGCGGCGAGCGACCGTGTCCTGGTGCGGGAACTCGGGCGGACGACGGAGGATCGTCCCTATCTGGTCGCGATCGTCGCGAGCCCCGAGACCCTCGCCGACCTGGCGACGTATCGCGAGTTGCAGCATCGCCTCGCCGACCCGAGGGCCCTGGATCGCGCGGCCGAGGAGATCGACCCGGTCGCGCGGAGCAAGGTCGTCGTCCTCATCACCTGCTCGATCCACTCCTCCGAAACGGCCTCGACCTTCATGGCCATGGAGTTGCTGCACGACCTGGCGACGCGCGACGACCCCGAAACGCGGGAGATCCTCGACAACACCATCCTCCTGCTCGTCCCTTCCGCGAATCCCGACGGCGTCGACAAGGTGGCGCGGTGGTACGAGCGCTCGAAGGGGACGCCCTGGGAGGGGAGCGGAATGCCCGAGCTGTACCACAAGTACGCCGGGCACGATACCAATCGCGACTGGTTCATGCTCAACCTCGTCGAGACGCAGCTCCTGACGCGCCTGCTGTATCGCGAGTGGTTCCCGACGATCGCCTACGACGTTCACCAGATGGGGGGGCGCGGAGCGCGATTGTTCGTGCCCCCCTTCTTCGACCCGATCAACCCGAACCTCGACCCGCGCATCCACCAGGGAATTGCGATGGTGGGTTCCCACATGGCCGCCGACCTCGCCGCCGCGGGAAAGCGGGGTGTGCTAACCCACGGCCTTTATGACAACTGGTGGAACGGCGGCAACCGCACCACGCCGCAGCGGCACAACGTCGTCGCCGTGCTCACCGAGGCGGCCAGCGTGAAGCTCGCCACGCCCGTCTTCCTGCAGGCCGACGACCTCAAGGGGGGCGGTCGCGGGTTCCTCGACCACAAGCCCGCCGCGAACTTCGTCGACCCCTGGCCCGGCGGCTGGTGGCGCCTGCGCGACGTGGTCGACTACGAGCGCATCTGCGCCCACTCCGTCCTGACCCTCGCCGCGCGGTATCGGGCCTCCTTCCAGGCCAACTACCGCGCGATGGGCCTCGACGCCATCGCCAAGGGCCTGCACGAGCCCCCGAGCGCCTGGGTCGTGCCTGCCGATCAGCGCGACCCCGGCA
>JAABUQ010003371.1_pt1 | contig 29400 bp, 30 predicted proteins | sample 5560001 | NCBI WGS metagenome assembly JAABUQ01 (sample SAMN10711888, study PRJNA513371) | rock metagenome | isolation source: Antarctica rocks | place: Antarctica: Victoria Land, Finger Mt nord | collected 2015-12-18 | reverse complement strand
CCTTGATACGCTCCCATTGATCGTCCCGAAGGCCGTAGCGTCGCACTGGTCAGCTCCATCTTGGCTGACACGCTATGAATCGAAGTTTCCGCCGCGCCGGAATCCCTTAAATGACGACACGCCCTAGACAGCGCTCCGCGACGAAGCAGCAGCGACACAGTTCGTAGCATCGGCACAGTTCGAGTTCCGCTCCACGTCGCGCTATAATGTGTATGTCGCCGATAGCTCGATGCTCTGCGGAAGCGACTGTGATGGGGATTGGCGAAGTGTCTGTTCCGACATCTTCGGCGCGCGACCCGCGGATCGACTTTCTTCGCGGTGTCGCGTTGCTGAGCATCTTCATCGACCACGTGCCCGGCAATTTCCTCGGCACGCTGACAATGCGGAACTTCGGCTTCGCGGATGCGGCCGAGCTGTTCGTGCTGCTTGCGGGCGTGTCGTCCACGCTGGCTTACGGCAAGCAGTTCGAGCGGGCCGGCGCGGGTCAAGCGCTCCGCCGCGTTGCCGCGCGATGCCTGCGCATCTACGTTTTCCAGGTAGGGCTGCTACTGGCGACCGTAGCAGTCCTGCACAGCTGGCTGCCCTATTTTGGGCTTGAGCCGCAAGGTATCGGCCCGCTGCTCAACGCGGGCGTGCGTGGTCTTGGGCAGGGGATGTTGCTGCACGCCTTGCCGTCCAACCTGAACATCCTGCCCCTCTACATCGTTCTGCTCGGGGTGTTTCCGCTGCTCTACCTGGGCGCGCGCCGCCATCCGGCCGTGACGATCGTCGTATCGGGAGCCGTGTGGCTCGCAGCCAACCTGGACCATGATCTGAACCTGCCGAACTGGATGGACGGCCGCGGATGGTTCTTCAACCCGTTCGCCTGGCAGTTGCTGTTCGCCATCGGCGTGGTTGGCGCACGGTTCATCGGACGCGACGGCCGCGCGCTGCCGCGCCGGCGGTGGGCAGTTCTGCTCTGCTGGCTGTATCTCGGTTTCGCGTTGTTCGCCTCTGCGCCCTGGACGAACTGGGGCGTGAACTGGACGCCGCTCGACCTCAACCCGGACAAGACCCAGCTCTCGCCGCTGCGGTTGCTCGACATCCTGGCGCTCATCTACGTGCTGATGACGTCGGCGACGTTCAAACGCGTGGTGCAGCTTGCTGGCCTCGGGTTCGTCTCGCTCTGCGGACGGCACTCGCTCGAGGTGTTCGCCGCCCTCACGCTGCTGTCGCTCATGGGCCGGCTGGTGTTCCGCACCTTCGGCCCGACCTGGGAAACGCAGGCCCTGATCAACGGCGTTGGCTTCGCCTGCATGATCGGTGTTGCCGGACTGCTGGAGGCGGGCCGGGCGCGGGCGCCAGGCTCCATCGAAAAAGTGCAGCCAAGTTGACAATACATCTTTATTGAGCCCTTGAGCTTGGGGCCGCTTCATGACACTTGATGGGGTATGCTCTCGGTCCCGCGATTTCCTCGGCCCATTGCCCTCCTTCTGCTCAGCCTGTTGACGATGGCGGTGCCGAACCTCTCCGAGGCTCGCGAGGCCGGCGGGCTGCCGCGCGTCACCAGCCTTCTTGCCGAGCGAGCGCCGTTGCGCATCATCGCGTTCGGGTCCTCCTCGACGCAGGGCGTCGGCGCCAGCTCGCCGGCCATGTCGTACCCGAGCCGGCTGGAGCAGGAAATGTCGGGGTTGCTCCCGGACGCGAAGATCGTGATCCTGAACCGTGGCATCGGCGGGGAAGACGCCGACGACATGATGCGGCGGCTTCCCGCGATCCTGGCCGACAAGCCCGACCTCGTGATCTGGCAGACCGGAAGCAACGACCCGCTGCGCGACGTTGCCATCGACGACTTCGTGAGCCAGACCCGCGCCGGCATCGCGGCAATGCAGGCTGCTGGCGTCGACGTGATGCTGATGGAGCCGCAATACTGCCGCCGGCTTGCAAGTAAGCCCGGGTCGGATCGCTTCCGCGACGCCGTGCGCGCGCTCGGGGCGGAGATGAGCGTTCCCGTTATTCGGCGCTACGACCTCATGCAGTCCTGGCTGGAACGCGGCCTCGTCACGCCGGCGCAGATGCTGTCGGCCGACGGGATGCACATGGCCGACGCCGGCTACGCGCTGCTGGCGACCGACGTGGCGCGCGAAATCCTCGCGCTGACCCGGAACAGCGCGCGGATCGGCACGGCGCAGCGCTAGGCTGTCCGGCCGTCATTGCCGATGCGACGGGTGACGCCTAGCGTGGCGAGCCAATCGGGGACGGGGTCCTTGCCGGGCCCGGACAGGAGGAGACAGCAATGATCCACGTCGTCGCGATCATCACCGCCAAACCCGGCAAGCGCGAGGAGATCCTGCAGGCATTCCGCGCCAACGTCCCGGCGGTTCACGCCGAGCAGGGCTGCATCGAGTATGGGCCCGCAACCGATGCCGAGGGCATGGGCGGCTTCCAGACGAAGTTCGGCCCGGAGACCTTCGTCGTGTTGGAGAAATGGGAAAACCAGGACGCGCTGAAGGCGCATGCGGCGGCGCCGCACATGGCGGCGTACGGAGCGAAAACGAAGGACCTGATCGCGAGCCGGGTCATTCACGTGCTGTCGCCGGCGTAAGGCCCTCGCCCCTGCCCTCCCGGGGGGGAGAGGGAGTAGGATTAGCCCTCTCCCCCCGGGAGAGGGTTGGGTGAGGGCTACCGCTTTCCGCGCAGCGCGCCGATATCCGGCCGCCGCAACCCGAGGCTTTCCCGGAGTGTACTGCCCTCGTAATCGAGGTGGTGCAGGCCGCGTCGCTGTAGCTCCGGGATTACCAGCCGAACGAAATCCTCGTAGCTGCCCGGGATGTGGGTGGCGGAGACGACGAAGCCGTCGCAAGCGCGCGCGGTGAACCATTCCTCCAGCGTGTCGGCGATCTCCGCCGGGGAGCCGACGACGGGGTGGGCCGGCTTGCCGCGCTGGGTGATGCACAGGAAGTCCCGCACGGTCGGGTTCGGCCTGCCGCAGGCCTCCACCACGCGGTCGCGCATGGCGTGCATCCCGGTCATGCCGGCGAGTTCCTCGGCCGTGAACGCCTCGTCCAGGCCCTTCCTCGCGAAATCGAAATTCAGCGCCTCGGAGAGCAGCGAAAGCCCGTCGACGTCGCGGTAGCCATGCTGCACCACCGCCATCTTGTCCTCGGCCTCCGCGCGGGTCTCGCCGACTACGGGGGAAATCAGGCTGGCGACCTTGACCTGATCGGGGTCGCGCCCGTGCCGGGCGACCTCGTCCTTCAGTTCGGCGTAGGATCGCCGGCCCGTCGCGAGGTCGCCGTAGGCGACGAAGATCAGCTCGCCCCAGCGCGCGGCGAAGCGTTTGCCCCGCCCGCTCGATCCGGCCTGGATCACGACCGGATGGCCCTGCGGCGAGCGCGGCACGGTGAACGGCCCGCGCGAGCGAAAGAACGCGCCTTCGTGGTCCAGCCGGCGGACCTTCTCGGGGACGGCGAACATGTCGGTGTCGCGGTCGGCTACGATCGCGCCGTCGTCCCAGGTGTCCCAGTGGCCGAGCACGACGTCCATGAACTCGTCGGCGCGGTCGTAGCGCAGGTCGTGCGCGAGGTGCTCGAGCTTGCCCATGTTGTGCGCCTCGCCGTCGTTGACCGAGGTGACGACGTTCCAGGCGGCGCGGCCACCCGTCATCAGGTCGAGGGTCGCGAACACGCGGGCGACGTGGAACGGCTCGTAATAGGTGGTCGAGTAGGTCGCGCCGAGCCCGATGCGGGGCGCGGCCATGCCCATCGCCATGAGGATGGTGGTCGGGTCCATCTTCACGCAGCGGACGCCGTTCTGCACGATCGGCCCGTGGTCGGGTCCGTATTCCGGCATCGCCAGCCGGTCGTCGAAGAAGCCGAGGTGGAACTTGCCCGCTTCGAGGACGCGCGCGATGTGCTGGAAGTAGTCGGCGGTCAGGAAGTCGAGCCGCGCCTCCGGGTGCCGCCAAGAACTCGCGACTTGCGTGCAGTTCTGTGCTTGAAGGAAGCCGACCATCGCCATCTGGCGCATCGCTGAACCCCGTCTGGACCGAAGAGCGCGTCAGCATCGCCAAGAACCGGCCAGCGTCAAACCGGACGTGTCGATCCGGGCATGGCCCGCCGCTAACGACGCTTTTTTCCTTTAGGTCCGGCGCGGCGTGGCTTACCTCCGTAGCGCTGCTCCATTTCGTCGGCAACCTCCGTCTCGGACCGCAGAAGACTACCGCCCAGCCAGAGCTCGGTGACAACCCCGCCGGCGTCGCGCACACGCCGGACGGGCTCGCCGTGACTCGAATACCCGTTCGCGAGCGCGATGCGCCCGGTGTCAGGCCTCGCGACGGCGATCTCGGACGCGTCCGCGAACGGATTGCCGAAAAGCGGGTTGGCGATGAGGACGGTGCTGCCCAGTGGCACGAGGTCGACCGCGCCCCAGGCGCTCCACCACCGTCCGGTCCAATCGCTTACCTTCCGCGCGGGCGCGCCCCTCGTCTGGAAAGTGCGGAGGATGTGCATGATGCCGTCGAGCCAGAGGGCCGCCCAGCCATCAACTGCATTGGTCAGCACCGAGATTGACAGTGCGTGCTGCGGCAGCACGCAAGTGCGCGAGATGTAGCCCAGCAGACCGCCTGTATGACCGAACCAATCCCAGCCGCCCAGGTTGCCGCCGATCGTCCCGAGACCGTAGTAGCTCTCCAGACCCGCGTGGGGATTGCGCCATTGCCGACGCGTCATCTCCCTGCGGCTCGCCGCGGAGATGACACTCTTCGAGGCGCCCGGGTCGAGCTGCGCGAAGAACCGCGCGAGGTCGCTTGCCGTGCTGACGAACCCGGCCGCGGGACCAATCGCGTGCGTGGCGTCATCGCCCCGGACGGTCAGCCGTCGACCGTGCAGAAGGCGGTTCGTGTGGCCGCGCGCCAAAGGCGTTCCCTTGGCGAGCGGCATGTCGGGCTCGGTTTCGGTCAGCCCAGCCGCCTCGACGATCTCCCGCCTGATCCAGGACCGGTACGGCTCACCGGCGACCGTCTCGATGACGAGGCCGAGCAAAGCGAAACCGTGATTCGAGTATTTGAACCGCGTGTTCGGTTCGATGGCGGGCGGCGCATGGAGTTCCGCCATCAGTTCTTTGGTGCTGAGAAACGGCCGCCGGCCGGTAAACTGTCCTGCGTCCGCGCCGTCGCGCGTGAGCCCGGCGCTGTGCGACAGGAGCTGCCCGATCGTGGTCTCGGCGACGCGCTTGTGCAGGCCGCTCACATGGTGCCCGACGTTATCGTCCAGCCCGAGCTTGCCTTGTTCACGCAGCTTCATGATGCCGGCCGCGGTGAAGCTCTTCGAGTGGGATGCTACGCGAAACCGGTGGCGGCTGGTAAGACGCTCGCCGGTGCCGAGATCGGCGTGACCGAACGCCTGTTCGAGCACGATCTCACCGTGACACGCGATCGCCACAAGGCACCCCGGCTGCTCGGATTGACGCATCTGGAATGCAAGCCAGCTTGGAATGTAGTCGAGGGCCGCCTCTAGCCAGGTTTCCATACCTTGGGTCCGGATCGGGTGTCGTAATGAGGGCAGCTCGATCCGCCGGCGTCAAACTGCCCTGGCCTGGACCCGACGAAAGCCGGCTGCCAGTCTTGTCTGTCACGTGCGGAGAAGAACATGGCTTCTCGGGATGGCGCCGTTGCGCGGGCGCGAGCGGCCTTCGACGGCGGTTTTCGCGCTCAACTGGCGGCGCTGGTCGCGATACGCAGTACGTCACAGGACTTGGGCCACGACGGCGATCTACGGCGCTATCTTGAAGACGCGATTCGTCCCTGGCTGGCGCGAATGGGCTTTGCCGCCATCACCATTCACCCCAACCCGTGCGCGGGCTTCGGTCCGATCCTGACGGCCGAGCGGATAGAAGATGCGGCGCGGCCGACCGTGCTGACCTACGGTCACGGCGACACGGTCCGCGGGCTCGAAGACCAGTGGCGCGCCGGGCTCGATCCGTGGACGCTGACGGACGAGGGCGACGTCTGGTACGGGCGCGGCACGGCCGACAACAAGGGGCAGCACGCGCTCAATCTCGCTGCGCTGGAAGCGGTGCTGGAGGAGCGGGGCGGGCGGTTGGGCTTTAACATCAAACTCGTGTTGGAGACGGCGGAGGAGCGCGGCTCGGCGGGCTTGCGGGAGTTCGTCGCCGCGAACCGCGACATGCTCGCGGCCGACGTATTGATCGCCAGCGACGGGCCGCGCGTCGCGCCCGAGGTGCCGACCGTGAAGACGGGGACCCGCGGCATTTTCGCCTTCGACCTCGCGATCGATCTGCGCCCGGGCGGCGTGCATTCGGGTCATTGGGGTGGGCTGATAGCCGATCCGGCGATCCTGCTCGCCCATGCGATCGGGTCTATCTGCGACCAGCGGGGACGAATCCTCGTACGCGATTGGCTGCCCCGAAACGGCGTGCCGACGAGCGTGCGAGCGGCGCTAGCCGGCTGTCCTGTGAGTGGCGGTGGCGAGGCGGCGACGATTGATCCCGATTGGGGGGAGCCAGGACTTACGGCGGCCGAGAAGATCTACGGCTGGAATAGTTTCATCGTGCTGGCCATGATTTCTGGTCGGCCGGAGAATCCAGTCAATGCGGTTGCGCCGAGCGGGAGGGCGCGCTGCCATATCCGCTACACCGTGGACACCGACCCCGCGGGCTTCGGACCCGCGCTGCGCCGGCATCTGGACGAGCACGGATTTCAGGCCGTCCAAATTGAGAATGCTGCCATTGGCATGGCAGCAAGCCGAACCGATCCGGCGCATCCCTGGGTGCAATGGTCCGCGGCCAGCATGGAGCGCAGCTTGGGCGGGCGAGTACAGGTCATTCCGAACGGCTCGGGTGGGTTGCCGGGCGACGTGTTCGTGGACTTTCTCGGCGTGCCGCTGGTCTGGGTGCCGCACAGCTACAACGGCTGCAAGCAGCACGGACCCGACGAGCACTTCCTCCCGGGCATCGGCCGCGAGGGGATCGCGGCGTTCGCCGGACTGTGGTGGGATCTCGGCGAGGCCGGCGTTCCCGCTACCGTTCGTCCCCGATCATCTGATCGAGCGTGAATGGGCAGGTCGGAGACACCGGACCCGGCAGCTGGCCGTCAATCGTGTCAGGCAGCGCCCGCAAGGCTTTTGCGTATTCCTTGGCAACGTCGATGCGCTGGCGCATGGCCGGCGTGAACTCGTCGGCGGCTTGGATACGGAAGCTGCGGGCCTCGTTTCGCCAGTGTTCGACGTAGCTCGATAGCGGCCACGCCTCGGCTTTGAGGCTGTGCAGCAGCACCTGGAACAGCAGCGATCGCACCGCCCTGACCGCGCTGCCGCCCACGTCCTCGATCTCCTCGATGATATTGGTCCAGTCGGGCGACTCGAGGTTCAGCCGCTCGGCGCCGGCGACGCGCCTGAGGCGAGCCGCCTGCTCCTCGCTCCAGAGAACGATGTCGGTGTCGTAGAGGTCGCTCACGCACTGTCTCCCTTGCGGGAAGACTACCTCAACGCGGGCGGGAGCGTCACGCCGCGCGGCGGGCGGCCAGCGCGGTCGGGAGTTGGCCGATGGCGTGGTCGATCAGCCGCCCGTCGGCGTCGGCCGATAGGCCTTGTGCCAGCACCTGCCGCGCGGCAGCCGTCGCGACATCGGCGGCAGTGAGCCGGACTTCGTCGACGGCCGCCTTCTCGGCGGCGGCGATGCGATCGATCGCCATCTGCTCGCGCCGGCGCGACGACGCTTGCGCCTCGGCGGTAGCCGCTGCGGAGACTTGCGCCGCCTGAGTCTTGGCGCCCTCCAGGAGACGCTGCGCGTCCTCGATCGCGGCCTTCCGCCGCCATTCAGCGTCGCGCAACATCGCTTCCGCCTCCTCTCGCAGCCGTGCGGCCTCGTCGAGGCTGGCGCGAACGGAAGCGGTGCGGGCGTCGAGCAGCTTCGCGAGCTCCCGCCAGAGCCGGCGGCCGAACAGGACCAGGAAGAGGACGAAGGCGATCCCGACCCAGGTCCGCGGATTGCTCCAGAAGCTCTCGTGATGCACGGCTCGTTCTCCGCTCAGGCTTGACCGCGCGCCGCGAGTTCCGCGCCGACAGCTTGCTCGACACTGGCCTGGTCCGCGGCATATCCGGTGAGGCGGCCGATGACGGTGACCGCCGTCTCCGTCGCGACCTGACGCAGTGCGCCCAGGGCCGAAGCGCGAGCCTCGCCGATCCGGGTTTCGGACGCCCGGATCTGCTCCTCGAGCCGCGCGTTGAGTTGCTCGGCCTGCGCGGCGGCCTGGCGCTTGGCCTCGTCGGCGGCGTGGTTGATCGAGGCCTGCGCCTCGGCCCGCGCCCGCGCCGTCGCCTCGGTCAACTGCCGCACCGCCTCGTTTGCCTGGGCTTGCGCGCCGTGCGCGGCATCGAGGTCGGATCGGATCCTGGCCTCTCGTGTCGCCAGCACGCCCGCGACCTGCGGCAGCGCCCACCTGGCCAGCAGCAGGTAGAGGCCGAAGAAGATGATCGCCAGCCAGACGACCTGGCTGATGACCAGCGGGTTGCCGAACTCGAGCTGCGGCATTCCCTGCGCCGCCTGCGCGGCGACGGGACATATCACCAGGATGGCGATTGCTGCGAGGCGACATGTCATGCGCGGCTCCGGTCGGGCGAGGTGCCGGGTCCGATCAGGTGAACAGGATGAGGAAGGCGATCAGCAGGGCGAACAGGCCGGTCGCTTCCGTCAGCGCGAAGCCCAGGATGCCGAGGGCGAACACCTGGTCGCGGGCCGACGGGTTGCGCGCAATGGAGGAGACCAGCGAGGAGAAGATGTTGCCGATGCCGATACCCACGCCCGCAAGCGCGATGACGGCAATGCCGGCTCCGAAAGCCTTCGCGGCGGCAATGTCCATGAGAGAGGTATCCTTCGTTGGTGTCGGGAGGGAACGGGGCCAGCGGACGCGGACTCAGTGCAGATGCACCGCGTCGTGCAGGTAGATGCAGGTGAGGATGGCGAACACGTAGGCCTGCAGGCAGGCGACCAGCAGCTCGAAGCCGACCAGGACCACGTTGAGCGCGAACGGTCCGATCGCGATCAGGTCGCCGACCAGGCCGAGGCCGGACAGCAACACGATGAAGGTCGCGAGCACCTCGAACATCACGTGGCCGGCGACCATGTTGGCGAACAGACGCACCGAGAGGCTGACCGGCCGCGAGAGGTAGGAGATGATCTCGATCGGGATGATCAGCGGCGCCATGATCTTCGGCGTGCCGGCAGGGAAGAAATACTCGGTGAAGAAGTGGCTGCCGTTCTCGCGGATGGCGACGAAGGTGACGATCACGATCACCACGATTGCAAGTGCGGCAGTCACCGCGATGTGGCTGGTGAAGGTGAAGGCGTAAGGCAGCAGGCCGAACAGGTTGCCGATCAGCACGAAGAAGAACAGCGTGAAGATGAACGGGAAAAAGCGCCGCCCTTCCTCGCCGATCTGGTCGATGCACATGCGGTAGATGAAATCGTAACAGAGTTCGGCCGCCGCCTGCAGTCGGCCCGGCACGATTGCGCGCGGCCGCATGCCGAACCAAAGCAATGCAAGGATCAGCGCGGCGGCGACGACCATGTAGACGTTGGAGTTGGCGAAGTTGACCGAATGCCCGATCGGCCCAAGGGTCGGGAACAACCGGAACTGACCGAGCGCGTCGATCGAAGGTTCACCAGCCGCAGCCAAGGTCCACGCTCCCCCGTTACCCCTCTCGCCGCCCGGCTCCGGGCGACTTCGGCGCGAACACGCGCCACACGTTCAGCATCCCCGCCCCGCCGCCCAGCAGCACGAACACCGCGATGAACAGCGGCGATGTGTGCAGCCAGCGATCGAGTGCCCAGCCGATGCCGAGCCCTACGACCACCGCGGACAGCAACTCCACACCCACCCGTAGGCCGATGCCCAACGCGGAGGGCCCGAACTGGCCGGATGACGGACCGGCGGCATCCGGCGGAGCCTTGTCCAGCCCCTCTCTCGCGCGGGCCGCGCGCAACCGTTCCTCGAAGGACCCAGCCTCCGATGAACGATCCGGGCCGCCTTGTTTCTCGCTCATTTGGTGCTCCTGGCAGGTCGCCCTGCCCGAAGGCGAGGGCTTGCTAACGGTGGGTTACAGCACTGTCAAGAATGGCCGGACCCGTTTCCGCAAGGAAGGCGTCGCTCGCGAAGCCGCCGGACTGCCGATGCCACAGCCGCGAGTAGGGACCGTCCGCGTCGAGCAGCTCCGCATGCGTGCCGGTCTCGACGATGCGGCCGTGATCGAGCACGAGCAGCCGGTCCATCCGCGCGATGGTGGAGAGCCGGTGCGCGATGGCAATGACCGTCCGCCCGCGCATCAAACCGTCGAGCTGCTGCTGGATCGCGGCCTCGACTTCGGAGTCGAGCGCCGACGTCGCCTCGTCGAGCACCAGGATGGGCGCGTCCTTCAGGATCACCCGCGCGATCGCGACGCGCTGGCGCTGCCCGCCGGACAGTTTCACGCCGCGCTCGCCGACATGCGCGTCGTAGCCGTCCCGATCGTGCCAGTCCTGCAGCCCGACGATGAAGTCGTGCGCCTCGGCCCGCCGGGCGGCGAGCTCCACCTCGGCGTCCGTCGCCTCGGGCCGGCCGTAGCGAATGTTGTCGCGGATCGAGCGGTGCAGCAGCGAGGTGTCCTGCGTCACCATCGCGATCTTGCCGCGCAGGCTCTCCTGCGTCACTCCGGCGATGTCCTGGCCGTCGATCAGGATGCGTCCGGCTTCCGGGTCATAGAAGCGCAGCAACAGGTTGACCAACGTCGACTTGCCCGCCCCGGACGGCCCGACGAGGCCGACGCGCTCGCCGGGTGCGATGGTGAAGTCGATGCCCTGCAGCACGCCGCGTGCCGTGCCGTAGCCGAAGCGCAGGCGGTCGAAGCGGATCTCGCCCCGGCTGACCCGCAGCTCCGTGGCGTTCGGCCGGTCGGGCATCTGGCGGGGGATGTCGATGGAGCGCATCCCGTCCTGCACGATGCCGACGTTCTCGAACAGGGAGGTGACGTTCTGCGACACCCAGCCCGCCATGTTGGAGATCTGCCACGCCATCGGCAGCGCGGTCGCCACGGTCGAGACGGGGATGCGTCCGGCGCTCCAGAGCCACAGCGCGAGCGAGCCGGTGCCGACGATGAGCGAGCCGTTGAGCAGCCCCAGGGTCAGGCTCCAGCCGGTCGCCATGCGAGTCTGATGGCGGAATGCCGCCGTATGCTCGTCTATGGCGCTGCGGACGAAATCGTCCTCGTCGCGGGCGCGCGCGAACAGCTTGACCGTTAGGATATTGGTGTAGCTGTCGACGACGCGCCCGGTCAGCGTGGAGCGCACTTCCGAGACCGCGCGCGAGCGGTCGCGCATCCGGGGTACGAACCAGTGCAACAGCGAGGCGTACACCGCGAACCAGATCACGATGGGTGCCGCGAGCCGCAGGTCGGTGCGGCCGAGCAGCACCATGGCGCTCGAGCCGTAGATCAGCAGATACCAGATCGCGTTGACGGCGGAGACCACGCTTTCGCGGAGCGAGGGGCCGGTCTGCAACACACGGCTCGCGACGCGGCCGGCGAAGTCGTTCTGGAAGAATGTCCAGCTCTGCCGCACGACGTGCCAGTGGTTCTGCCAGCGGATCAGGTTGGAGAGCCCGGGGTTGACGACCTGGTTCGTCACGAGATTGAGCATCAGCATGGCCGACGGCCGCCCGAGCAGCAGCACCGCCGCCATCCCGAGCAGCGCGAAGCCCGTGTGGGCGAAGAGTTCGGCAGGCTGATAGGTCGAGACGAACCCGACGACCCGCCCGATGAACAGCGGGATGGTGGTGTCGAGCATCGCCACCAGCAGGCCGGCCGCGAACAGGGCGGCGACCGAGCGGGGCGTTTGGCGAATGAAGTGCCAGTAGAACCGCAGCAGGCCGGCGCCGGGCGGCGGCGACGGCGGCGCGCTGGTGGGGTCGAGCAGGGCTTCGATGGCGCGCAGCATGGACTTGGGTTGAACCAAGCCGCCGCGCGGGTCAACTCAAGGCTGTAGGAACCGAAAAACGTCACGGCTGGCCTTTACCCGGCGTGCTGGCCGGGTTCGCGTCAGGCCGTTACCGGTTCGGGGATCGTGGCGCGCGTCGGCTCGGCACGGGCATTGCCGCCTTCGGTCAGCATCTCGATCCGGCCGGTGATCTGGCCGCCATCCTCGACCTGGAGTCGGCGGCAGCGGGCGGTCCCGAGCACGCGCCCGGTCGCCCGCACGACGAGGCTGCCCCGCGCGGTCAAGGTTCCGTCGATGGTCCCGGCGATCTCGGCGTCTTCCACCTCGACCTCGCCCTTGAACACGCCGCCCTGCGAGATCGCCAATTCCGTCGCATGGATCATGCTGGCCTCGACGGTGCCTTCCACGACCAGCCGCTCGGCATCCTGCACCGTGCCCTGGACGCTGATGCCTCGGCCGACGACGAGGGTGCGCCGCTCGCCGGGTTCTCGCGCGGGGCGCGGGGCGCTCGGCATGGTTGCCGGGCGAGCGGGCATGGCGCTCGATGGGAAGTTGCCGGTTGGCTGCTGCGGGGTGGCCGGCGGCGCGGACGGGGGAGTGGTGGCGAACGGCGTGCGAGCCATCGGTGGTGCCTCTTTCGGTGGGGCGGGTCTCGGTGCGGCGGGGCGGAAAGGCGGGACGCCCAGACCGGAGTCGGCCGGTCCGGCCGGTCTGACGAGGCCGCCGGCCCCGCCTTGGATCAAGCCGTCGGTGCGGCCCGCCGAGCCGGCGGGGAGGGCGCTCGATGCCTCGGCGGCCTTCGGCTCATCGAGCTTGCGGCGTTTGAACACGGGCTCTCCCTTGTCTCGCGGGCGGCTGGGCAGCCATCTTGATATGACGTTGGCCTAACACGCGGCTCCGCGCCGCAACAACCGGGGGCGGAGGGTTATCCACATCGATTTGACGCAGGACGCTCAGCGGCTGCCGCGATCCATGACGTGCACCATGGCCGCCGTGCCGAGCACCGGGATCAGCAGGTTGAGCAGCGGAAGATAGCTTGCCAGCGCCAGGATGCCGCCTTGGGCCAGCACTGCGACACGGCGCCGCCGGTAGAGCGCCTGCGCCTCCTCGCGGCCCATCCGGCGCATCGCCACGGCCACGAACAGCCCACGGCCGATCGCGTAGGCGCCGATCGCCCAGGCCAGCACCAGGCCGACGCCGGGCAGCACCAGCGCGAGCACCAGCGCCAGCAGGTTGAGCAGCAGGATGCGAGCGCCGACGGCCAGCCCGTCCCAGACTTGAACGGCGACGGGGGCGCCGGCGGCCGCCGGCAGCGCGGGATAGAAGCGCCGCTCCACCGCCTGTGCGATGCGTTCCATGTACAGGGTGCCGATGACCGCCGCGACCGGCAGGAACAGGAACACGGCCAGCAGCGCGGCCCCCAAGCCGCCCGCCAGGTCGGCGAGCCAGGCCCAGGTGCCGTGCCCCGCCAGCAGGTCGTGAACGCCCCATGTTGATGCGGCGAGCAGGGCGGCGAAGCAGACAGCGGACCACAGCAGGCTGCGCCAGACGACGCCGAGGAACACCGGGTCGCCAAGCTGCGCCAGCGCGCGCGAGAGCGGGGTCAGCACGCCGTCCATCCGTACGCCTTCCGTGTCGGTTGCCGGGCTCGAAGTGGGGTGTTAGGCGGGCGGCAACCAGCCGGAGCTGCTGCATGACCGCCGCGAACTCTCCCGAGCCCCGTTTCGACATCGTCGGCATCGGCAACGCCATCGTCGACGTGGTCGCGCCCACCGACGATGCGTTCCTCGACAAGAACGCCATGCGCAAGGGCTCCATGTCGCTGATCGACGCCGGTCTGGCCGAGGCGCTGTATGCCTCGATGCCCGCCGGCCAGGAGAGCAGCGGTGGCTCGGCGGCGAACACCTGCGCCGTCGCGGCGGGCCTAGGCGCCCGCGTGGTCTATCTCGGCAAGGTGGCGGAGGACGGGCTAGGCCAGGCGTTCGCGCGCGATATCGAGGCCGCCGGCGTGCTGTTCCCGACCGCCCGCTTGCGGGACGGGGCGCCGACGGCGCGGTGCCTGATCCTGGTGACGCCGGACAGCGAGCGGACCATGCACACCTATCTCGGCGCCTGCGTGAGCTTCGGCGAGGCGGACGTGCGGACCGACCTCGTGGCCGACGCGCGGGTGCTGTACCTCGAAGGCTATCTGTTCGATCCGCCGGCGGCGCAAGCGGCGTTCCGGCTCGCCGCGCAGACGGCGCACCGGGCCGGGCGGCAGGTCGCGCTGTCGTTGTCCGACCCGTTCTGCGTCGACCGGCACCGCGCGGCGTTCCGTGAGCTGGTGCGCGGCCATGTCGACATCCTGTTCGCCAACGAAACCGAGCTGTGCAGCCTGTACGAGGAAGGCGATTTCGACCGGGCTGCCGAGTTGGCGCGGGGGGAGGTGGCGCTCGCGGCACTCACCCGCAGCGAGGCCGGCAGCCGCGTCCTGCGCGGGTCCGAGACCGTGGTGGTTCCCGCCGAGCCCGTGCGTGTCGTGGACACGACTGGGGCGGGGGATGCCTACGCCGCCGGGTTCCTCGCCGGCCTGACGGCGGGGCGCGGCCTTGCGACCTGTGGCCGGATGGGCAGCATCGCCGCCGCCGAGATTATCAGCCACTATGGCGCACGTCCGCAGGCCGACCTGCGCGCGCTGGTCGCCAGCCTGCGGGACTGAACCGAAACGGGGAGCAAACCATGCCTGTGAAAGTCGCCTACACCACGGAAGCCACCGCGGACGGCGGGCGCGACGGCCACGCGCGGACCAAGGACGGCAAGGTCGATGTGCAGCTGTCGACCCCGAAGGAGCTCGGCGGCGGCGGCGGTCCCGGCACCAACCCCGAGCAGCTGTTCGCGGCGGGCTACTCGGCTTGTTTCATAGGCGCCATGAAAGCCGTCGCCTCGCACGGCGGCCCGAAGGTGCCGGACGCGACCACGGTGACGGCCACCGTCGGCATCGGCCCGCGCTCCGAGGGCGGGTTCGGCATCGACGTGGCGCTGGCGATCTCGCTGCCGGGCCTGCCGCGCGACGAGGCCGAGGCGCTGGTGGAAAAGGCGCACCAGGTCTGCCCGTACTCCAACGCCACGCGGAACAATGTCCCGGTGCGGCTGACGGTCGTGTAACACCCTCACCCAACCCTCTTCCGGTGGGAGAGGGCTTTCTGCTCCCTCTCCCGCCGGGAGAGGGCCGGGGTGAGAGGCCAAGCCCGATATTACCCACCGCTACTTCACGCTGTCACAGGTCAAGATGCACTAGGTTGAGGCGGGCTTCGGCCCCGCCCTGGTGCTGCGGCACGGGTGGTGCCGGAGGAGGAGCCGGCAAAGGTCGCGGCACTGCTGGAGGCGTTCTTCGCGACGGTTTGACACGTCCGGGCCGCGCGTGACCAACTCCGAGTGCGACGCGGGAGGAGCAAGAACCATGGCGTACCAGCACATCTCCGTCACCACCGAGGGCCACATCGCGACCGTCGAGCTGCGGCGCGGCCCGAACAACCACGTCAGCGTGCCGCTGATCGCCGAGATTGCCGAGGCGTTCGAAAGCTTCGACCGCAACTCCGACGTCCGCGCCATCGTGCTGTGCTCCGACGGCAAGCACTTCTCCGCCGGCGCCGACCTGGTGACGCGCGACGCCGACGGGCGCGAGGTCGGCGCCGGGCGGCGGCATCTCTACAAGGAGTCGATCCGCCTGGTGCGCACCGGCAAGCCGATCGTCGCCGCCGTGCACGGGGCCGCGGTGGGCGCCGGTCTCGGCCTCGCGCTGGTCGCCGATTTCCGCGTGACATGCAGCGAGGCGCGGTTCTCCGCCAACTTCACCCGGCTCGGCTTCCACCCCGGCTTCGGCCTCACTTGCACTTTGCCCCGCCTGCTCGGCCCGTCGAAGGCGGCGCTGCTGATGTACACCGGCCGCCGCGTGCCGGGCGACGAGGCGGTGACGATGGGATTGGCCGACGTCCTAGTGCCGCTCGAAGCGGTGCGCAAGACGGCGACGGAGCTGGCGACCGAGATCGCGCAATCCGCCCCGCTCGCCATTATCGCGACCCGCGAAACCCTGCGGCGCGGCTTGGCCGACGAGTACCAGAAAGCCACGGAGCGCGAGTTCGAGGAGCAGGACTGGCTGCGCAAGACCCACGACTACGCGGAGGGCGTCAAGGCGATGGCGGAGCGCCGGCTGCCCCGCTTCGTCGCCGACTGAGGTGGCCGAGCGCCTGTCGCGCGCGGCGTTCCGCGCCTGGGCCGAGCGGCAGCCGCGTGGCCGGTTCGAGCGGGTGGGCGGCAGCCCCGTCGCGATGGCGCCGGAGCGATGGATCCACGCGCGTCTCAAGGCGCGCATCTGGCATGCGCTCGACCGGGAAATCCGCGCCGCCGGCCTCTGCTGCGAGGCGGCGCCCGACGGGATGACGGTCGAGATCGACGCCGACACCGACTACGAGCCCGACGCGCTGGTCAATTGCGGTGACCCGATGCCGGACGACGCCACCGCCGCGCCGAACCCGGTCGTCGTGGTCGAGGTGCTGTCGCCGAGTACCGCGAGCCTGGATGCCGGAGGCAAGCTCGCCGACTACTTCCGGCTTGCCTCCGTGGCGCACTACCTGCTCGTGCGCCCGCTCCGACGCGAGATCATCCACCACGAGCGGCGCGACGGGCGGATCGAGACGCGGGTCGTCACTGCCGGTGAGATCGAACTCGATCCGCCCGGCATCCGGCTTGGCTTGGACGAAATCTATGACGGATGATTGCAGTGCCGCAAAGGAGAGCAACGCATGACCGGTATGGCGAACGCGACATCCGGGATCCGGAACGATCGGATCGAAATTCGGCCGTCCGCTGGTGCGGTCGGCGCAGAAATACGCGGCCTCGATCTCGCGCGACCGCTGGCGGACGAGGATGTCAGCACGGTGCGCGCGGCGCTGTTCGAGCATGGGGTGGTGTTCTTCCGTGACCAGCAGCTGACACCCGAGCAGCACATCGCCTTTGCCGGCCGGTTCGGGCCGATCAACGTCAACCGCTTCTTCGCCCACGCGGACGGCTATCCGATGATCGCCGAAGTGCGCAAGGAACCGAACCAGAAGGCCAATATCGGCGGCGGTTGGCATACCGATCACAGTTACGACGTCGCGCCGGCGCTGGGCTCCGTGCTCTACGCGCGCGAGGTGCCGCCCGTCGGCGGCGACACGCTGTTCGCCAGCATGTATGCCGCCTTCGACGCATTGTCGGACGGGCTGAAGACGACGCTCGACGGGCTTCGGGCGGTGCATTCGAGCCGCCATGTGTTCGGCGCGGAAGCGAAGCGGCTGGCCGCGAGCGACCTGCCGGGCCGGCTCCTCAATCCGGAACTGGCGACGCAGGACGCTGTGCATCCCGTGGTCATCCGCCATCCCGGCTCCGGGCGGCGCGCGCTCTACGTCAACCCGGGCTTCACCCTGCGCTTCGACGGCTGGACGGCCGAGGAGTCGCGCCCGTTACTTGACTATCTCTATGCCCATGCCAGCCGTCCCGAGTTCACCTGCCGTTTTCATTGGGAGTCGGGATCGCTGGCGTTCTGGGACAATCGCGCAACGTGGCACTACGCGCTGAACGATTACCACGGCGCACGACGTTTGTTGCACCGGATTACGGTGGAAGGCGAGCGTTTGCTCTGATTGCGAGTCTGGGTGGGACCCCTACTGCCGTCGTCGCGAGCCGCCTTTAGGCGGCGTGGCGATGACGGCAGTGTGGTTAGGTGAGAGTGAAACTATCCTACTTCAGACTTCCAAAGTGTCCGGCCCGGATCACTTCTTCTCCCCGACCGAACCTTGCAGGGACGCTTCATGCGTCGTCCCCATCTGCTGGCCGTCGCGCCGGCTGGGATAAGGTTTGTCACCCATCAGGCCTTCCCAAAGGATCCGGTTGAACAGGGCGGTCGGCGCCCGGTCAGCCGCGGAGAAATCGAAGCCCTTGGTGGCGTTGTCCCAGTAGGCGGCGTCGTGCGTCGGCTTCACGTCAGGACCCTCGGCGAATTGCGTTTGTTCGCCGCGCCGCTCGATCGAGGTCATCGTGGTCTTCAGCACCGTCGAGGCGACGGGGGAATAGCTCCATGATGCCTGGCTGAGGTCGAACACGTCGGCCATCGGGCGCTGCAGGTCGTCGTTCAGGTTGAGGTGACCGACGCCGAGGATGTCCTCCATCGTGCGGATCATGTTCACCGTCGTGTAGCGGGTCGAGACCAGCTCGTTGTGCTCGACGTAGGGGCCGACCACGTAGGCGGTACTGCGGTGCGAGTCCATGTGGTCGGGGCCGTCCTGCGGGTCGTCCTCGACCACGAAGATCAGCGTGTTGCCCGAGTATTTCGGGCTGGTCGCGATCGTCTGCACCACGCGCGCAACGGCCAGGTCGTTGTCGGCCTGCTGCGTCTCCGGCGTGTTGAAGCCGCCGACCGCGGTGGTGTAGCTGCCGGTGTGGTCATGCGCGAGGCGAAGCAGTTCCAGGCTGGGCAGGTTGCCGTTTGCCTCGTACTGCGCGAACTCGCGCTGCCACTCTTCGACCAGCCACACGTCAGGATAGCGCTGGTCGAAGCCACGGAAGTAGACGTCGGTCTTGTCGGACAACAGCGGATCAAGCGGGACCACGACCGGGTTGCCGGTCGAGAAGGGATCGCGAACCAGCGGGGCGGTCGGGATGTTCGAGACCCAGAAGCCGTAGTTGCGAACGGTCAGGCCCGCGCGCAGCACCTCGCTCCAGAACGTGCCGCCTTGATAGATGTTGCCGGAGTCCATGCGCGCGACGTTGCCCGGGCCGGGCAGCAGGTTGTTGACGCCGCCCGGGCCGGCGCCGGCGGCGAAGCCGGGGCTGGTTTCGCGCAGCTCCAAGGGCAGGCCGATGCCGACGTTGCGCATCGCGCCCTCCGTATCGTACGACAGGCCGCGGCCGGAATAGTTGAGCTGCTGGGCCTTCTCGACCTGATCCGTCGCCGCCGCCTGGGTGGACCAGGACCAGCCGTTCATGCTGGCGTCGCCCGGATCGAAGAAATTGTCGAGGGTGACGAAGCGGTTCGCCAAGCGGTGGAAGTTCGGCGTGATCTCGCGGCCGAACACGGCCAGCGACGGGTCGCCGTTGGCGCCGTTGTTCAGATCGCCCAGGATCTGATCGAAGGTACGGTTCTCCTTGATGATGTAGATGATGTGCTGGATGCGGTCGTGCAGGGCGGACATCTTCGCCGCGTCGGATTTCACCGGCTTCATCGAGTAGAAGTTGTTCGCCGCCACCTGCGCGGTCAGCGCCCCGTAATCACGACGGGCGGGCACCGGCGCCGAGACCAGTGCCGAGCGGTGCAGCTGCAGCTGATACTGGTTGCTGGCGGCGGCGGCCGTGTTCGCCGCGACGTTGCCGCCGGGGTAGGTGGTCTGCGTCAGCAGGTCCGTCGCGCCGAACAGGTTGCCCGGGTTGGGGCCCTGGTCGCTCTTGCCGTTGACGATGTACATTTGCTTGCCGTCGACGCTCAGCGCGACGGATTGCGGGAACCACCCGGTCGGCACCAGGGCCGCGACGCGGTGCGGTGCCGGACCGGATAGCGGAATGATCGCCACCGAGTTGGAGCCGCCGTTGGGCACGAACAGCGTCCGCCCGTCGGGCGAGACGGTGACCGAGGTCGGCGACGCGCCGGTGAAGCGGGTCGAGCCCGGGATCACGTGGTCGGGCGCGCGGGTGTCGATGTTCTCGAGCACCGTGTTGGTGGCGGTGTCGATGACCGCCACGTAGTCCTGCACGTCCTGCGACACGTAGAGGCGCTCGCGACCGGGGCTCAGGGCGACGTGGTTCGGCGTGCCCGGCACGGCGATGCGCTTGACGAAGGCCGGAGCCGCCCCCGAGATGTCGAGCACCACGATCTCGCGGTCGCGCACCGACGTGACGTAGGCGGTGTTGCCGGCGACGGCCACGTCGTACGGCTGCTCGCCGCCAGCCACGCCGTCCGCGCCGGACGTGTTGTACGGGCGCAGATCGTATTCGGTGATCACCGTGTTCGTGGCGGTGTCGATGATCGAGATCGAGTCGTTGAACATGTTGGTGACGAGCAGGCGGGTGCCGTCCACCGCCAGGGAGAGGCCGGCCGAGTTCGGCTTGACGCCGCTGCCGAGGCCGGTGGTGTGACCCAGCGCTATGGTGGCGGTGTTGGTGAAGCCGCCGTTGCCGAGGTCATAGGCGCGCACCACGTCGTCCACGCCGCCGGAGACGTAGAAGCGGGTGTTGCTGGCCCAGATCAGGCCTTCGTAGATGTTCGGCACCTGGACGACCTGCGTCAGCGACGGGGTGGTCCTGTTCGCGCCGGATATATCGAAGACGAAAACGTATTGGTTGCTGGCGGCGGGATCGGTCTTGCCGGCGGAGTCGTTGAGCGAATTGTAGCCGTTGGTGGCGATCAGCAGGGTTGTGCCGTCGGGGCTGACGGCCGAGCGCGAAGCGATCCCGGCCACGAAATCCGGATAGTTCGCCAGATGCGGGTTGAGGAACTGCAGGTTCGCGCCGGTGATGAGGGTCGGCGTGACATACTGGCCAGTGGGCAAGGGCAGTTGCCCGTTGTTGTCGGCGGTCAGCGTGTCGATTTCCGCGAACGCCTGGGCGGCGCCGGTCAGGATCGTCGCGCCGAACAGCGCGGCCCGCGTGAGCCTGCCAATCGTGGTCCGTTTCATGCGTTATCTCTCTCGGGTTGATCAGCGAACGCCAGCGTTGGGCCTGCTAGACGCGCCGGCAGGCGCATCGGCGGGAACAGCACTCAGACGTGTGTTCCAGAACCGAACCAGCGTCGATGTCGCCCGCGTGACATTCTCGCAATATCTCTGTGCAGGACGATTTGCCCCGACCGATTGGGCCTGTCGGCTTCCGTGCTCGACGGACTACGATGCCAGCGAGCGCGCGACGTAGGGCAGGAAATGCGCGACCGGCGGCGTTTGCGCGTCGGGGCGCTTGGCCCCTTCGTCGTATCGGCGCAGCCGCACGGCCGCGTCGGCGTGCGGCGTGGCGCGGAACGCGGCGGCTTCGTCCGCCGACATCGGGCCGCCCTGCAAGCCGAGGCTGCGCACGCTGTCGGGGCTGAGCCGGGCGAAATAGTCGGGCTCCGTCGCGCACAGGAACCGCTTGGCGGCGACGTGCATCCGCACCGGCTCCGTCACGGCCGGGCCGAACCAGCGGGCGAGCCAGCGCTGCCCGACCTCCTCATGCCGGTCGTCGATCCCGCCGCCTGCCGGGTTCTCCCCGAGGTCGTGCACCATGTGGCCGATGTCGTGCAGCAGCGCCGCCGCGATCAGCGCATGGCCCCCGCCGTCCGCCTCCGCGAGCGTCGCCGCCTGCAGCGCGTGCTGCAGTTGGGTCACGGCGTCGAGCCCGTACTGCTGGCTTCCCTTCTCTTCCAGCAGTGCGGCCACCGTGCCAAGCCGTTCGTCGGTCATCGAAACGGTCCTTACAGGAACGATTGCAGCGGCACGGAGGGGTCGGCGAGCCGCGCGCGATCCGGCTTGGCGCGCGCCCGTATCAGCGCCGTTCCGGCGCGGATCTCGCGCGGGTTCCCGGCCGCCGTGACGCCGACGACGCTGCCGTCCGCGTCGAGATGCGCCGCCGCGAAACCCTTGGCGGTCTCTTGGCGAACCACGGTGTGGACCGCCTCCGCCGGCAGCCCCGCGACCTGGAGGTTGACGCCGTGCTGGTCCGTCCAGAACCAGGGCACGTCGTCATAGGGGATGGTCTCGCCGCACATCGCCTTGCCGACCGCGAGCCCGTGGTTCTGCGCGTGCCGCCAGGATTCGAGCCGTATGTGCCGCCCGTAGAGCGGGTGGAAGAACGCCGCCACGTCGCCCGCCGCGTAGATGCCGGGCTCGCTGGTCCGCCCCACGTTGTCGACGGCGATGCCGAGATCGAGCGCCAGCCCGGCGTCGCGGCCGAGGTCGAGCGCGCGCGCCATGCCGACGCCGGCGAGCACCAGATCGGCCTCGACATGTGCGCCGTCGGCGCAGGACACGCGGAAGCCGGCGCCGGCGGGCTCGATCGCTCGCACCGTCTCGCCGACGCGCAGCGTGACGCCCGCGTCCCGGTGCAGGCGCGCGACGAAGGCGGCGCCCTCCGGCGACACGCAGCGGCCCATCGGCGCGGGCGCCGCCTCCAGCACCGTCACCGTGGCGCCGAGCGCGTGGGCGGAGGAGGCGAGCTCCAGGCCGATCACGCCCGCGCCGATGCAGACGACGCGACGCGCGTCGCGCAGCCGGGCGCGGATCAGGGCCGCGTCCTCAAGCGTCCGGAGATAGAGTGCGTGTTCGCCGCCGGGCAGGGTCAGGCGCCGCGCCCGCCCGCCGGTCGCAAGCAGCAGCCTGTCGTACGGCAAGGTGCGGCCGTTGCGCAGGCGGACGCGCCCCTCCCTCGGCAGCACGGCCTCCACCGGCGCGTCGAGCATGAGCTCGATGGCCAACTCGGCGTAGCGTTCGGCCGGGTGGAAATACGCCGGCATCGGCTCGGCGGCGGCGGTAAGCGCGGTTTTCGACAGCGGCGGTCGCTCGTAGGGCCGCCAGGTCTCGTCGCCCAGAAGCAGGATGCGGCCGGTGAACCCGGCCTGCCGCATCCCGATCGCGGCCCAGCCGCCGGCCTGTCCCGCGCCCACGATCACGTGCGTCTCGCTCATGGGACGATCCAACACCGGGCGCTGGCGGCCTGTCTATCGCCGGGGCTTGTTCGGCCGCGATCCTTCTGCGATCAACGGGCGAGCGGGAAGGGGCTGGCGATGGCGGAGAACTGGGTGCGGGTCGCGGCGGCGGCCGACGTGGCGGAAGGCCAGGTGATCGGGGTGCGGGTCGGCGAGCGCGAGATCGCGGTCTACCATCTCGACAGCGGCGAATACCGCGCGACCGACAACGTGTGCACCCACGAATATGCGCAGCTCTCTGAAGGCTGGCTCGAAGGCGACGTCATCGAGTGCCCGCTGCACGCCGGCCAGTTCAACGTGCGGACCGGCAAGGGGCTGTGCGCGCCGATCGACAAGGATATCGACGTGTTCGAGTGCCGGGTAACGGGGCCGGACGTGGAGATCAAGCTGCCGGGCTGAGCGCGGCGACGAGAGGGGTAGACAGCATGGCCGGCGGTGCCCCGATCGATTGCGACGTGCATCCGGTGATGCCCGGGTTGCCCGCGCTGCTGCCTTATCTCGACGATCTGTGGCGTGACCTGGTGGTGCGGCGTGGCGTCGGGGAATTGCGCTCCATCAGCTACCCGAGCAATGGGCCGCTCACCACGCGCGCCGACTGGCGCGGGCCGGACGGCCAGGGCGCGAGCGACGCGGCGCGGCTGGGGCGCGAGGCGCTGGACCCGTTCGGCTCCGGCATCGCCATCCTGAACTGCCTCTACGGCGTGCAACTGCCGTTCAGCGAGGACATGGGCGCCGCCTTCGCCCGCGCGGTGAATGAGTGGATCGCCCGCGAATGGCTCGACCGCGACCCGCGCCTGCGCGCCTCCATCGTGGTGCCGGCGCAGAGCCCCGCGCTGTCTGTGGCCGAGATCGAGCGCTGCGCCCCCGACCGGCGCTTCGTCCAGGTGCTCATGCTGGTGATGGGCGACCAGCCGCTCGGCAAGCGGGCCTACTGGCCGATCTATGAGGCGGCGCAGCGCCACCGGCTGCCGATCGGGGTCCACGCCGGCAGCAGCTATCGCAACCCGCCGACCCCGGTCGGCTGGCCGAGCTACCACGCCGAGGATTACGTCAACCAGGCGCAGGCTTTCCAGGCGGCGATCAGCAGCTTGGTCGCTGAGGGCGTGTTTGCCAAATTCCCGGACCTCACGGTGGTGCTGCTGGAGTCCGGCTGGACCTGGCTGCCGGCGCATCTCTGGCGGCTCGACAAGTTCTGGCGCGGGGTCCGCATGGAGGTGCCGTGGGTGGACCGCCCGCCGAGCCAGATCGTGCGCGAGCGCGTCCGCCTGACCCTCCAGCCGGTGGACGGGCCGGCGGACCCAGCCGAACTCGGCCGCTTGCTCGACCATCTCGGCTCCGACGAGATGCTGCTGTTCTCGACCGACTACCCGCATTGGCAGTTCGACGGCGACCGCGCGCTGCCGGACGGCTTGCCGGCCGCGCTGGCGCGGAAGATGATGGTGGACAATCCGCGTGCCACCTATCCACGTTTGGCGTCCTGAAAGCATGCGAGAAGACGGAGGCTGTCCATGAACGTCGACGTGCTCGGGCGCACCGGTGTCGCCCTGGTGAACCAGTCCAAGCTCGCCATCGCCGATTGCGACGTCCACCCGCGCGTGCGGGGTTACAAGGACGTGTATCCTTGGCTGGCGCGGCGCTGGCAGGAGCACCTCGAGACCTTCGGGGCTGCGCACAAGCAGCCGATGGAGAAGGGGCCGGCTTTCCCGAAAGGCCAGCCGATGGCCTCCCGCCGGGATGCCTGGCCGCCGGGCGGCGGCGGGCCGGGCAGCGACCTCGACTTCATGCGCGCCCAGCACCTTGATCCTAACACGTCGAACTCGGCATCCTCAACCCGCTGACGCCGAGCGGGCAGGGGTTCCAGAACGCGGACTTGGGGGCCGCTTTCTGCCACGCCATCAACGAGTGGCAGGTGGCGCTCTGGACGTCGCGCGAGCCGCGCCTGAAAGCGTCGGTCGTGGTGCCGTATGAGGATGCCGCGCGCTCGGTCGCCGAGATCGAGCACTGGGCCGGACATCCCGACTTCGCCCAGGTGCTGCTGCTCAGCCGCGCCGCCGAGCCGTTGGGGCAGCGCCGCTACTGGCCGATCTACGAGGCGGCAGCGGCGGCCGGTTTGCCGGTCGCGGTGCACGCGTTCGGCTACGGCGGCTCGCCGGTCACTTCGGGGCGGTTGGCCGAGTTATTACATCGAGGAGATGGTCGGGCACGCGCAGTGTCAGCAGGCCGATCTGACCAGCCTCGTGCTGGAAGGCGTGTTCGCGCGGCTGCCGAGCCTGAAAATGGTGATGGTGGAAGCCGGGTTCGCCTGGGCGCCATCGCTCGCCTGGCGGCTCGACACGCATTGGGCGAAGCTGCGCGCCGAGGTGCCGCACGTGAAGCGCCCGCCATCGGAGTATATCCGCGAGCAGGTCTGGTTCACCACGCAGCCGATGGAGGAGCCGGAGCCGCGCGAGCGCCTGCTCGACACTATCGGCTGGATCGGCTGGGACCGGCTGCTGTTCGCGACGGACTACCCGCATTGGGATTTCGACGACCCGGCGACGGCGTTGCCGATCCGCTTGAATGAAGAGCAACGTCGTCAGGTGTTCGCGGCTAATGCGCACGCCGTTTATGGAATCTGATCCGCCGGTGTTCGTGACTTGTTCATGGTTCGCGGGCAGGATGCGCCCGTGAACAAACCAAGCACTTGCACACTTCCATGACGACGCCGGCCATTATTTTCGACGCAAGCTTCGGCCCGGTCGCACGAACGGGCCGATATCACACGCGCGGGGATGCCGGTTTGGCCCTGGGCTGTGTCGCGTACGGGTTCTTCTACGTCACTGTTTTCGCTTCGCTGGTCGGCTTACCCGTGGCATTGGTCTTTCACCTGCTCGGCGTCTGATCGGGGCCGCAGACCCTCACCCAACCCTCTCCCGATGGGAGAGGGTCGGGGTGAGGGTTGCCGCGGAACGCAAGACTGCCTCGTGCCACCGTTCACCGCCCCAAGGTCGGCATCTTGAACTCGGGTCCCTTACGCGCGCCCCCCGGCCAGCGCTGGGTAATTGCCTTGTAGCGCGTGTAGAACCGCACGCCTTCCGGCCCGTGGATGTGATGGTCGCCGAACAGCGACTGCTTCCAGCCGCCGAAGCTATGGAACGCCATCGGCACCGGGATCGGCACGTTGACCCCGACCATGCCGACCTCGATCCGCTTGGCGAAATCCTGCGCGGCCCCGCCATCGCCGGTGAAGATCGCGACGCCGTTGCCGTACTGGTGCCGGTTGATCATGCCGACGGCGCCGGCGAGGTCGGGGGTGCGCACCACGCTCAGCACCGGGCCGAAGATTTCCTCCCTATAGATGCGCATGTCGGTGCCGACGTGATCGAACAGGCTGCCGCCGATGAAGAAGCCCTGCTCGTAGCCCTGCAGCGCGAGATCGCGACCATCCACCACCAGCTTCGCACCTTCGCGCTCGCCGATGTCGACGTAGCCGCGCACCTTGTCGCGATGCTCCCGCGTCACCAGCGGCCCCATCTCCGCCTCGGGATCGGTGCCCGGCCCGACCTTCAGCGCGCGCACGCGGGGTTCGAGTTTTTCCACCAACCGGTCGCCCGCGGAACCGACCGCGACCGCGACCGAGACCGCCATGCAGCGCTCGCCGGCCGAGCCGTAGGCCGACCCCATCAGCGCATCGGCGTCGTCGTCGAGGTCGGCGTCCGGCATGACGACCAGGTGGTTCTTCGCCCCGCCGAGCGCCTGCACACGCTTGCCGTGCGTGGTGCCGCCCCGGTACACCGTCTCCGCGATCGCGGTGGAGCCGACGAAGCTGACCGCGGCGATATCCGGATGCGCCAGGATCGCCTCGACCGCTTCCCGTCCGCCCTGCACCACCGAGAACACCCCGGACGGCAGCCCGGCCTCTTCGAGCAGCGCGGCGATCTTCAGGCTTGCCGAGGGATCCTTCTCGGAAGGCTTGAGGATGAAGCAGTTGCCGCAGGCCAGCGCCACCGGGATCATCCAAAGCGGCACCATGATCGGGAAATTGAACGGCGTGATGCCGGCGACCACGCCGAGCGGCTGGCGCATCGACCACGCGTCGATGCCGGTGCCGACCGCCTCGGTGTACTCGCCCTTCAGCAGGTGCGGGATGCCGCAGGCGAACTCGACCACTTCCAGGCCGCGCTGCACCTCGCCGTCGGCGTCGGACAGCACCTTGCCGTGCTCGGCGGTGACGATCGCGGCGAGCTCGCGACGGCCCCGCTCCAGCAGCTCCTTGAAGCGGAACATCACGCGCGCCCGGCGCAGCGGCGGCGTCGCGGCCCAGGCGGGCCACGCGGCGGCGGCGGCCGCGACCGCCCGGTCGATCTCGGCCGCGCCGGCCAGCGCCACGCGGCCGCTCACCTCGCCGGATGCAGGGTTGAACACGTCGGCGAAACGCCCGCTCTCCCCGGCCACGGGCCGCCCGCCGATGAAATGCCCGATCTCGCCCATGCACGTCCTCCGCTGTCAGCGCCGCGCATCCAACTCCATCGGCGACCGGGCCGCCAGACCCCGGTGGAAGCCGTTGCCGAAGCGGCGTAGGCTTTCGTCGACAGCAACATCGGGCGGGAGAGAGAGATGAAATTCGGCGGTGCCATGTTCCTCACCGACTACTCCATGACCGCGACGGATCTCGCTCGCACCTTGGAGGAGCGCGGTTTCGAATCGATCTGGGCGCCCGAACACTCGCACATCCCGGTCTCTCGCAAGACGCCGTTCGGCGGCGGCGGCGACCTGCCAAAGCAGTACTACGACGCCATGGACCCTTTTGTGACTCTGACCATGGCGGGTGCTGTGACCAAGAACCTGAAGCTCGGCACCGGTGTGCTGCTGGTGCAGCAGCGCGACACCATCCAGACCGCCAAGCTCGTGGCCTCCATCGACCAGGTGAGCGGTGGGCGTTTCCTGTTCGGCGTCGGCGGCGGCTGGAACCAGGACGAGATGGAGAATCATGGCACGGTGTACGCCACCCGCTTCAAGCGGATGCGCGAAAGCATCGAGGCAATGAAGGAGATCTGGACCAAGTCGAAGGCGGAGTATCACGGCGAGTTCGTCAATTTCGACCCGATCTTCGCTTGGCCGAAGCCGGTGCAGAAGCCCTATCCGCCGATCCATGTCGGCGGCGCGTTCCCGCAAGGCGCCAGGCGGGCGATCCGCTACGGCGACGGCTGGATCCCGGTGGCTGGGCGCAGCGACCTGAGCGAGGTCATTCCCGAGTTCCACAAGATGGTGCGCGACGCCGGCCGCGACCCGGCCTCCATCGAGATCACGATGTTCGGCCTCGGCCTGGACGTGGACAAGCTGAAGCGTTTCGTCGATCTCGGCGTGGCCCGCGTCGTCGCCACCTTTCCGTCGGACAGCCCCGACAAGGCCATGGCGGAAATCGATCGCTGGACGGAGATCATGGGGCAGGTGAACGCATAGCCTCGCGTGTCCGGCTTGGTGGGGGCAACTCCACTGAGCTGCGGCCCGCTTGCTCAGAACTCCACGGGACAATCTGAAAGTTGCCAGCACCAACCCTGCGGTGCTCTTGCACGCGAAGGGTACGGGCGTTGATATCATAGCGAAGTCTCTGTCTTGGTGGAGGTCCTGGACCTGGCTCGCCCCGCTCGCGGGCTGGGCGCTCGTCGTGGCATCCCTGCTCGTCCGGCACCGGCTGCTCGGGGCGGCCGAGGGCATTGGCCTGATCGCCTGCGTGCTCGCCGCGGTGCATCACGCCGAGATTGTGGCGCATCGCGTGGGCGAGCCGTTCGGCACTCTGCTGCTGGCTCTCGCCGTCACGGTGATCGAGGTCGCGCTGATCGTCTCGCTGATGCTGAGCGGCGGAGAGGCGACGGCGGCATTGGCGCGCGACACCGTGTTCGCCTCGATCATGATCATTCTCAACGGCATGGTGGGGCTCTGCCTTCTCGTCGCAGCCTGGCGCCACGGCGAACAGTCATTCGGCCTCTATGGCGTCAACGCGACGCTTGCGGCACTCGCCGCCATTTCCGTCATCATATTCATTCTTCCCAACACGACGACATCCGCACCAGGACCCAGCTACTCGACGAGCCAGCTTGGGTTCGTTGGTGTCGTCTCCCTCGTGCTCTACGGCGTTTTCGTATTGGTGCAGACTGTCCGGCACCGTGACTATTTTCTCCCAAGCGAAGGATCGAACCGTGAGGCCGCCGAACATTTGGCCCCGCCGAGCATGGGTGCGACCGCCTTCAGTGCCGTTCTCCTCGTTGTCTGCCTCGGCGCGGTGGTAATACTTGCCAAGACGCTCGCTCCGGTGATCGAGGCGGCCGTCGACAGCGTTCGGGCGCCCAAGGCCGCCGTCGGGGTTATCGTCGCCGGCATCGTGCTTTTGCCCGAAAGTCTTTCGGCCCTGAAGGCCGCGCGTGCCAACAGGATTCAAACCAGTCTCAATCTCGCGCTCGGCTCGGCAATGGCCTCCATCGGCCTGACGGTCCCGGCCGTCGCGGCGGTTTCGATAGGCACCGGTTCGACGTTGGTTCTCGGCCTTGACCTGAAGGCGACCGTGCTTCTTGGCCTTTCCCTGCTGGTGGCGACGCTCTCGCTAGGAACTGGGAGAACGATTGGTCTGCAGGGGGTAATTCATCTCGTTATCTGGAGTGACCCCCATGGGGTGGACAGCAACGGGCTTCTGAATTGACCATTCTGGTTGGGCCATGAGGAGGAACCATGGCGCGGCACCGCAACCACCCGATCGCCTTCAAACGGCAAGTCGTCCA
>JAABUQ010003370.1_pt1 | contig 29412 bp, 27 predicted proteins | sample 5560001 | NCBI WGS metagenome assembly JAABUQ01 (sample SAMN10711888, study PRJNA513371) | rock metagenome | isolation source: Antarctica rocks | place: Antarctica: Victoria Land, Finger Mt nord | collected 2015-12-18 | reverse complement strand
GCTCGCGGGCCAGAGTCTCTCGACTGTTTCTATCCTTGGAATCGTCGTCGCCAACGGTATGGCCGTCAGCAATGCTATTTTGTTGCTTGACCTAATCATTCGCAAACGCGCTGAAGGGTTGTCTCGATACGATGCCATTCTCGCGGCTGGTCCCGTCCGTCTGCGGCCCATCTTAATGACCACCATCGTGAGCATCATCGTGCTCATGCCGGTGGCATTTTTCCCCGGAACTGGTATTGACGCTTATTCGCCCTTGGCCACGGTTATTATTGGCGGCCTAACCATTTCTACCGCGCTTACCCTGTTTGTTGTACCTGTGCTGCACGACGCGTTTGGCAATCTCGGTGACTGGTGGGGATCACGTCGCCGTCATAGCCGGCTAGGCGCAAACTTTCATGCTTAAACTTGTTACCTTCACGCTCGCTTTTTTCATTGCCGTCGTTGCAAGCGGGCGAGCGGAGCCGCTGACCTATAACGGCCCTCTTTCGCTAGCGCAAGCTCTCGCGCGAGTTCGCGATGCAGATTTCGACGTACGTTTAGCGCAAGCCAGCGCGCAAAGCGCCCGCGCGCAAGCATTGGGACAGCAGGCATTAACGCGGCCGCAGCTCAGCGCAGCAGCTACTGCGCTCAATGCAAATCTGCCGCAACTGGGCATGCCGGTTGCGCGCCAAGCGTATGTATCAGCCATCGCATCGCTGCCGCTTTTAGCGACCAATCAACGCCTCGGCTATCTGGCCGGCAATTTTTCCGCAGACGCCAGTAGTGCGTCTGTAGGTGAAGCGAGAAACAATGCGGCGTTCGCCGCCATCCAAATCTATCGGCGGGCGCAACTCGGTCAGGCGCTCATTGATGCGCGAAGTGTTGCCCTTCTGGCTCAGCGGTCGCATCTGCGAAATACTGAATTGCGCGTCGCTGTGGGGAAAAGCGCGCCGTATCTGCTCAATAGGGATCGAGCATCGCTAGCAGCAGCACAACAAAATTTGGAAGATGCCAGGGCGCAGCGGGATGAGGCCATTAATGAGCTGGCGGCCGCGCTAGACTACAGTATCAGCTCGAATATCGTCATTGCCGACTCGCTACAACCCGTGAGTTTTGTTTCGGCCGAAAAACTGGCTCTCGCCAAAGCGATGAATCAGAGGCCGGCAGTACAAGCCGCCCGCGTGCAGCTCGAAGCGGCTTTGGCGCGCACAAGTGAGGGGAGGGCGGCCTTTTTGCCAACGATTACCGCAAACGCTCAAAGCTACAATGGTACGTCGTCGCCCATGCTAGGTGCGGCCGGATTTCAAATTGGCGTTACCGCGAATCTCCCCGTGTTCGATGGGGGAGCACGCCGGGCCATCATTGAGCAGGTTGCGGCCGAGGTACAGCGCGCGCAGGCGGTGGTCGAGCAAACCGAACTGTTCGCGCAACGCGATGTCGCCAATTCCTACCGCGAGCTTAAGGCCGCTTCCATTAATTTGCAAGCTGCGCGGACCGGTCTCTCCAGCGCGAGCGAACAACTGCGCGTCGCGCAATTGCGGGAAGCGGCCGGCAAAGGCATCGTCTTAGAAGCGCTTGACGCGCTGTCCGTTGCCGCAAACGCTCGGGAAAATGAGTTGATGGCCGTAGCTCGCTATGACAACGCGGTGGCCAGCGTTCAGCATGCTACCGGCGATCTATCGATTTAAGGAGAATGCTGTGTTAACAAAAATCCTAGCCGTGGTTGGAATCGCGACAGTCCTGAGCGGCTGCAATTCAAAACAAAACACCTCCAAGACCCAAACCAGTCGAAACGGCTTGACAATCGGCACCGCGTTCAGCCCGGACCCGCCCAAGCAAGGACCGCAGACCATTACCGTAACGGTCAAAGACGCATCGGGAGCAGCGGTTAAGGGTGCACGGGTGAAAATCTCTTCCAGTATGCCGTCCATGTCGATGGCCGGCCCCAGCCTTTCGGCTCAAGACAACGGTGACGGCACGTACACCGGTCACGTTAGCCTCAATTATGCGACTAGGTGGTCATTCCAGATTTCGGCCGCCGCTAACAACAAAACCGTCGTTTCGGAAGTCAATCAAGACGTTAAATAATGCTGCGTACCGCTCTGCTTCCCACTGGAACAATAACCGCAATACGGCTACATGACAAGAGTCGAGGACGCACTTGCACCCTCGACTCTTGGCCTTTCAGTTATCCGCTCTAAAATGAAATACTTTATTCAACCGTTGACAAGAAGTAGCCTTTCGCCGAGCCCACGCCGGTTGTATTATCGAATCCTGGGTGTGCGGAATATGCGCCGTTGCTTCCAGACACGATGTCGTGGTACGCATTGGCCGCATTGGTATTGAACACATTCATGATTCGAGGGTTAACGAAACCGTTACGCGAGTTTTGCTTTTGGTTTATTTCGGTTTGCAAGGCACTGAAAATCGGTGAGGACCATGAGGTACCGCCAATCGGCCCTTTCCATGCTCCGGCGAAATATAGGGAGTCGCCCGAATTTGGATCGCCGACGAATGCGATATCAGGTACGTTGCGGCCCGACGTCGACGCACCCGCAACGCCTTGCTGATACGTCGGTTCGGCGAATATCGTCGAGACACCGCCGCCACCGCCGGACCACGCGGTTTCACTTGACCACGCTCCGCTGGAGGTTACTTGCAGATTGGTGCCGCCGATTGACATGAAATATGGCCCGCTGGCCGGAGCAGAGACTCCTGTGCTGCCGCTGCATTCCGCGGAACCCGAATCGCCGCTAGAAGCCGAGAAGGTCATGCCCTTCGATGCGCCCTGCTGCGCGATGGAGTTGGTGGTGGTAGCAAAGGACGTATCGCCTGTTTCGCATCCGCCGAAACTGGAATTGAGAACGTCTACCACGCCGTCGTTCACGGCTCGATTATAACCATCTTCGATATGTTGTGAAGAAAGGTCCGGGAAGAGATACATGTAGAGATGGGTTCCGGGCGCGAGCCCGACAATAGTTTCTACGTCAAGCGTCGCCTCTTCAGAATCGCCGCTGGTTGGACTGTACGTCGCGCCGCCATCAACTTCGACTCGCGTTGTGGCCGGCCCAATTCGGCTGATGCCGTATTGCGACAGGAACGTACTTAGATCCGAGTCCAAATAGTCGCCGGAGATAGCGACGCCGGTCGCATGCCCGTTACCGTTGTAGCCGTGTTGAACCGGAAGATCGTAACCGTTAGCCACCGCAACAGGACCGTATCCCCCGTCTGGACCATGGAGCGGTCCGCCGATGGGCGCGCCGCCACCGCCACCCGGGGTCGGGGTGGGCACTGGTGTTGCGGACGGTTTGGGCGTCGGCGCAGGTGTCGCCGTCGGTCCCGGCGTCGGTGTCGGTGTCTCACTTCCCGACAAGCTCACGTCGTCAACGTACTGAATGGTATACGTCGCAGAGTAGCCGTCGCCGTGCACACCAAAGTACAAGTAAAGCTGGCGTCCGGCGTACGCACTGACATTCCAGGCACCGTTCACCCAGCCGCTATAATTGTTGACCGTTTTGGAAAGCGTCGCAACCCTGTTCCCGCTGCTGTCGAGCAGCGAAACTTCTTGATAGGCGTAGGTCGTGTCCGGCTCGTTGCTCAGTTGATAAAAATACGCGCTCAGGGTTCCACCCGCGGGAATAGTGACAAGTTGGCAAACTCCGGTGTCACCGTTCTCTTCACCGGTTGAGGAGTTCGTCGAGCCCGCGCGACCGGAATAACTTCCGCTGTGTGCACGATACGATGAAATCGTTGCGCTTGGTGTTCCAGTTCCGCAACGCGACCAGCCGTGTCCAAAAGAACCGGACTCAAAACTGGGATCTGCCACCACGTTCGTGGCGAAGGGACGTATTCTACGGGAAATCGCCGAACCCGAGGGTACGGCGATACGCCGGGCAGTCAGGGCCCGGCGATGGGCATTGCGCGGCGCCACTGCTGTGCCGCGGACATCGCGATCGAAAAGTGGTTTGGCAACGATGATGTTGTTGAGCGTCGCAACCTTTATCACATCGCGCAAAGCCGCGGGCACTTGGGCAGGCGTCGCGTTCGCATAGCGCAAGCCGTAGCGTGACTGGGCGACGCGATGAATCTCAGTCCTAAAGAAGTTTTCCACATCCGCGGTGCGCGCTGTGGCCGTTACGATCGTGTGGTTGGGATAGGTCCTCTGAACCTGGAAACGGGCACCGCTCAAAGCGGTAATCACGCGCGCCTGATCGCTCGCCGCCGGGGCGAAGTAAGCATTGAACTGGGCGTTAGAAAGATACCGATGATAGAGCGGCGAGAACTTGTTCCCTTGGTTGAGAACTAAACGGTTCAGCTCTGCCTGATGGCGGTACGCCAAAGTTATGGAAACCGTTATTGATTCGGCCGGAGACTTGCGACCAAGGTCGCGCAGATCGGCGCGGCGTGGAACCTCTGCGGCGATGCCGCGACTTGGTGCCGCGGAGCCTTGAGAAAACATCATTGTATAGGCTAGCAAGACAGCCGGCGCAACGACTCGAAATTGTCCGAACAAACGTCGCCTCCTTAAGAATGGTGATGGACGAAAACTTCGTTTAAGTTAGGCCAGAATAATCCTGGTGTCCATACTCAAGGCGGGGTGTCCTGCGGTATCGTCGGGCGCTTGTTGAAACCCACCATTTCGCAAGTGGCCCGAGCAACTTTCGGCCTTCATCAGGGTACAACTCCCGTGCTATGGCTTTGAGTTATCGAGGAACCTACGGCGCGCAAGCGCTCCCAGTGCAGAGCTTGCTGGCGCAAGTGCTGGGAATCACCGCGCTCGGGCTGCTTGTCACCGCAGTTTCGGCGCATCTCTTTACGGCGCTCGCGCCCGGCAGCGCCCTGGGCTGGGTGGCTTTTGCGATCGGGTTTTTGCTCCTATTTGGGATCCATGCCGTCCGACAGAACGAAGCGATGGCACTGTTGCTGTATTACGTCTTCACCTTTCTGATGGGCATCTGGATCGGGCCCGTTGTGGGGATGTACGTTCGGGCGATTGGCCCCGCGGTGGTTACGCAAGCAGCGACTACTACCGGGTTAGGCATGTTGACGCTCGCCGTTATCGTCTACGCCACCGGGATCGATTTTCGGCGCTTGAGCGGGGTTGCGTTTGGTGCGCTTCTGGCACTGGTGGTAGTGGGAATTGTCTCCATCTTCACACATTGGATTCATCCGACAGTGTACGCATGGCTGACCCTGGCCGTGTTCACGCTGCTCACGTTGATCGATTTCGCCCGGATTCGGGCCGGGGGCGATGGCCTAACGCCGGTGCAGATGGCCGTCCAACTCTACCTCGACACAGTCAACATCTTCCTTGCTCTCCTGCAGATTTTTGGGGGCCGCTCGAGGGACGACTAGCAGGCCGCTAGCGCCGCGATGCACCCACGAAGGGCTTGATGGTGTTAGAATGGGTGTGATGATACAAGGCAGCCGGTACTAACGTGTGCGGCGTCACCGGTATTTTCGCAAAAGGCCATGACGTCGCGCGTCTGGCGTTTTTTGCTCTGTACGCCCTACAACACCGCGGTCAGGAATCGGCAGGCATCGCAGTATCAGACGGGGGCACGCTGCAATCGCACCGCGACATGGGTTTACTTTCGTCCATCTTCGATGAAGAAATTCTTTCTACGCTTACGGGCCATCTGGGAATCGGCCACACGCGGTACTCCACAAGCGGCTCATCCATCGTGGTTAACGCGCAACCGTTGCTCGAAAACAGTGAGATCGGTGAGTTTGCCTTCGCACACAACGGCAATTTAACAAATACCGAAGAGTTGCGCGAAACCTTAGCCCCGTCCACGACTTTGCAAGCCACTTCGGATTCCGAGGTGTTGGCAAAGCTGATCGTCGAGGCACAGGGACCGATGATGGAACGCATCAAGATTGTGATGCAGCGCGCCCGCGGCGCCTATTCGGTCGTTATGTGTACGCGGAGCGCCGTCTATGCTTTCCGCGATCCATGGGGCGTGAGGCCGCTGTGCGTTGGAACGTACGGCGATGGGCACATCGTGGCTTCCGAATCTTCTGCGCTTGCCACTGTCGGCGCAACGTATCTGCGAGAACTCAATCCCGGCGAGATCATCGCAATTGACGAACGCGGTTTAACTTCCATGCAAACCGAGGTGCGGGGCGCTCATCCCGCTTTGTGCATGTTCGAATACATCTATTTTGCCCGTCCGGATTCAGTATTGGACGGTCAGACAATTTACATGGCCCGCCATGCGATGGGCAGGGAACTGGCCCGCGAGCATCCCGCGGACGCCGACGTTGTCATGGCCATACCGGATTCAGCCATTCCGGGCGGCATCGGCTACGCGGCGGAAAGCGGGCTTCCGTACGTGGAAGGGCTCATAAAAAACAGATATATTGGCCGAACTTTCATAAGCCCGAATCCGGAAATGCGCAGCCGCGGCGTTCGGTTGAAGTTTAACCCGGTGGTGGAAAATCTTCGAGGACAGCGGGTGGTGGTGGTAGACGATTCGATCGTGCGAGCAACCACGACGCCGCGGATTGTGGCCTTACTGCGCGAAGCCGGTGCGCGTGAGGTTCACGTGCGGGTTACTTCTCCGCCCATTAAGCATCCGTGCTATCTTGGCGTCGACATGGCGACCTATGACGAACTGATCGCCGCCAAGTACACCGTGAATGAAATTTGCACGAAGATCGGTGCCGATTCATTGGGCTATCTCAGCATCGATAGGCTCGTTGCGGCCACCGGCCGCAAGCGCGACGTGATGTGTCTGGGGTGTCTCACGGGTTCGTACCCCAATGCTCCCCGCGATCGAGAGGTTCGCGTCCCCGTTAGCTAGGGAACTTATGTTCCCGGACTTCCTGCGCGTAGGTGCGCAGTGCATCAACGACGATAGCGTTCAAATCGGCGTAACGTTTGACGAACGATGGTGCGTGAGGGAAGAGCCCTAAGAGGTCGTGCAGTACGAGGACTTGACCATCGCATCCCGGACCGGATCCGATGCCAATCGTGGGGACTGTTAATTCCGCACTGAGCGTCGCTGCAACGTTTGCTTCGACGACTTCCAGCACCACTGAATACGCTCCAGCATTTTGGACCGCCTGAGCGTCGCGACGTAAGCTCTCTAAGTCGGCGCGCGCTTTGTAACCGGGCCCGAGACCCGCCGTCTGAGGAAGGAGTCCGATGTGCGCCATAACCGGAATGCCGGCCTCGACGATGGCTCGGATGCGCGGCGCAGCTTCACTTCCCCCTTCTAATTTTACCGACGTGGCGCCGCCTTCTTGGACGAGGCGGCTTGCCGAGCGGATTGCATCTTCGTCGCCGGCTTGATACGAACCGAAGGGAAGATCGCCGACGATGTGCGCCTTGAGCGCTCCCCGCGCGGCGGCGGCCGTGTGGTGAATCATGTCTTCGATCGTGACTGGGATCGTCGAATCGTAACCCAAAACCACCATTCCTAGGCTGTCCCCGACGAGGATAACGTCGATTCCGGACTCTTCCACGCAGCGCGCGAACGGCGCATCGTACGCAGTCATGACGGCGAACGGCTCGCCGCCTTTGCGGCGCGCGATACTACCGGCTGTTAAACGGCGCATCTTCCCGCTTTCTGCGGAACATCATGACGCGCCTCGACGTTACTTCCAAGAACTCGCTTTTAGTGGAGGCAAGCTTGAAACGGCTGCGCGGACTGATGCTTTTTCCTATCCTGGCGCTCGCATTTTGTGCTAGCGCCCCTGAGGCGCCATCGCAAGCGTCTCGTCAGATACAGTTCGATTCGAGCGAAAATTCGGCGCGAGTGTTTGTTGAGGACGCGCACGTCAAAGCGGCAACCGACTCGAACGGCGTTGCGCACGCCGCCGGTGTGCGCCGCGCGACCGACGATGATGACGGTGCCTCCAACGTCATGGCATCGGACGGGAGCTCGTTGCTGGTTTCCTTGGACAAGTGGCGCAGCGCCGAAGGCACTGCAACGATCACGCCGACTGACGGTGGATCCGATCGCGTCAAGGTCAGCTTCAAACATCTCATTGCGTTCGGGGAATATAGCATGTTTGTAGTCGATCTGACCGACCCCGATGCTTCGGCGCTACGTGCGTTGGACGGCGACGGCTCCAGGAATTCTTTTCAGGCGGCGGTTGACGGTACGGCGACGCTAACCGTAACTACCGACAAGCAGTTGACGCAAGGCGAGGCGATCGCGTTGATCTATCACAGCGATGATACCGAGCACGGTCCTTCTCCCGGACAATTGTTTATAGACGCCCACCAACAACTTATCGCGCGCGTGTAGATAAGGCAGCCTGACCGTTTCGAGTGCCGTTCACACCGTCCGCCATGGCCTCAACCAAGGAGACGAAGGCCCGTACGGGCGTACCGGTGGGACCCTTGGCCTGCCACGCCGACTCGTTTTCAAGATACGCGGTTCCGGCAATATCGAGATGGATCCACGGCGTATCGCCGACGAATTCTTTCAGGAATGATCCGGCGGTCAAGCTGCCGGCGGGTCGTCCGGTAGAGTTTCGCAGATCGGCGATCTCGCTTTTCACCGCGGTGGCGTAGTCTTCGAACAACGGCATGTGCCAGTACCGTTCGCCCGTCGTTTTGGCAACATCCAAGAATTCTTGCAGAAAAGGCTCGTTGTTGGACATCGCGCCGCTTGCAGCGTGACCGAGGGCAACGACACAGGCGCCGGTCAGCGTCGCTGCATCGACGATTTTGGTAGCGCCAAGTTTGTTGGCATAACACAGCCCGTCCGCTAGAATTAGTCGTCCTTCGGCGTCCGTGTTGATCACCTCGATAGTTTTTCCGTTCATGGCGCGCAGTATATCGCCGGGTTTCATGGCCCGCGGCCCGGGCAGGTTTTCGCTTGAAGGTACTACTCCGATGACGTTGATCTTGGGACGCAACTGTCCGATGGCAAGCATGGCCGCGATCACACCAGCTCCGCCGGACATGTCGTATTTCATTTCGTGCATGTTTTCGGCCGGTTTGAGCGAGATGCCGCCGGAGTCGAAGGTCAATCCCTTGCCGACTAAGGCCAGAAGCTCTTTATTCGAGGGATCGCCTTTGTATGAAAGCACGATCAGCTTCGCCGGCTCGTCGCTGCCGCGCGAGACGCCGAGCAGCGAACCCATGCCTTCTTTGAGCATCGCGTCTTCATCCAAAACCTCAATGTCCAGACCCGCGCGCTGCGCAACTTCTTCCGCACGCTGCGCCATGTGCGTGGGTGTCATATCATTGGCGGGAGTGAGCGCCATGCGCCGAGCGAAATTGACGGCTTCGCCCAAAGCGTCCCCGCGGTGCGATCCCGCTTGCAACGCCTTTTCGTCAAGCGAATCGGCTAAGATGGCGATCGCATCCAGATTGATCGGCTTGTCAGGTTCGCTATGGTAGATCGTCGTGTCGAGGGTACCAGCGTGCGCACCCTCGACGATGAACGATGCGGCCTCCGCTTCATGTCCGCTGACCTCTGACGGCAATGCGAACGCGAGATCGCGAATGTTGCGCTTGCCCAGAAATCGCACGGCAGCTCCCGCGTAGCGCGCTAGCGTGTACTGTTCGAATTTCGCACGATCGCCCAAACCAACCAGCAATACCCGGTGCGCGTTAAGATTTTTGGCGTGCACGAGTGCGGTTTCGCACAGTTTCCCTTTGATTTCAGCGCCAGTCAGAATATCGGAAAGAGCGCCATCGAGCTCACGGTCCAAACTCGCGAGCGCACCCTCAAGGCGTCCATCGGTAAATACGGGAACGACGAGCGCGCCCGCGCGGACGGAAGTTGGCGCTTCTTGCGAGATGCGAACTTGCATGGTCAACCTTTCGGATGGTGAAACGGTGAACAAATGGAGAATGTAAGCAATTGTGCGGGGCGCTTCCGCAGCCCTGCGAAAATGCGCTCATGACGGATGCCTACGCGCGGGCCGGGGTCGATATCGCCGCCGGAAACCGGGCCGTTGAGCGCTACAAACAGGTGACCGCCGGTTGGCGTCATCCCAACCAGTTGGATGCACTCGGCGGCTTCGGCGGTCTTTTTCAACTGCCGGATGACCCCAAGCGCGCGTTAGTCGCCTCGACGGATGGTGTCGGAACGAAAATTCTGATTGCCGCGCAAATGCAGCGCTACAATTCAGTCGGCGCCGATTTGGTGAATCACTGCGTCAATGACATCCTCGTTTTAAGCGCCACGCCGCTGTTCTTCCTGGATTATCTGGCGGTCGGTAAGCTCGATGCTGAAATCGCGGCACAGATCGTTCGCGGAGTCCACGGCGCGTGCGTTGCAAACAACGTAGCGCTGTTAGGCGGTGAAACGGCTGAAATGCCCGGTCTGTATTCAGCGGAGCACTTTGACCTCGCCGGAACCATAGTGGGCATCGTCGATCTGGTAAACGTTCCGCAAACGAGCAACGTGGCCAGTGGCGACGTTATCCTCGGGCTGCCGTCCATGGGCTTGCATACCAATGGTTACACGCTCGCGCGCACCCTGATCCCAGCGCAGGAGTGGGACGCAAGTTTTGAAGGCGGCAGCTTTGGCGACGCATTGCTCGCGCCACACCCGTCATATTCTGCCGAAGTGCGCGCAATTCAAGCGGTTTCGCAAGTGCACGCAATGGCGCACATCACGGGGGGTGGATTGTTAGAGAATGTGCCGAGGACCCTTCCCAAACGGTATAAGGCCGTCTTCGAGCAGTCCCGCTGGCCGGTGCCCGCATTGATGACGGAATTGTGCCGGCGCGGACGGTTGGAACATGAAGAATGCTACCGCACTTTCAATATGGGAATCGGCTACACGCTGATCGTGCCGCAAGATACGGCAAAGCTCGCCCTTGCGGCCGTGCCAACAGCAATAGCAGTCGGCTGGATCGAAACGCGCCATGAAGGTGAGGAAGCAGTCGTTATTCATCCGGCGCGGCAACAGTAGTTTTTTGAGCGCCCGATGGTAAATTTGCTCGTCGATTTGCGCGATGAGCGCTTTTCAGCTCGGGCTACGGCAAACTACCTCAATACCATCGAGCAGTCGGGACATCGCGTGGATCAACCGGAGCATCCACCTTCCGCGATGCTGGCATGGCTCGATGAAGAGTTTGGCGGCACCTGGTCGTCCGAAGCGTATTCCGGCCGCAACATCATCCTCACCCATGACGAGCAGTACGCCGGCTTCGCGACCTACGATGCACGAGGCTTGCCATTCACGTGGTTGTCAAACTGGCAATCGCGCAAGGGTACGGGGATATTCGGCCCGTTTGGAGTCAGCGGCCGCTTTCGTGGCTCCCCGGTTGGCCGCAATCTGTTGCTGGCGGCTCTGGGAAGTCTGCGGAGCATTGGATATGATTTCGCGCTCATCCCCGCCGTGTCAGGTGAACCGCTGGTGCGATATTACGTGAAGAACAGCGGCGGAAGAATCGTGGAACGTTTTTCGCATGATCAGTTTCGATCGCGCCGCTTTCGTACGACGGTGCTTGCCTCCGGAGATGGGACCAACTTTCAAGCGGTGGCCGATGCTTGTGCCAACGGCAGCTTGCCGTTGGAATTGAGCGCCCTCCTCGTCAATAATCGTTCCGCCTTTGCGCTCGAACGCGCGCGGGCCGCCGGCGTGAGCGCCTTGAAATTAGTGTGGGACAAGTCTACCGAAACGCGTGCCGTCTACGATCGACGGCTCATCGATGCAGTGCAAGAAACGGCTCCGGAGCTCGTTCTCTTGCTCGGCTGGATGCATCTGTTGCCGGCAACCTTCATCGAGCGTTTTCCTGAACTGCTCAATTTGCATCCAGCGTTTTTACCGCACGATCAAAGCGCCGATACCGTTATCATGCCTGACGGTTGCGTTATTCCCGCCTACCGCGGCGCGAGGGCTCTTCGCGACGCGCTTGCCGATCGATCTCCCTGGGTCGGCGCGACGTGCCACCGCGTAACAACTTCGGTGGATCGCGGACCCATCATGGTGCGAAAGCCGCTGGCCATCGAGCCCAATGCCGGAGAAGAAGCGGTGGCAAAACTGTTGCGCCCCATCGAGCATCGCGTCGTGCTCGGCGGAATAATGCGCTGGGTTTTCGAACAAGGTTAGATGCTCTCCGTCCGTTACGTCCTACTGGCGCTCATTTTGCTGCTCGCTCTCACCTTAATCAATGCACTGTACACTCGGAGCGAGCACGAGCGTGCGCTCACCAATCCCTACGCCGGGCCACATTCTGTTTTTGGATCCGTCGTTGGGTCGGCGGTCAGTCGTCCGCAAGCCGACGACTCACGGCACAATTTCGCGCTGCGTGAAATCGGCATCGTGATCGTCATGGGAGTTACCTTTCTGCTATCGGCGCGCCGCTTCTCACCGCTTCGAAAACAAGATTAGGATCGGCGCAAAGAGTCATCGGATCAGCGCGCACCGCTTCACCTTGACGGTCGGCCACGGCCGCGATCATTGCCGCATTGTCGGTGCAGTACTTCGGAGGAGGAATAAGGGTCATCATACGGTTATCGGATCCCCACGCGCGTACCGAGGCTTGCAAGGCTGAATTGGCGGCGACCCCTCCGGAAAGAATGACGACCTTATAGTGCCGCAAGGCGGCAGCTCTTGTGAGCCGGTCCATGAGCACGTCGATTACGGCTGATTGAAAGGATGCGGCAACGTCCGCCTTGTTCACGCCGCCCCCTGCGGATTCCAGAAAGTACCGTACGGCCGTTTTTAATCCGGAAAAAGACATGTCGAGTGAACCCCGATCGGATCGATTGCGCGGAAATGCCATTGCCTGAGGATTTCCGTTTTTGGCCAGTGCATCAAGGTGTGGTCCGCCGGGAAAGGGGAGGCCGAGCAATCGTGCAGTTTTATCGTAGGCTTCGCCAGCGGCGTCATCTCGGGTTCGACCGATAATGCGTACCTGAAGAGGGCTTTCCACCTCGACTAGTTGCGAATGCCCGCCGGAAACCAGTAGCGCCAGAAACGGATAACTGGGCTCCAGGTCGAGATCCAAGAACGGAGCAAATAGATGGCCGTGCAAATGGTTCACCGCATACAAGGGCTTCTGCAAAGCAAATGCCAGCGCTTTGGCTGCCGCAACCCCCACTACGAGGCTTCCGATCAACCCCGGGCCGCGGGTGACCGCAATTCCGTCCACCGATGCCAGATCAAGGCCCGCCCGATCGACAGCATCTTCCACTGCGGCTGAAAGCAGGGCGACGTGCTGGCGGCTGGCGATCTCAGGAACGATACCTCCGTATTTTTCATGAAAGCGGTCTTGATTGGTGGACACGCTTGAGAGTACCGCACGCGCATCGCGAACGACGGCGGTTGCCGTATCATCACATGATGTTTCAATCCCCAGCAGCAGCATGCGCAAAATCCACGTCTCGGGCTTCGTGACCAACAGAGGTCAGCGCCGCAACGGCTACAAAGACGACCGCAACGACGAGCGCCATGGCGCGTGCGTAATCCGGTTCTCCGCCGGGCATCCTAAAGTGTGTTGCCGCCACGCCGGCTTCCAATTGTGCTGCGCCTGCGGCCAGAACGTTCCCACATTGATACACCAGGCCCGGAAACATTCCACGGATCCCCTCGGGTGAGAGTTCGTTCAAGTGCGCCGGGACAATTCCCCATGCGCCCTGCACCATGAATTGCATTAGGAAACCGCCGAGCGCGAGCATCGCGATGGTTGAGGAGAACATCCACAGCGGAATCATCGCCATTCCCAACAGCGCAGCTACAACGATGCAGCGGCGGCGCCCAAAGCGCTGCGAAAGGCTTCCGAAGAGTATTCCGCCGCAGATTGCCCCGATGCTCGCGATGCTGTTGGTGATGAAAACGTAATTCGGACTGAAACGATGTTGCTTTTGCAGAAATGTCGGGTAGAGGTCCTGCGTTCCGTGGGACATGAAGTTAAAGGCGGCCATCAATCCAATGGCATACACGAACAATGGCCAATGCTTGCGCAGGGTCGCGAAGAAATGGCGGCCGCTGGTGAAACCGCGTGATGCACCCGCCTGCCACACGCCTGATTCCGGAACTTTAGAGCGAATCAGCAGAATGAGCAGCGCAGGCAGCACTCCCACAATGAACATCCCGCGCCAGCCAAAAGTCGGGTAGACCAGGGCGAATACAGCACCCGCAATCAAAAATCCAACGGCGTAACCCTCTTGCAAGATTCCCGAAAACAAACCGCGCGATTGGGGCGGCAAGGCTTCCATGGCGAGCGCCGCTCCAACTCCCCATTCGCCACCCATGGCGATTCCGTACAGCGCGCGCAGCATGAAAAAGATCGTGAAGTTCGGAGAAAACGCCGTCAAAAGCTCCACCAGGGAATAAAACGCAATGTCGATCATCAGCGGAACGCGGCGACCGTACTTATCAGCCAACCAACCGAACAGCACCGCCCCCACTGGTCGCAGCAAGAGCGTAATCGTTATAGCCGACAGTACTTGCGGTATCGTCTTGCCAAAGTCGACCGAGAGTCGAACCACGACGAACGTGACGAGAAAAAAGTCGAAGGCATCTAAAGTCCATCCCAAAAAGCTGGCGATAAACGTGTTGCGCTGGTCCCTATTGAGAGACCGAAGCAATGCGACTGCGCCCAAGTGCGTTAAGGCGTGCTGCTGGGGCTGGGCTCCGGTTCCGGACTCATCGAGCTAGCGGGAAGCTCGTCACCGTAGAGTACCAATAAGTAGGTATGGCTTTTCGGCAAGGTAAGCTTCGGAAACGTGAACCGAAATGTCAATGAGTTCTTGTCTTTATCCAGCTCCGATTTTGGGAGCGAATACAAGGGTACGCTTTTCTTTTTCTTTTCCTCGAACAACTGTAGTGCGAAACCGCGGTCGGGAATCTGCGCTGCGGGCAACGTGAAGGTCGCGATTGCGCGGCCGTTAAGTGTAAAGTCCGATGTTGGTCTCAGCTTGACGCGGGCGAGTGCGGTCGTCGCAATAGCTTTGGGGTTGTGATTGACCATGCGCGGCGCGTCCTTCGGCTGCGCCGTCAACGTTAAGACCATGGACGGCCCGCTCACGGGCGTGGCGGTGGCGGCCGCGCTTGCCGTAACGTCCGGAGTGGCCGTAGCAGCGGGTGAAGAGCTTGGCGTCGGTGTCTGAGTGGCCGGGGCTGCCGGCACGTTAAAACTCAGAACGCAACCGAACCCGTCGACCTCGGGACACTTCACTCCATTGGGCGCATCCGCCAGAGCGACGGTCGTCGTGTCGGGCGCTGCGGAGGGCGTGGAACTCGGTAAGGGTGAGAGCGGAGCGCCTGAGCCCAGCGATCCGTTTTCGGGAATGGAAACAGGCGCGCCCGCGGTGCCCGGCAAGGCGGTTCCGCTTCCAAAATTGCCTTGACACGCCGCCATACTTGCAAGAGCGAACAGGGCCAAAATGCGTTTATCGATCATGTTTTTGCTGCCACTTTGGTGCGGAGCTCGTCGGCAAACTCCTCGGTGCTTTGAGCGGGGCGCCGTTGATCGACCCCGCGCTCGTTGACGTTGACCGTTCCCTGCGCCATCTCGCTATTTCCGACCACGAGAATGTATGGAACCTTTTGCATTTTCCAATGCCGGATTTTGTAATTGAGCCGTTGATCGGAGTCATCAACGGCAATACGAAAGCCCTCCTGCTTCAAACGCTCGCTCACCTCAAAGGCATACTCCCGGTGATGCTCTGAAACCGGAGCGATCACGGCTTGCGTGGGAGCCAGCCAGGCGGGGAAGTTCCCGGCAAAATGTTCGATCAGCACTCCGAAGAATCGCTCGAGAGATCCCGCAAGTGCCCGGTGAATCATTACGGGACGTTGATCCGAGCCATCGCTGGCGCGATATTTGAGATCGAAGCGCTCGGGCAGCATGAAATCGACTTGCACGGTACCGAGTTGCCATTTGCGTCCGATGGCGTCGGAAAGAGTGATGTCCAATTTCGGACCATAAAAGGCGCCCCCGCCCTCGTCGATGTCGTAGGGCAAACCATGCGATTCAAGCGCGCGGCGGATGGCGGCTTCTCCGATCTCGTCGGTAGCAATCCGCTTTTGCCTTTTTGAGAGAAAATACTGAAACTCGCTAAATTGAAAAGCGCGCATCAGGTCCAGCGCCTCATCGAGCGTTTGTTCGAATTCACCATACAGCTGTTCGGGCGTACAGAAAATATGGGCGTCGTCTTGAGTGAAACCACGCACGCGCGTCAACCCATGCAGCACCCCACTACGCTCGAATCGGTACACCGTGCCGAACTCGGAGAAGCGCACGGGCAAGTCGCGGTACGAGTGTTGGCGGCTCTTGTAAATGAGAATGTGTCCCGGACAATTCATGGGTTTGAGACGGAAGCGTTGACCTTCCGCCTCAAGCGGTCCAAACATGTCCTCGCTGAAATTCTCTAAGTGGCCGGAGGTGGCATACAATTTTTCGCTCACGATGTGCGGCGTAACCACCGGTTGGTATCCTCGTTTGCGCAAACCGCCGCGGATGAACTCCTCGATGATGCCGCGTACGATCGCTCCCGCGGGATGCCAAAATACTAAACCGCCCCCAGCGTCTTCCTCAACGGTATACAGCTGCAGCTCCGCGCCCAACTTGCGGTGATCGCGTTTTGCTGCTTCCTCCAGCAGGTGCAGATAATCTCGCAGCTCCTGCTGCGTTGGAAATGCGGTGCCGTAAATGCGTTGCAGCATGGGATTATTTTCATCGCCACGCCAGTATGCGCCGGCGACGCTCATCAACTTAACGACTCCGATTTCGCCGGTACGCTCCGCGTGGCCGCCGCGGCATAAATCGGTAAACTCACCGACGGTGTACAACGTGATGCGCTCGTCCGCCGGAATCTCTCGCGCAATCTCAACTTTATACGGATTGTCTTTGAAGCGCTCGATCGCCGTCGGCAGGGCAACCTCTTCGCCGCGCATCGGATAGTCGGCGGCTATGATCTGTTTCATGCGCGCTTCCAGACGCTCTAAATCCGAGGCCGTAAACGGCTGCTCGCGGTGGAAGTCGTAGTAAAAACCGTTCTCGATCGCCGGACCGATAGTAGGTTGAGCGTCAGGAAAGAGATCTTGGACGGCATAGGCGAGCACGTGCGCAGCCGTATGCCTGAGGTTTGCGAGCGACGGGCTCTGCTGCTTGCTCTCGGGTGGCGAAATCATATCCTTTCAGTTTATCGGCCGAAGATGCTTGTCATGCCAGGCCGATTGCTGGGAACAAGCTGCCTATGAACACCACCATCAAGGCCAACGCCGCCGGCACGGTAACGATAGGCGACGCGGTCGTCGCTCGAATGGGGTTCGGCGCCATGCGGCTCTGCGGTCAAGGCGTTTGGGGCTGGCCCAATGACCGGCCGAATGCGCTGGCGGTCTTACGGCGCGCCGTGGAGCTTGGCGTCGACTTTATTGATACGGCCGACGCCTATGGTCCGGCGGTAAACGAAGAGCAAATCGCGCAAGCGCTGCGTCCGTACCCTCGGGGGCTGGTCATTGCAACCAAAGGTGGCTCGACGCGCAGCGGTCCGGGGCAGTGGGGAAGAGACTGTCGCCCCGAGCGTCTCAAGCAAGCGTGCGAGGAATGTCTGCGCAGGCTTCGATTGGATGCCATCCATCTGTACCAGTTGCACGCTGTGGATCCCAAAGTTCCCTTCGCGGAACAGATTGGCGCGCTGATCGACTTACAGCAAGAGGGGAAAATTCGCTACATTGGACTTTCCAATGTTGATGCCGATCAGTTGGCGGCCGCGCGTGCGATAACGAGCGTCGCGTCCGTGCAGAACCGCTATAATTTTGCCGATCGTACATCGGAGCCTGTGCTCGAAGCGTGCGAACGCGATGGGGTAACCTTCATTCCGTGGTTTCCGCTTGACGCAGGAGACATTCATGAGAATTCCACTTTGAGAGAGATCGCTCGCAGTCGTAACGCAAGCCCGTGGCAAGTCGGCCTCGCGTGGTTGCTGCGTCGCTCCAAGGCCATGCTGCCGATCCCCGGAACCGCGTCGCTTGCGCACGTTCAAGAAAATGTAGCGGCAGCCGGTATCGAGTTGAATGCCACTGAATTTGAAAAGCTCGCGTAAAGCGAGCTTTTCGGTTATGGTGGGCACGAGAGGTTTCGAACCTCTGACCCCTACAGTGTCAATGTAGTGCTCTCCCCCTGAGCTACGCGCCCCATGTCACCTGATTTTAGCGAACCGCACCTGTCACCCTGAGCCTGTCGAAGGGCTGAGCCGTGTCGAAGGGCTCTTCACCTCACTACTGTTCGTCGAGCCTCGCTTTTCCGCTTTGTACTTCGGAAGTTAGCCAAACGGCCTAAGACCCCCCAATCAGGGAGTGCCGGAAGGCCCTCGTAACTGTTATAACTAGGCATCAGCTATCTCACCTAACCCGCAGTCAACCCTCGTTCTCTCACTCTCAGCACTACTTTCCAGAAAGATGGAACCTGATGATCGCCACCGACCTCGTGAAGATCTACCTCGTCGAAGGCCAAGCGCTGTTCGGCAAAGCGCTGTGCCAACTGTTTGCCCTGGATCACGCTCTGCGCGTGATGGGCGATTCCGAGACGGTCAGTTCGGCCGCGATCAGCAAAGCTCGCCCTGACGTCATCGTGCTGGACTTAGACGGTGGTTCGGTAGATTTGGATCAAGCCATGGCGTGCTGCCGCGAAGCAGCACCCGAGGCAAAAGTGTGTATCCTCTCAATGAAATCTCAACCGGAAGTCATGCAGCGCAGCCTGGCCGCCGGTGCACAGGGCTACATTATCAAAGATATCACGCCCGCTGAACTCATTAGTGCCGTTAAAATGGTTGCCGCGGGGCACACCTACGTCGACCCGCGCGTCGCGGGCGGACTGCTTCGTCGTCGCAGCATGTCGAATGGTCGGGCCGATCTCAACGAACTGTCCCTGCGCGAGGTTGACGTCATCCGTCTCATCGCCGAAGGACTCTCGAACAAAGAAATCAGCGATCGTCTAACGCTCTCCGAGAAGACCGTAAAAAATCACATCAGCCGCATCTTTTCAAAGCTGAACATATGCGCCCGCACTCAGGCAGCCGTGTACGCACTCAAAACCGGACTGGTTTAGTATCAAACGTATTTGACAAACGTTCTAAACGCATGGTAAGCTTCGACGGGTTAGACACCGCGTTGCAACCACGCGAGGTTTGCAGAAAGGAGTAACAATGATCAACATGACTTCAGCGCAACCGTTTACCGGCATTGTTAGTCCAGTGCCGTGCCGCGTCCGCGCTCTCACGGTAGGCGCAAGCTGCGCGATGCTGCGAGTCAATGCGGGTGGGGAAGCTCTTTGGAAAACGAATTCGACGTAGCACAACGCTATGAAGAATGCCGTACCAAAGGCCTCCGCACCAAATCGGGGGCTTTTTTATTGCATGTCCGTTCACAGAGGAGGCGTTCATGGAAAACTGGATTCGAAGCGAAATCCATCAGCGCCGCGATGAGATGTTTTTGTTCGTTTCAAAAGCCCGGCTGCACCGCTTATCACGCGGTGAGCCGGAAACAATTCGCGGCCGCATAGCGGATGGCGCGCTCATCATGAGCGCACTGCTGGCGAATTTTGCTCAGGCTGTGCGCGAGAAGGCGTAACCTTCTCGCAGGCACAACGCGACGATCGCACCGTTCCGACCGCCGAACGTGACGGTACGATCGCCGCAGTTGGCCTAGAGTTGGCTCATATCAAGATTTGTATCACTCTGACTCCAAGCGCTCTCAAACTCACGCGCCACGGCGCCAGCTTGGGGCTTGTTCTGGGCAGCCAGCGTCTTCCATAAGCCAAACAACGCCCGGCCGCCATGCGGATGCGCGCGCAAATCGTTACGGAACGCCAATTCTGCTTTGTCGAATTGGTTGAGCCGAAAATACAAAGCGCCTAAGGCTTCCTCGGGCGGATAAAAATACGGATCTTCGCCGGCGTTCAGCGGCGCGTCTTGCTCTCGGGCAGCCAGCAAGAGAGTTTCCGCACGAGAGGGTTCGTCGCGCACAATGGCTATTTTCGCCGCGAGCATATCCTGCGATAGAGTGTCGCTTTTTGCTTTTTTGAGCGCCTGCAGTTCCTGTTCGGCTTCACCGATGTGACCCGTCGCTGCGTAGCTCATCCCGCGCGCGAACCTGAGGACATCGCTTGTTGCACTCGGATGCAGCGCAAGCGCCTCTTTCCAACGATAGAAGCGAACCATTGTGAGCGCCGATGCATCGTAGTACCCGAAATGCTCGTCGAGCCGCCGGCTCATTTCCAGCGCCTCATCATACTTGCCGAGCATCCGCAGCGCAGCAACCCCAATGTTTACATCGTGACTCCAATAATTGTCGTGCGTGGAATCATGCTGCGAGGCCAGATAGGCATCGAACAGCCTAATGGCCTCACGGCTGGCGGTCGCGGCGGCCGTGTAGTTGCCGGTCTCGATGAACGTATGGGCTGCCATGTGCGCAAGGTGCTCCGCAGCGGGCGGAAAGTTCGATTGCGTGAGCCGGCGAGCACTGGCCAATGCTGCCTCGGCGTTAGGCGCCGAGTCTAACAAGTGAATCATGAGATGATTGGCGCCGATATGCGCGGGATTGCGCAGCAAAACAATCTGCAGATTCTGCTGCATCGCGGTCACATCGCGGTTCCGCGGCGAACCATCGCTGTTCCACAGGTCGCCCCGGCCGTTTTTTTCCAGTAGAGCTTCCGTGTAAAGGATCAGCGCGTCGTCATCGGTTGGATACCGCGCCGCCAACTCGGCCATGCGGCTTCGGTAGCGGTTCTCGTCTGCAGCTTGCTTGTTGAATTCGTGCGCGTACCGCTGCGAAAGCGCGTCAACATACGCGCGCTCGGACTCGTTTGCGTAGCCCTCCAGCGACTGAGCTTTCTTCAAGGCGCTTGAGGCACGCTTGAATCCATCCTGCGTGAGCGGCGAGTTCAAGTCAGGGCCAACTGCGAGTGCGATCCCGTAGTAGGCGATGGCCAGATGCTGGTCGAGTTGGGCGGCGCGCTCGAACAGCGCGGCGGCTTCCGCTCCGTTATACGCATAATAGAGGGTAAGGCCTTGATCGAAAGACTGCTGCGCCAGTTCGTTTTGGGTGGAGACCGGGTGGTGCGCCATTGCGTACGGACTGCCGTTGCCTGCCAGCAAAAACAGTGCCGCAAGAAAGGCGAATCCGCGAAGAAGTTTCAACAAGCTTAGTGGGCTTTTGCTTTTCGGTTGTGAAGTGATTTTCTCAACAACTTCGTCGTCCGGTCGCTATCACTTTCCCGTAATCGTTTCTTTAGTATAGCCAAAACGGCTTTCTCTTCAGGCCGCAAACGGGTTGCGGGCGTCTTGAGATCTTCCACGACCGCCTCGGGCAGCCGCTCCAAGGCGCCGCCCTCCATATAGTTTTCAATAATCGATGGATGGATGTAGCACTTTCGGCATACTGACGGAGTATTGCCCAAGCGGGCAGCGACGTTTTTTACGACTTCATTGACACTCTTTTTTGCTGCAGCGACCGAGTCCATTGGGTCCTGCGCCGCAAGCATAAGAGCGCAGGTAACGGTACCAACCCACGTCCGGAAGTCTTTGGCGGAGAAGTCCTTGTTGACTCGATCGCGAATTTTCGTGAGCGTTTCGGCAAAAGCGATCATGCGCCCGTACTTTGTTTCATCGCGGATCTCGCGCCAGCGCTTGTGATACCGGTACTGCTTTCGGCCGCGCGCATCTCGGCCGGTTGCCTGGAGGTGGCCGTTGACATCGGGACAGATCCAAACATCGGTGTAGGCGGGTGGAATCGCCAGGGCCCGAATGCGTCCTATTTCTGCCTCATTCTTGAGAAGTTTCCCGTCGAGTCCTAAAAAGGCAAAATGCTTTCCCTTTTGTTTGCGGCGGATTCCCGGACTCTCGTCGCTCACATAGCGCAAACCCGCGGCTTTGGCCGACTCAATCGGGTCGCTAATCATTTGGACGTTGGGAGACTTCAAGTCAATCTTTATACCCACTCAGGCTTAACGAAGTGTGTGTGGTACACCGTTCTGATAGCGGGTGATGCCGTCGCGCCACTCCGGAGGAACCGTGATTGATTCGTTGGCGGTGTAGTCGAAGGCGACCATACTCGTAGTGCCGGTGGCAGCGCGAGCGTCGTGCGCTTCGCTCCATATATCGTAGTAGAAATCAAACGATTTGTTGCCCACGCGAGATATCTTACAACCGATCGCTACTTTCTCGCGGTAGTCCAGTGGCCGCTCATAGTTAAACTGCAAGCTCGCCAGAATCATGCCTTGAGTCCCGTTGATTGGCGTGCGCATTACTTGCGCAAAGTACTCCGCGCGCAACGACTCAGCCCAGCGGATATACGCCGCGTGGTTCGCATGCAGCATCATATCGATATCGTGATACTCGATAGAAAAGTGCCAGACGAGCGGGAAAGTCTCCAACATGCCGCGGCAGGTACGCCGTAGACAGCGCTTGACCTCGTGAGGTATTCTTTCTTGGTTCGTCTAAGATTGAAAGCCCGAGGGGGCGCGTAGCTCAGTGGGAGAGCATCCGCTTCACACGCGGGGGGTCGTTGGTTCAATCCCAACCGTGCCCAAATTGAAGATGGCGTTGTAGCTCAGTTGGTTAGAGCGCCGCCCTGTCACGGCGGAGGTCGAGGGTTCGAGCCCCTTCAACGTCGCCAGCTTTCCCCGATGAGGCGCAACGGCTAAGGGAGAGGCGCCGAGTTTGCTTGCTTATTTCTGTTCGGCGATGGAAGGGGGTGCCGTTTTATCAAATGTTGCTGTCGTCGCGCAACCCTGCAAACCGTTTAACGTAGCAATCGAGGCGTCAGCGAAGCCTGCGCCGGCACGATAGTCATTAGCGGCTGACCGCATCGCACTCCCCTCCTCCACCGAGAATTCCGCCGTGCTCAGCAGTCCTTCTACCGCGTCGGCAATGTGATCGCGTCGTGTATTCCTGGTAAGCGCTTTCGAGCACCTAGGAAACCTCCACAACGACGACCCGATTAATGAAGGCGGGTCATCTACGCTGCAAATTGGCTGCATGTACCGCCTTGCCCGCTGGCGCGGCGCATGCGCGAGGCCCGGCGCCATGCTTACAACGGCCTGAGTGCAGACGGCTCTTCCGCTGAGCGCCCTTTTTTTAACCCTGAGGGAGGTTCACTAGTGTCACATCGCGCTTTCATTCACCATGGCTACTTCGGCGGTTGGCACCGTCGTTCGGCGGACCCAGCCGCTAGAATGAAGTAAACGCCGATGAATTGATTATGGGCAAAGGGCAAGTATTGGACCGCAGGATCGGCAGCCGCGAAATGGTCGGGCGTCAGGAAGAGCTTGCCGTTCTTCACGCTTGTCGAAGGGCGCTGGGGCAAAGCGCTGGATCGATCGCGCTCGTCGAGGGCGAAGCGGGAATTGGGAAGACCCGGTTACTCGAACACTTTGAGCGGGCGGCGCATGAAGGCCGGGCACGCATTTTTGTGAGCAGCGAGTGCTTGGAACGCGCCCAGCAGCCCTTCGGCCCTTTGCGAAAGCTCGCTGCAAAGCTCGTTCCGATCGCATCGAGTCGTTTCGACACCAACGCTGCTCGCACCGTGTTGCAGCTCACGCAAGATTCCCTGACGCAGGATGGCTCTGCACCAGCCGCTCGAATCGAGAAGGTTGAGCTGTTTGAAGCGTTGATTGAACTACTTCGCGATATTTGCGTGAAACAATCGGTAATCTTCAGCATTGAAGACATTCACTGGGCAGACGCATCGACGCTTGAATTTCTCGTGTATGCGGCGTCGCGCATTGCAACGATGCGACTCTTGATTCTTGCGACGTACCGGTCGGACGAAGCAAAAACAAACCAGCAACTCCTCGACGCCCTCGGTCATATGTTGCGGCAACGCGCAGTAAAAAGTATCTGTCTGGGGGCACTCCCAGATGAAGAGATTCGAGTACTCATTGGCAGGGTATCGCACGGGATGCCGCCACCAGAGAACGTTTCCAGAAACATCATCGAGCTCAGTGAAGGCAATCCATTCTTTGCGGAAGAGCTCTCTAGGAGTGCTCTTTCTTCTGAGTATCGCGAGGGGTGTGCGACCCTGCCGTTGTCGATACGAGCTACGATCCTTCATCGAGTAGCGACGCTGAGCGAGGACGACCGGCGCAAGCTCTCCCACGCCGCGGTGATTGGATACCGATTCGACCCGGCGCTCCTCGCGCGCGCAATGGGAGTCGATGTGGAGGCGATAGCGTCTACTTTGCAGCGGGCGCGCGACCTTGAGATTGTCGAAGACGAAATAGGAGGCCGTTTGCAATGCCGCTTTCGTCACGCGGTTACTCAGCAAACGATATACGGGGAACTCCTTGCATACGATGCACGCCGCATACACGCTCGGGTCCTCGCAACGCTCGAATCGCTGGGTGACCGTGACGCCCACTTGCAAGAACTCGCCGATCATGCGTGGATAGCTGGAGATGTCGAAAAGACGATGCGGTATAACGAGCGCGCCGGCGACGCGGCGTTCGCCATTGGTGCACTCTCAGAAGCCGCGACCTGCTTTCAACGTGCGGTCGGTTCTGCAAGAGATGAAGCCGATGAAGCCCGTATTTTCGAGCGTCTAACTGCAGTGAACGAGGCCTCCGGAAAACTTGGAGAAGCGATAGCTGCTACGCGCGAAGCGCTCGCCATCCGCATACGCCGCGAAGAATGGGATGACGCGGGGCGATTGATGGGCATCCTCGTCGGCGACATTGCAAATACCACGGGCGAGCGCGACATGACTGCGCCCGAAGCGTTTCTTCTAGAGCATGGCACGAAGCTGAGCCGCGCCGCACGTAACCGCCTGCTGTGCTTTCTTGCTCGGCTATCGAGCGCAGGCAACGATTTTCGGAGTGTTGATTACTATCTATCGCAGGTCGAGGATCCTGACTTGCTTATTCCTCGAGTACGTCAAAACTATCTTATATCTCTACTTAATCGGCACGCGCACTTTGGTAAACTGTCGGCCTGGAAATCAATAGCTCAGGAATGTTTCGATGCCCTATCGGCTTTGGACGATCGGTTTTTGGCCGCGATTGGTTACGGGGCTATCGGCTACAGCGGTTTGTGTCTGCAAGCCGCCGCCGAAGTGGATCGCGCTTTGAATTTTGCGGACGAAATCGTCGCGAAGCGCAATTTCAAAGGCTTGGCAAGTTATGGAGCTGCGATCCGCGCCTGGCATTATTACCTAACGGGGGACTTGGTTGCCGCGCGGACATTAATGGTACGGGCGCTCGAAGATTCGGAAGTGTTTGTCGCGCAGCAAGTGCTGGCGCTTGTCGGATGCCCCATCGTCCTGGCCCTTGGTGAACCCGCGTTGGCGACGCAATCTCTTCGTTATATCGCATCGCAAGAGACTGGAACTTTTACCGCTTTGGACGGCGCTCAAATGTTAGCATCGCGGGCGCTATGGCATGTTGCGAACGACCGTCTGGCCTCCGCATGCAACGACTTGCGCTGGGCTTTGCGCAGCGCTGAGTTTGAGTCACCGGGCGCCATCCTGGTGATTCCGGTGGCAGCGCGTCATCTTCCGATCGGCGAACTATTGCCGTTACTCGAATCGGCCGGCAACGTCGCTACAGAAAATGTGCCTGGAAGGGCTAACGTCGCGTTTGTCACCGCTATCGTCAAGCAACGCATCGGAGACGAAGCTGCGGCGAAGCGGCTGGCGGCCGAAGCTGCCGCCCTGTTTGGGGAACTGAAGTGGCCGCTGTTTGAAGCCGCGGCGCTGGAGATTGCCGACGAGCCTGCGCGCGCCCGTATCATCTATGACCGGTGCGGCAGATTTGCTACGGGACGCCAAAGCGAGGGGGAAGTTTCTTTTTCAGATGCTCTGCCGTTGTCCGGGCGGGAGCGGCAGATCGCCGAATGCGTGACGGAAGGCCTAAGCAACGCGACGATCGCGGAGCGTCTGGCAATAAATAACAAAACAGTGGAGAAACATATCTCCTCAATCTTCCTTAAATTGAAAATTCGGTCTCGAGCGGAACTAGCGGCGCGCGTGACCCGCCAGCATGCTCGGCGGGAAGAGCCGTGACTGGGCCGGTCCACGTAACAATATAAACTGCCAACTGGGCGCGCGACTTAACCCCCAGTTTGCGGAAAATATTTGATACGTGCTTCTCGACGGTTTTTTGGCTGAGTGTAAGCCTGGCGGCGATGTCGCGGTTACTTCTCCCCATCACCACCCATTCCGCGACTTCGTTTTGCCGCTTTGAGAGTTTGGCATTCCAAAATGTTGCGCTGGAGCGACGCACCCGCCGCTGACCGTTCTGGACACTCATACGGTAATGGTACAGCCCTTTTATCGTGAGGCGTATGGGGTAAACCCTACTTGTTCCAAAGATCTGTCGCAGGAGGAGGGCGCCACGAGAGCGCTTCGCAGCCCTTTTGCTCCAGATGCGAGGGCTTGGCTTTCTAAGACGGTAAGACAGCAGCAATTGCTGTTGCCGAGCCTTGAGGTTGTTATGCTAAACCGCCCCCAAGGGATGTCGCCGACCGAATGGCGTGTCACTTACGCACTAAAGATTGTTGGACTGGTCGTCCTGTTATCGCTCGTATTTCTGAAGATTTTGGAGTTCATCGGGCACGTTCGCACGGTTGCCATCATCTTCATCGGCGCGATCTTTTTCGCGTATATCGTGTACCCGCTCGTTAAAAGACTGAACGAACGCTTGCCGCTGTGGGCCTCTCTGGTGGTTACCTATTTGTTCATCGCGCTGCTGTTGGGCAGTGCCATATCCTTCGTTATCCCAGCCTTGGCCGAGAACACCAAACAACTTGTGGCCGATACTCCGGCTCTGGTGCGCACCGCGCGAGCTGAACTCGCCAACCCAACGACCCCCATCGTTGGCAGGCTTCCCCGGAAAACTCGAAGCACGCTGTATAATCTGCCCGGCCAATTGGGTGCTTTGCTGCAAGAGTATGGAGCACGAACTGCTGAAGGCTTCCTAAAAATTGTGGTTTCGACTATCACGATACTGGCGCTCTTTATTATTATCCCGGTTTTTGCCGCGTACTTGCTCATTGACGCTGAAAATTTGAAACGTCTTTTGCTAGGGAACCTTCCGGAGCGTGCTCGTCCAAAGACGCTTGCGATCATTGCCGATCTCGATAAGGTCATCGGGGGATTCATCCGCGGGCAATTGATGGTGGCGGCGATCGTTGGTGTGCTAATTACCGTGATGCTGTTGCTCTTGCACGTCAAATATGCAATTCTGATCGGCGTGATTGCCGGGATCCTAGAGATAATTCCTTACATCGGAGCCTTTGCGGGGGCTGTCCCCGCGGTCCTCATTGCCCTGTTCAGCAACGGCTGGCAGAACGCGTTATTGGTTGTGGCGGGTTTCATTATTATCAATCAACTGGAGGGGCATGTAATCGCGCCCAATGTCGTCAGCGGAAGCGTCGGACTCTCACCCTTTGTCGTGCTGTTAGCGCTGTTGACCGGTGCGGAACTTTTGGGTATTGCCGGTATGCTGATTGCCGTGCCGATCGCGGGAATCATCAGGGTAATTGTGGTCAATTTTTTGGATCGCAAAGCAAGTGTCGCTCAAACGCAACCCGCACTGGAGGGTCCCCCGGCTGATGCGGTCGCCGGCAGTTAGCGTTGCACCGCCCGGGGATCATCGACGCACTACCTTTGGATTTTCTATTTCGATGCCGTCGATGTTGACGTAGTTTCCGTGGGACAGACGTTCGTGCGAGCCAGAGACCACAATCGCCGCAGCATGGGCTCCCTGCGAGAGCACGGGGCTCGTGTACAGGAGCGCGTGAGTGTGCTTTTTAGGAGAGTAAAAGCTGATGAGCGTCGTCGGCGCGCCTACTATGGATAGAACACCGTCACCGCCCCTTGGACCGGTAACTCCATAGACGCGAAAACGATTTCCGGTAAAGATAAAACTCAAAGTGGACCCGGTGTGGAAACTGCGTGCGCTCGCTCCTCGAAAACGTCCGTCGCGCAGGCCTCGCACGAACTCCCACCGTCCCGTAAAGTTTTCATCGAACGCCTGGTTGCGATCGGTGGGAGAAAGCGCTAATTTTGTCGGAGCCTGCGTATTTGGTGTTCTGGCGGCCTGTTTGCAGCCGCTCAAAGAACAGAAGACGGTAATCACCGCAAGGAAGCGGCCCACTGAAGTTACGATGGCAGGTGATACAGCCTTTTCAGATCGTCCATAACCGCCGTGAGCACAACGTGAAAATCGGCATTGACTTGCGGGCCATACTTCGGATCAGCGTTGACTTGCTGCATCAAGACTTTGTGCATGGGGCGCGAAAGAAGATGCTCCAGCATGTACCCAACATCGAAGCGTCCGTCGGGCATGACGCCGGAACGGCGCAGCGACGCGGAAAGCATCCAGCCGTTGTGCGTTAATGCCGGCGAGGGTGCGGGCACGTCAATTTTTTTATCTTGCACGATGATCACCGCACGGCTTACGAAGGTATCGAAAGTCGAAGCGAACTGGGTGACCCGAGCTTCTCCGAAACGGCGAGTCAAACTTTTCAGTTCGGCAGCGGAGTGTGGACCTGCCAAGACTCCGAGCAGAGTGGTCGCATGGAACGTCGCCGCGCCGCCGCCCGCGGCCAGCATGGCCGATGTAAGAGCGAGGTCGGGCTTCCCGGTATAGCGCCCGTGACTGTTCATGCCGTCTGTTTGCTGGTGACGGTGCGGCGCCGCACCAATGAGGATTATGGCCGTTAGGATGGCCGCACTGCGGGAATGCTTATTATGCATTCCTAGTGGTTCGCTTGTCTGGCTCCCCAACGCTGCCACCTATGGTTGGGGCTTTCGGCACCTTTCAACGCGGCGTTTAGACTGCCGAGTGCCTCCTAGTCCTCCTGAATGCAATAATCAAGCTTTCGTAATATTGCTTCCTGTTCAGCCTTCTGAATTGTCTCCTCGGACGGATGATCCGCAGTGCAATGTCGCGAGAAGTACTGATCTAAGGCCGTGCTCTACGATGGCATGAACGTCAATATCGGCTTTTGCGGCGACAGTGTTGATTCGAAAGACCAAAAGAGGTGGTAAAGAGAAATTGAATGCTTCGGTCATGCAAGCTTATTCGGCGCCGTCCCGATGCAGCGTAACTCAGCGACTGTAAACCTTTTAGGCTTGCGTTTCTTAGGCTGTTGCAGTTACGGCATGCCAGCTGTGATAGCACGCTTGTGAGGACTTGCAATTGTTAAGCATCCGCATGGTCGAACTGCCGCCCTAGATAAGCGATCGCAGCGCTAAAGCGCTCTTATCTCTCCTCAAAGAGGCCAATCGCAGTATTGCACGCGTTGCAAAGGAGTCCACGCACAGTACCCGTCTTATGATCGTGATCAACGCAAAGATGATGCAGAAACGTTACTTCGTGCCGAGGAGCCTTCGCCGGCACGCACGATCTCCAATGTTGACGACAGATAGCGCAGCATCCATCTTGCCTTTCCAAGATAAGTTTGATTTGTTCAAGAGTCAAACCGTAGCGCCGCAAAACGTACGACCTTTGCATGCTCGACCTTCGTACGAAACTTTGTTTATAGTACCGGCGTCCCCAAGCGTT
>JAABUQ010003369.1_pt1 | contig 29415 bp, 30 predicted proteins | sample 5560001 | NCBI WGS metagenome assembly JAABUQ01 (sample SAMN10711888, study PRJNA513371) | rock metagenome | isolation source: Antarctica rocks | place: Antarctica: Victoria Land, Finger Mt nord | collected 2015-12-18 | reverse complement strand
CCAAGACCCGTTCCTCACACTCTCATCATCGCCGTGCAAACCAACGCGGTACGCATTCTTCACGCCCTCGATGCAGATGCCCCGCCGCTCATTGAAGTCGAACATCGGCTTCGGATAGATCTTCGTCCCGCCCTCCTCGCCCCCCCCCTCCCCATCGCCCTTAATCAAGCAACCCGCCCTCTTCTGATCCTGTATCGGCGCCTTCCACGGCTCATAGATATACTTCGCCGGATACCCTTCCAGCTCCGGAAGGAAATGCTTTACAAACGCCCCTTCCTTATCCGTCTTCTTCGGGAACGCAATGGGGCTGTAACACCGATAGAACTGCGCGTAGAAAGCCACGCACGCCAGCCACTGCCAGTTGCCGCTGTTGCACGCGACCTCGTGATCGATCAGCCACTCCTCGAAGACCTCGGCGCCGCGCTCCCAGTCGACGTAGCAGCCGCCGCGCGTGAGGAAGCAGGCGACGGCGTGGCGGCCGAGGTGGTGGATCCAGCCTTCTTGCTTGAGCTGGCGCATCAGGGCGTCGATCCAGGGGAAGCCCGTGCGGCCGTGTTTCCAGCGCTGGAACCAGCGTTCGTGCAGGGGGGAGGAGATGGTGTAGGTGCCTGTGATGAGGCCGGAGGAAGGGGAGACGGTGGAGGGCAGGTGCCAGGGGATGAAGCGGCAGTGGGTGTTGCCGACGGTTTGGGCGAAGGCGTAGCCCAGCGCGGCTTGGGCGCCAAAGTACATTTCGCGGAAGAGGAGTTGGCCGAGGAGGTTGGTGGGCATGGTGGAGGCTTTTTTGCCTTTGCGCTCGTAGGCTTTCATGGTGTCATGGGCGCGCCAGTAGAGAAGGCGGACGGAGAGGGAGCCAAAGTGGTGGTGAGAGGAGAGGAGGGTGGTGGATTGGGGGGAGAAGGCGGTGGGGGCGGTGGAGGGCTTGGAGAAGGTCGCGGTGTAGGCTTCGTTGGAGATGATGGAATCTAGAGAGGAAAGGGCATTTGTTTCGCCGCCACGGTGGGGGGTGGTGGCAGGGTGCAGACCGAGTTCGGAGTATAGGGGGATGGAGAAGTCGTTCTGGGGGCCGGAGATGTTAGTATAAGACTTCTCTTCGCCGGAGCGTTGAATACTATTGATATCTGGATCTTGGGAAGGGCGGTCTTGGTCGAAGTCTATACTCGTATCGCCGGGATCTGGGAGAGAGGTGGGTGCAGCTATAGGGCGGGGAATCTCAGGTAGCTTTTTCCCCGCCTACAAACCGTTAACATTTGTTGCAACTGAAGCTTGAGGGCATCTCACGTGCTCCACTTGTGTGATGCTCATCGTCGGTTTTCCGCCATTGGCTTTCACGAGGTCATCCGGGTCGTACAACGTTCTCCCAACTCTGACGATCACCTGCACTCCAGCATCCTTGGCCAATTGAATGACCTGCTTGTCCCGCTCGCGCGCATAGGCATCGGTATCCTTTTCAAATACCAGATGGGAGATCTTCCACGATTTGAAGAGCTTAGGTAGGACTGTCTGGGGCGCTTCCCGAACGACAAATAGTTTCGACTTTGCGTTAAGCTTCGTGGTAGACGTGGACAAGTCTTCTTTGCAATCGAGACTGTGTGGTATCAGTCATGAGTTTCAATGAAACGTACAGCACCGGGCAACGATGTTGGCGGCGCCGGCGCATCCATGCTTACAGGTACTGCCATCTGTTTGGACCAACTCTTGCGCGATAGACATAATGTGGATCCCAGCACCAAATCGGATATAAGCATTCGGGCTTCAAGTCGAGAGCGGCTTTGAGAGCTGGCGAGTCGTGCAGACGAAGATCGGTTCGAAACCAGTAGAGCACTCTAGGCTTACCAGCCATGCTTCGAAGTGCCAATGGTGGGATTTTAATGAAACCGAAGCTTCATATGAGTCGATCCCGAGTGTGAGAAGCGACAAGAATTGATGTATTCGGCGGACGCAATACATGACTCCCCTTGGGAGTATTAGTACTCCTACATCGTGGCTGGGATGACGATGCCAAGCCTCAGGAACCAGGGTCCAAAGAATGCAGCATCGTGCATTAGCGTAATCGGCAACCGATCAGATCTCTTGGCTCACTGAGTCACTTTAACTTACCTCAGGTAGCCTGATCTACGACCATAAAGTCATAAAAGTGACTACCTGGAGGATTGCAGAAATCTATCGTTCAATATCTGTCTCGCCTTGTTGCAAATTACTATAATCTGGCAGTCAAGGAGATCACTGGGGGGACTTGAGTAAAATGATAATTGCATACTCCTGAATTCGTTCGAACTTGACCGCCGCTATCTTCTAGAAGTTCTATCAACATGCCCTTCTAGGTTTGTTCATTTCACCCCTTCCGCCTATTCAAGTCCGATGCCGTGGCTGAAGCAGTTTGTACCACCCTTGGCGCCATCACAATCCATGCTGCTTCAGAAAGTCGAGCATTACACGGTAGCCGGCCGTGGCGTTATGGTGCATGTTGAGTGAGTGTCCAGTGTTTGGCTGGATGTACGCTTCGAAAGACTTGGCCGCAGGGAAAGCGCTCTTCACCGCGGCAGGGATAGACGCAAGTCCCGCGTCACCAGTTGCAAGGCAGTCGAAGCCGCAGAACCATGAGTCGTCGCCTACGGGACATTAGAGATTTCGAGATAATGAGTATACACCTGACAAGAACTAGACTTACTCCCGGTGAAGACCATCACAGGTCCTTTGAACTCTGGTGCACTCCGTGGTTGAGACCCAAGGGTGAGCATCTCTCCGAGTGTTGCTGGCATCTTGTTTGCCTCCGAATGCATAAGCATTTGAGTATCGAAATAGCCTGGTTTAAAGAATCCATATTGGTTGCTTCCCAAATTGGACCAAGTGAGATATCCCGTCGAATGATTGCCAAATCTTGCTGGCTGGTTCATGCGCGCCACTTGCCAATTCATGCCGGCCGATATGGCTGGGACATAACTTCCATTCTGGGAGTATCCTGTCAGGATGATCCCATCGCTGATGTCCGGATGCATGGCCACGAGCTCGTAGGTCAGGATTGAGCCAAAGGAATGGCCAACATGTACAATTTTCTCGAATTTCTTTTGCACGTCAGGTAAGTCACCAGCTCGCAGTCTCTTTGTCACCTCGTAAATGGCGGACATGGTTGCTGGGGCTTGAATGATGTTCAATGGATCCGCCGTCGAGGACAGACCGATACCAAATCGGTCAATCGCGAGAGTCGAGTAGCCGCACTTGTCAACAGCATAGTTGATGTAGCTATAACCGAAATTCTGGTAGGGCAAATCCCAGTATCTATGGGTTTCAATTAGCGTCGCTAGTAGCTACGATGTGATGGACTAACGTCTTGTCAAATCCGATTCCGTGGGTAAGTAATTGAACCACACCATTGGCATCCTTCGGATTGTCAGGTCGGCAGTACTGTGCGCTGATAAAATAATTCCCAGTGACATCAGCATATCCAGCCAGGGCGGTCTCGGTGAAGTTGCCACGAATGCTTGTCAAGTTCTGGTTGAAGGTGGTTGCATCGAGGTTGTGCTTAAGAGCTGAAACATCGAACACACCCTGACGAGCAGAGATACTGACAGGGATCATGCTGTAGGAGCATTGCTTGGCCGCTGCGGAGACCGAGAGAAGGGCGGGAGCCCAGAACACCGGCATGTACATCGCGACAGATACCGTGTGGTAGAATGTGTGCAGTATCAGGTGATCTTGGTGGTTGTACCGTTGTACGGTCGTGTGTAAAAGCAAATGTTATTATTTGAAATAGCAATGTCAGCCACCCAGCACGGGTGACGACGGAAGGAATGAGATGTGAGGTGATATTCGTGAAATGTGCTCCTGGTATTAATTGCAAATCCTCTCGATGTGAATGCTCCCTTCCATAGCTTCGTTCACGGACAAGACCACTCCATACGTACACATTTGTCACGTTCTTGTTCTTCCAGGCCGTATTCCTGGACTTGCGGATTGTTTCTTTCCGTACGGTTGCTCTTCACTGGCGACGATGTATTCCCAGAATGATGGTTGCAGTCTCTAGACGGCCAGGAGAGCACATCTCCTGGTGTGCCTTGCGGTCACGCCATTGCCGGTTCTCAAGCCTTCTGGAAGTGTTATCGCTGTACACTTTATGATCTTCGGCCCCGTGACCTGAAAGATCAATCTCGGACGCCCTTTCATCTGAAGGCAAACCCCACAAGTCTCCAGAGAACGGAATCGAGGTCAAGTTCGTGCTTTTGTCTCGGAGTTCTCCGTCTGTGGAAGCTTTCCGGTAATGCAGAACACGACGACCGGTAATGATCATCCATGCTTGATGTCCTCCAAGATCCCCAAGGATCGCTGCGTTTCCGTTTCTTTCTCGCTTATGGCTGTGCTACCATTCCTAACCTTCTCTGAATCGGTCCTGCTGCCTCTACTCCCTCTCTTATCCTTAGGCATGCTTTCCCTCGTCTTCCCTTCCCTCCTCACAGCAACCTCTTCTACGCTAACTCTCTTTACCGGCACGGGTGGTTGTCCGTTCTGGTCACTCTTTACTCGCAACTTCTCATTTACGTCCAGACTCTCGACAATCTTATTGGCGGTAGGGTTTGTGATGTCGACTGTAGTATCCAGGATGGTTCGGTCGTAGACATTCGTCAAGACAGGCGCAGCCCCAGGAGGATTGATAGGCTGATGCTTGGTATTGACACGGATGAAGCACATGCTGACACGATGCGACGTCTTCTCATACGAGCGCGAGTATGGGGGGGCGTATCTGTAGCTGCGGAATGCCTCTTCAGGTCCTGGGCAAACCCTTCGATGGATCTGGTGCTGGCAAAGCACGGTTCAAGGTGTGGAGTAGTCTGGTGCGAAATCAAGGAAGCTGGAACTGGTAGGATGACTGTGGAGCAAGGGTTTGGGGCTCCGAAGTCTAGGCATCGGAGAATTTATGACAGCAATTTTCGATAATCTTTGACAGTTTAAACGAAGCACACCAACAGTTCAATGTAACAATTTGCATGACCCAACTCTACATGGAATCTGATGACGCATGTCTCTGTATGCTGTGCTCCTATGTGCTCTTAAGTCTGCGGACATCTTATCTCGAATTTGACGAAGCTTTGCGTTTGACGCTCCCTACCCTAGCAAGCTGATTTGTATCCTCTCGATGAGCTCGCTAAAACGTCTGGTCACTAACAACTAGCCACATGGTGATCGACTGCGAGGATCCTTGAAGCTTGACCCGAGTCGTAGGGTTGTTAGGTAATAAGGTAGTGGGGACAAGCAGGAGTAAAATAGCGATGACAGCTTTGTAGGGTTGTCCTAGGGTCTGTTTTTCGTCTTTCCAGGCATGGGATCTTATTTCAGAATCTGCAAATATACGGGTAGTATCTTCTGACAAAAGTCTCAAGAAACCAATCTTCCGCTTTGTGTTGAGCGTGGACTCCATAAACTCCTGGTGTCGTGCAGATTGGCGAATACAAGTGATTTGATTGCGCTGCGCACGATAACCGTTATAAATTATCCTATAGCCCAATAGAACAAAGTGTATACCTAGAACGACATCTGGGACAGAGCCAGCTACACTAGGGTGACAATCCGAGGATCTAGGAGACAAATCTATGGAGAGGGGATAACACAGGAAACGGTGTGACTTTCATCTTTCGTATATATAAATTCATCCAAATCATGTTGCACCACGCTAAAACCGTACTTTAATAACCCAGCTGGAGAAAAGCCCGGGTACTGCCACATAACGCTCGAAAAAACACCTCCCAGGATCGTGGACTTACTATTGTGGCATTTTTCCCATGCCATCTACCGACCCATCTACCGCATATTCTTCATAATTACCCTTAGCTCCTATGTCAGGCGGGTTCAGGTTGAACGGCATAAACCAGGCGCTCGTACCAAAGTCGTCATAAGGTCCAGGTGTAATGATCTGTTGCTGTAGATTCATCCCGCCTACGCCGCCCCACATATTGTTGGCATTGGTTGGATCCTGCATGGCTGGATCGATGTTTGGATTCGGTGGAAGCCCGTTCAGCGAAGATGCCGATGCGGAATCCGCGCCTTGATAGCCGCCGTAAAGGAGATGACGATCGAGTTGCTGAGGGAAGGCGCCGCCGTTTGACATTGGTAACAAGGGCAGCATTTCAAACGAGGTGGAGAATGCAGGATGGGAGGGGGTGTAGAGCGTTTGCTGAGGGGCAAAGGTTGTTGGGGAGATCGGATTCTGCGCGATAGGCGCAGATGGTGTCATGATCGGCGTAGGGACACGGTAGTGATGCTGATGATGATGTGCGTCTTGCTCCTGATTCATTGCAAGGGGTTGTAGGGCTTGAGGATGGCCCGCCTGACCACTGCTTCTGGAAGATTTCCTTGAGGCTTTTCGTTGGGAAACGGTACGACTGGGTGGAGATAATGTGTGGAAGAACTCTTCAACGCTTTGAAGGTCGGAGCTCGGACCTGTAGCATCGTTGCTTATGGATTCTTTCTTCACCTTGGTAGCCGGGTCCTCGTAATCCGTCTGCGATACCCCATGAGGATATTTCTGGAACCAGTCTCCATATTGAAAGATAGCGCTGTCTTGTGGTCCGTCTTTCACTTCCGAGCCTTGAGATGCATCGGCGTGTCTTTGATATATGTCCTTGAGATTGTGCGCTATGAATTGGAACATCCCCCAGTATGTCTTCATCTTGTGTAAGTATTTGACATTTCGCGCTAGATTTGCCTTCGATGACGCTTCGAGCGAAGGATTCTTGGAAAAGATTCCCCATACATGTACCGCACCCGACATAAAAGCGCAATAGCCAGCGAATGGAGCAACAACGTAGTGATCCATGGCCTCGTCTAGAAGGGCGGATATTTGATTCGCAGCCTCGATGGCAATGTGTCCAGCTTCAGTCACAAAAGCTTTTGGAGCGTCTTTGGGTATTCCTCCCTCGCCGGCCGCTGTGGGGATGGACCATCGGTGCAAAAAGAGTAATACTTGATTGATCGAGATGTGTAAGAAAACGAACTGATTAGCAAGTTTTTCTGCCGCATGAGTGTTCAAATTGTTCAAATTGTGTTGCAGATCTGCCGGAAGAGCAGCGCGGAAATTTTCAGCCTCGGATTTGAGCTGGGAAAAACCCGATTGGGGATCCCAGCATCTGTGACAGTCTCTCTGCTTGCCGCCGAGATTGAGATATTTCACGATGCGGCCCCATAGAGCAATGACACGGACTAGATACGAACAAACGCCCATGTTGTCCTTCGGATTAGATATCTGGCCTGTGTCGTCTGCTACCTGATTTGGCACGCTACCATCCAAGCTTTCCGTGGGACCAGGTATTTCCATCTGGAAGTACATCTCTTTAATCGGAAGCTGTATGTGGATGGTGTCTTCATTTGCAAAGGCTGGCCGTTCAGTACCCGATGAGTTGAAACGATCCATCAGGAAACAGGCCCACATAGTTCTCCGTCGAATCTCTCGGTCGGTGGGGCTGAGCTCGCTCTTCTTATCGTTGTTTTGTCCAAGAGGATCATGATCTAATTCTTGATGTAGCTGCAAAGCGTATGCCATGCGCAGAGCCATACCACCAAACACCCAACTCCTTCCTCCGTGGCATGTTCCAAATTCGTGCAGACCAAGGATTAGCAGTACGGTCAGTATTGTGATAGTCGGCTCATCATATCTTTTCAACACGATCTCTCGTGCGGGGGCAGCCCACTCTTCTCCACGAAGGAAGGCAGGTTCTGAGTTGACCTGGGGGTGCGTGGAGAATCGAGCCGATATGGCGCATATGGCTAGGACTAAGACAGGAGGGACTGTCCCAGCACTGTACGCCAATCAGTATAGAAGCCGATGAGCTACATCGCAGAGCTTACCGTAGTCTTCTCATATAGCTGGGCTTGTGTAGAAGATGATATGCTTGACCATACAAGCAATCAAAGAAGACTTCGGACAGGTGCTCCTGTATGGCCTTTGATGGCAGCTTCTCCAAGCCTTCGTCCAAGCCTTTGCTGAAGGTCCTCTCTAAGCGCGGCAAGGGCTGGGTGTTCATCTTCACTTCTGTACAGTCTTCTAAGTCATGGCCAAATGCTTCCCCAGCGGCCCTCTTCCTGGCCCCGGCGCCCTTCGCATTTATGCCAGACCCAGGTGGTTTCAGGACTGCTCGAGGGATTGCATGCGTATCGTCTTTCTCTTCCTTTGGAATGATCTTGATCACTCGTTCCTCCATCCGTCTAAGTCGCTTGTCCAACATTGCCATATAGTCCGTTCTTGGTGCCGCCTTCCGTGCTGTCACCTTGTAGACGCAGGGTATCCGAGAACGGAGACAGTGCTTGCAAGCAGGCTTTTCCCCTGAGCACCGTATTTTCTTCCTCCTGCATGCTATACACGCCAATGGCAGCCTTTTCCGGTCCTTTCCTGCCTTGGTCTTTAACTCGCTCCATGACGGTGGCTTCTCATCTTCCAGCTCTCCAGCGTCGCCCGCACCACCTTCATTGCTACCGCGACTCTTGCGCGCGAAGCCCGCATCGGAACCGTGGGCTGGGCGACCCCTTGAGCTCGCGGGGCTCACAGGCTCCGATTCATCGATGCTTCCCTTGCGATTGCCGTATACTGACCTTGCGAGACTTCCATCGTTTTGTCGGTGTGCTGCAGCAGACGAGGTGGGTGTTGCCGCTGTTCGCTCTGAGAAAGAGCCATGTCCGCGCTGACCCGGTTGCTGCTTAGTGTCATGCGGCGAGCGCAATATCCCATCAATTGAGGTGTCATATTCATGAACATGCTCTCGTGGAACGCCTTGAAATGGAATCCTGAAGTCGGTATATGGTGTCAGAGGAACGGGAGGCGCAGGATTGTGCTGAGATTGCAATCGAGGAAGTTGATTCTCAGGCGATCCGTATCCTCCTTCAAGGTTGCCGGAAGCACCGATCCGAGGAAGGCGCGAATGCTCGAGCATGAGATCGGCAGCCTCATACAGTCGGGATTGCCCTGAAGAGGCATATTGGCCGTCGGAAGAGGCCATGGTGGCTCATTGAATACAGTAGGGTCCAATGCCTACTCAAGTTGCCGATTGTGCCTGGACTCTGACGTAATGCCTCTAAACATTGGCTCGAGGGCTCATGGCTGCCTCTACCGTCGCAGTGACTTGCCTTCGATACCCTCGGACCTTCGATGAAGGGCGATTAGATAGTTGAGGATAGGTAGTCGCGCGCTGGCCTCGCCATCAACAAAGTGGCACTAGTGGTTCTGTGATGGAAGAGGTAAGTAGAGAACGCACCTCGGCTACGAGCTGAAGTGTGGGTCTGCCGACACTGGACTCTCGGACGTCCCAGGCAGTCGGCGCCCTAAAAAGCGCCTTGGGAAAGATCCACATGTGGAACTTGTTTTAGCTCGAACCATCTAGCCGAAAAAACGCTCCAACGACTTCACGACTTCACGATCCAAGAGGAGAAGCCCCTCGACGAGCTGTACATTTTGTGTCCTATGCGGCTGTCTGAAGTGGTGCGCTTGTTCCTCGCCATTGATGAAAGAGCGCCATAGTTGAATGTCCATGGACTGGACAACTACTGTAGACCCATAGGTGAGCGTCAAAGTTCGCCTCCAGTACTCAGACCATTTGCCAGGATAATGTTACGTTGGGTTGAACTTGTGCAGAGGGATTCTCCTACCGCAAGTTTGAGTTCTGGGGCAAATTGAGAGGATTTGCTGTGCCCAATCAAAGGGAGGGTTCGAGGAAGGCTTGGATAAGTGAGTGACTTGACGAACCCCCGAGAAACGCACCATACCGAACATTAGAAAGTAGCTGCAGAAGTATCCTTCATGGATGACATTTTTCCTCTATGGATGCACACAAAGCCCCGTCGAATGCCTGATCTCTCTTGTCAAAGCCATACGCTCGGTGCCGCATGGAATGCAAACACAAATATCTATCGTGGTCCCACTCGCCTGCAGTCTTGACAATATTGCCACCCTACTAGAACCCAAACCCAGGGGGGAAGCCTCCACCGCCGCCTCTGCCTCTACTTCTCCCCCCTCCCCCTCCTCCTCCAAAGGGGCTACCGCCGCCTCCAGTAGCGAACGAGAATCCACCGGGCATCCCACCTCCTCCGCCACCACCCATCATGTTGAAGAGCATCTCTGGGCTGATATTCATGCTGGCTCCGCCTCCCATGCCACCAAAAGGAGAGCCGCCTCCAAACATCTCACTCGGATCAATGAGGTCCTCACCATTATCATATCTCGTCCGCTTCTCGCTGTCGCTCAACGTCTCGTATGCCTCTCCAATTTCTTTGAACCTGGCGGCTGCGTCCTCGTCGTCCGGGTTTTTATCCGGGTGATGCACAATCGCTAATTTGCGGTACGCTTTCTTGATTTCGTTGTCCGACGCATCTTTCTCGACACCAAGGATTTTGTAGTAGTCCTTTCGTTTACTCTTCTTCAGATCAAGCTCCGCATCGCGAATGTCCTTGCTGATGCCCGGCTCTGAAGGATTTGACTCGGCGATGGATTTCAACTCCTTCACTGCAGCTTCCCAATCGCCAGATTGGCCAAGGGCGCGCGCCATTGTCTTGCGTGCTTTGACGTACGTTGGGTCCAGTGTCAGCGCACGCCTACAGTCCGCGATTGCTGATTTATATTCTTTAAGCTGCCATCTGTTAGCCTTGAGTAGCTCCTCGGTCTAACCGTGGAAAATATTATCGAACCTTGATCGACGCCATGGCACGATTTTGTAGTATCTTGGAATTGATCCCCCTGTTCGAGGGATCCACCTCGAGAGCCTGACCATAGAGATCCGCGGCTTGTTGGTGTTTCCCTCCCTTGAAGGCTGTGTTACCGCCCTCCTTTAGCCGGTCAAGCTTTTGCACCATCCGTAGGTATTTGACTGCATCTCGAAAGTCGGGATCGCAATTCAATGCCTGCCGGAAGTGTTGCAATGCTTTCTCGTTTTCGCCCTGTCCATATAATGCTCGACCTCGCAAAACCAAAGCTTCTGGATCTCTGTCGTTCTTCCGGAGTAGCGACATGGCAACGTTCAGGGCTTCGCCTAGCGCATTGACATTTCCCATCTTGAGGTATGCCTCTCCGCGCAGCAATTGCCACTTTCGTGGCCTTTCAACGCCAGCCCCAAGCCCCCGTTCAGCCATGTCGAGCGCATGTATTGCCATTGATCCTGCTGTACCTTCCTGGATTGCATTTCTTGCTTGTTCCACATGTGATTGCATCGACGCCGCCGAAGCCTTCTCCTGTTGGGTAACAGGCTGTGTGGCCGAGACCCGATCTAGCACTTCCAGAGCCTCTGACGGACGGCCAAGACTAACGTAGATACGTGCTAATCGCTGCAAGACTTTGACATTCGAGGGCTCAATGTCGTCAGCAGTCTTTGAGTCTTCCAATGCTTCTTCAAAACGGTTTGCAGACATTAAGGCGGCTGCACGGTTCGACAGGTACGTGACGGATTGCGGTTCAACACTAAGGGCTTGTAAAAATCAGCTGCCATAAGCAGGATCAAGAGGAGACAGGACATGATGCTGAGCTTCATCAGCGTGCCTGTAGGCCTACCTTTAGAGTATTCCTGTACGGCTTTTGAGTAGTCTTTCGCCTTGAAGTACTTGTTTCCCAATGCCTTGCACGCCTCAGCATCGATTGTAGGCTTCGGTGGTGGGGATGTTGCTGGATTCGAGCCATGTGGCGGAGGGATCGGGCTGTCATCCCCATTGACGTGTTCACGACTTGTTCCGTTCGATTGTTGAGAAGCTGTCCATGTCATAGGAGTCGGGCTGGATGGCGCATCATTCGCCAAGGCTTCTGAGTCGACGTCCATGGGAGTATTGGGTTCGCTAGGAACCGACATCGCGGAGCGCCTGCGCTCGCGCTCCTCTGGAGGTAAGTTCAGTGGATGTGTGTCAGCAGCTAATTGATGACGGGAATTGCCTCGTCTTGAGCTGGTCTGAGATGAAGGTAGTTCAGGATCTTTGATGACTTTAGAGGGAGGCTTAGAAGGGGATGTTTTCGTTGGCGAGCGCGATGAGGATCCAGAGGTCTTCCGATTCTCTTTGGATATGATGCTGTCGGATCGTTTCTTTGAGGAGGATTTTGAGAAGAGATTGGGAAGAACCATTAGGTAGTCGTTGTGATACCGGGTAGCACTGAGTTGCGGCGAATTCGTAGGAGGGCCTATCCCTGCATGTGGGAAGAAACTTCTGTTTGTCACACTTCGAGACGGTCGCCAACAGGTACACTATTAGCTTCATACACAGCTGCTCCCAGACCTACCGAATCTTTGTAGTTTGGTCGTACGATAAAGCCGAATATCTGAAAAGTTTCTGGTTTTGCAGCTTCCAGAATCTTCCACTGTTGTGATGCTGTCCCTGAGGCTGACTTTGCAATCAACAACGACCACTACCTTACTTCTACGGATCTACGAGATTGTGACGTGATTGGTCGTGATGCACACCAACATGCGTCAGCCTAGAGCTACTCGTTCATCATTATATTCCTCTATTTTGGATTGTTCACCTCTTTGACCCTATTCTACGCGCTGTAGGGTATTAAAACCAGGGGCTGGCTGATGCAGAGGCCAATTACTGCGTATTGTAGAACAACATACTGACGAATTGGCTATGGAGTGAACGACCTGCCATGGTCCATTGCCAAAGCGGCAAAACGTTACAGTATATCAGTGACATAGCCAGAAGCCATTGGATATGCAACAAGAGCCAGGCCAATTAGCACCCACTGGCGCCGATGCATGGGATATTTCTGCCAAATCCTCGTGTCATTGCCCGAGACCTCCTGCCCCGGACCACTATGAAGAGTACGCTTAACATCGTCAATGTTACTCAAGATTTCATAATTCATCAAGACCGAAAGCGCTCTAAGGTATCAAATAATAGTCAAGAGTCCAACCCCCGTCAGAGCCCGAAGCGGTGGAGCGTAGAGGCTGGCTCTGTTGCCAAACGAAGTGAAGCGGAGACATCTACAAAGCCTTCACGCCGTGGAAGGGTAAGGATCTGGGCCCGTTAGCCCCTGGTGATGGCTTTCTGTTCCATCGTCCAGGCTTAGACCCATATCTAGCGGGAAGGGTGTATCTTCACGCGGCTCAGATTGAGCTTTCTCGGCTTTGGCCTTTATAGCCTTCGCATGGCTCTGTTCCCGTCGTCTCTTCGGGGTGTCTTTAACTTTTTGATGAGTGTGGCACTACTTAACATCAGTAACCGTCATGAAAGGGGATTGTTCACGATTGTTGACCTTATAAGCGTGCCTGAACCAGGTCGTTCCCTTCTTCTTGCTGCTTATCAAAGCAATCCACTCGCCGCAGCTATGGCATAGGCCTTCCCATACATCAGGATTACTTTTCATTCGTCTAGTTTCTCTTGGGGACTCGAAAGCTGCTCCTGTGGCTGCACTGATTCCGTGGGTGAAGCTTTTATCATACCAGAAGGCAGAGTTCTTGAGCACCAACCAACGTCCGGGCTTGCAGATGCCGCACCAACCTTCACGTTTGTTGCCGTGACCGCGCACGTATTTCGGTGTGTATAGATCGCCTTCGAACCGGAGGTCCTGGACACGAGGGATATCCTCTTCATTCTCGCAGTTGAAGTCTTCTGGCGGGGGTGACAGGGGTGCTTCAGTAAGGGGGCCAAAGAGATTAGGTGGCTCCGATGACCCTGCAAACTGATGTTCCCATTGACTCTTTGGTGCAAGACTGCTCGGCAGATTATTGTTAAGCTCAGCAGCGATCGAGAAGCCAGAAGTAGAGGCTTCCTTTTGCGATTCCTGGTACGAGGCGCTGTAGGAAGTATTGCCATCGAAGCTAGAGCCGTCAAACAATGTTGCCTCCGGTGTGCAGAACATGGCTAAATTATCTTCTTGAGAGACGGAAACACTGTTCGTAGGGCAAGCTAGTGGAGATGCATGTTGAGACACAAGGTTGGGAGTTTGATACGCACAGTAAGCAAAGGGCGAGCTGCGTTGGTTCGGCACCGCCATCGAACCAGTGGTGAAGCTCCGTGCACGCGCAGCAATGGATGTGGCTGCAGGATATGGCGAGGTCCTATATCGATGGCTGGGTGAGGACCTGGCAACGTAAGATCCACCCGGCTTCTGAAAGCTCGGCTGAGGACGAGTAGGTACTGTGTCTTCAATGGATGGGAGCACAGAGTCGAACCCGAGAGGAAAGTCGTTGTTAAGGCTAGCGAGGTCTGCCTCGGCGGCAACGTCAGAAAAGTCCGATATCATACCGCCACTGGACTCGGATAGTGTTGACCAGGTATGTCCGTCAGGGGATGATCCACCAAATCCCATTGTGTTCACCTTGGTGTTAAGTTCTGGCAGACTAAAAAGCTCGGTGTCGTCGGCAATGACAGTGGATGCACTCATGTCAGTGCTTAGTGATCCCAGACCAAGGCCAAAGTCATCGAAGCCAGATGCCTTTCCCATGCCAGTGTCTACTTTGAAGGCTACCATGTCGTTAGCGTGTGTCATGAAAAAGGATGTTCGTTAGACCTACCAGCAGACCAAATATCCGGATTGAGTGTCACTTCCGGAGTAGTTCCTTTGGAGAAGCAGGTTGCGTCGAAGTCCATCGACAGTGGCGGATATGCCATGTTCGTAAAAGTTAGAGTGTTGTGGTGCGCAAAAGCACCTTGAGAATTAGGGACTGGTGTATAGCTCTGTTTTACTTGCGGCTGAAGGGATGAACGAGCGGTATAAGGGTCATATGAAGACGCCCTCATTGGAACCTGCGGAGGTAGCTGCCGTGCTAGTATTGGTTGCCGTTGTTGTTGTTGTTGTTTTTGATGTTGCTGAACGCTCAAAGGATATCGTGACCGGTTGGGGATCGTGGATCGATGGCCATTGAAGGACATTGGTAGACCATTGGATACTCCCAGACTTATGTGATGTCAGTAAGAGCGGACGAATCTCCGGCCGTAAAGGGGGCATTACCATCTTGCTGTATGTGCGTCCATGTTGTAAGGAATGATATGTCTTAGACTTAAGCGGTCAGCATGCCATGTGCTGATGTTACCATACCAATGTCTCGGGGAAAAGAGTCGAAGCAAGGGACGCCTTCGTTCCACTTACCTAATGCTTACAAAAAGAGAAAGCGAGGACTAGCGAAGGAGAGTATAACAAGCGTCCAGCGCAATTGAATGAGCCAGCTCGATAGAACAAAGCTGGAAAGATTACTGGAAGGAGCGTGGAGTGATCAAGGTGGTTCAATGCAGGTTGAATGCATGAAGAGGGGCGAGGAGGCATGAGGAGATATAGCAACATCAGAGTTCAGTGGACGGCCTAGAGCGGTGGGGTGAAGACTGGGCCCTGATACAGGTCGTCGGTAACATCATGGGAAGCGTGTGGCGCCGGGATGCATGGGCCCAATGCTGGCTCGTCTCGTGTTACATTCCAGCAGGTCGTTTTGGGCCTCTTAACCGCTTCGGTCGAGAACGGAGTGGAAACCAGCATAGCGCGTAGAGATGTCTGGAGGATCCAAGATGCCCCTCTTTCCGATGTCGTTACGTGGGTGTGCCACTGTGCTATCTGGCGAGGGACAACGTGAAGGCAGGGAACAGACGAAACGAGGGCGGAGCATATCTCGATCAAGCGAGCATTGAGGATATTGACATTCATGCATTTGGACACAGACCCTCGGTGGAGAGTCGGATGCTGAAACTCCGACATGGTCAGTTTGAGGCTGAGAGCAAGAGATCCAAAACTTGTCAGATCTCCTTCGCCCAGAGGTCTTGGAATGGGGTGTACGGTAGGCAGAGGGGTGCTTGATGTTGTGAGCCATTGCTCTTACTAGCAGCATCTACGGGTGTATAGCAACAACTCGACGCGGTCACGCCCTTGTTCATTAGGATTCCTGCGATAGATCAGCATCATACAGTCACACTCGCATAGGCTTGCCCCACAGACTTTGTCTGCGTCTGGCAGCTGGCAATTGCCTCTTGTCATCGGCAAATGGGGCCGGAGGTACACTTCACACTGGCTTCAAAATTAGAGGATGAAGATTCAGGGTTGGATCAGAAATGTCGTCTTGCCGCCTGGTGGGAAGATGGCATGTTTCAGCCCCCTATAATGGCCAACTTCAGACTTTTTCATTGGCTGAGGACTCCACAGGTTACACTCTGCCTCCAAAAGTACTCATAGACTCATGGTGAACCTTCGGAGTGGCTTGGCCCCGCAGCCCGCAGCCCGCGGCGAACTGGTACCTGCAGAAGCGTGGAAGCCAAGAGCGCCAGGGCTGTATACTTCTACATTAGCAAGGATCTCTAATCTCCGGCCACCTGGCGATCCCCTCATACTTCACCGGCGCTGATCAGACGATGGCTCCCATCAAACGGGCGGAAGCCTTCGCGGAAGGTTGCACCTGCACCTCAAACTCAACGGTGGAATTATCAGCCCTTGGCCCACTCACGATCCAGCACCATGGAAAACTCTTCCCCTTTCTCCACTGGCCGTGGAGCCGCTGGGCCTCAAAAATGGCCGGAATTCTCCTCAACAACACGGATTACTCAATGGCTGCCGTTTGCTGGTTCTGAAACCGAACGTCTATTTCTGCATTGACTATCGAAACCCTCGAGGGTCTAGCTTCAGCAACCGCTGGCTCCTTCTGTATGTGATGGACTAGGTTCGATATGTCTCACGTATCACTGCGACGAGGGTAGCCTCGCCATCATCTAGCTAGGCCTTAGAAAAGACTATACAACTGCATGCCCGAAGATGCAAGCGATACCTCCATCAGTCCCAGTCTCTATCCCATTCATCATTTTTACATCCTACGTTCGTCCTTCGTTCCTCAAAGTATCATCATTTTTGCTTCCGCTTGAAAGACACTAGATCCTGGTCTGGAACCTACTTGTTTCTCCACACCAGAATCTCGAAGAACCAGATGACTAGCTTCAACCTAATCGCACGGGCGGGTCAGGTCGCCCTCGTCATCGGGACTTCGAGTTCCGGGGATGATTCCCGTACTCTCACTGTCCCTTTCGGCTCCCTCGACACTAATGGACTTCCGGAAGCCATTAAGTTATCCGTCCAAGCAGCCGATGGGATCTCCATCCCTCAGACTGACGTCGTTTGCCAGGCGTTCAAGGATGCTCAAGGGACTACCACGCTGGGTCCTACCTTCACCGACAGCTCATCCGCAAGTCTCGGGTCCAATCCTGTCAGAATTGGCTCAATATTCTGCTCCGATGCCAAAGGAGTAGAGGCACGACTTGGTGGTATAGGCAATAGTAACAGCAGCCCACCAGCAAGCAATGGCTCCTCTACAGTCAGCAACGGTCCACCAACGATAGAGACTGCAACACACCTTTCAACCGCACAGCAACCACAAGCAACAAAGTCTGTGGCCGTCATTCAACCTGCTGGAGATAGCAAGCCAAAGACGGTGCCACAACCCGCGGCAACCACAGTCACCACAGCCACGAAGGCTTCTTCCGCAGATACTGGCTACAACCAAGCCACCACCAAATCAGCAGCCGCATCGGCAGACACGATGATACCTACAGATACCTCCTCGCCTACTGTTCAACCAGCAGGGACAAAAACAACCGCCTCAGCTGCGGCTCAGCAAACAACGAGTGCAGCTAGTGGAGGATATACGCATAACGTCTGGACAGTTCGCAAGGTTTTGAGTGTGGGAGTAGTGACTGCTTGCTTTGTCCCTTGGCTCTAAGTACGGCCCTCAAGATCCGGAACCGATGAGGATCGAACAGCGAATGTTCCAAGAACGGTGTCCGAAGGGTCTAGTCCAAAGTTGATGAGTGCAGCAGTCTACAGGGCCTACAAAAGCTGTCCAGAGGTAAGTGGCTCTTGGAGGCTATCTAGATTGACTCATTCTTTCAAAGCCCGCTTAAAACAGTCTTTCTCTCTGATATCTTTCCTTGATGTCATCCTGTCATTTCGTCTGCCACTCCCGAGCGTCATTCAGCCTTTCCTTCGTACTCCATGCCACGGAGTGGCTGTTCCCGTATTTTCTCAGGCTTTCCCGCAGCCAAATCTCGTACACTGTTTTAGTATCCTCAACCTCGTCTTGAGAATGAAAGCTCCGAAGCGCACAATCCCCACCTTTGTCACGAGAACTGCGAATTAAATCTTAGCGTTATGCATTCCGCGCACCTTCCTTATCGTTCGAGACCGAATTGATGACCACAACGTCATCATTGTAACAGCTGCACCGCAACTCTGCGACCGGCCGCCCTGACATTGTTCCAATACGTGAGAACTCGATCTTCCTCCATGCCAGATATCTTTTCCCGAAGACTTTGTCACACCCGTTGTATCTGATACTGCAGGACACAACGTCTCCTTGTCGCAGTTCAGAGCCTCCTGTCGCGGTTTCGCGCTTTGTGGCGGTATTCGCGCACTGCACCGATTGGACAGGCGTTTCGATAGTCGCTCAAAACGCCGCCCGGACCATGACGTTTCCAGAATTCTCCTTTCGCCTGTCCATTATTCCTACCGGGGTCGCTACACGAGCTGGTCCTCTCATCTGCCTGTGAGAGCGGTTGAGAAAAGCTATAGTATCGTCGGACTTTGACGGAACGAGCGTACGCACCACTCGAATGCTTATTCGTCATATGTCAATCGGCTTCCGACTCGCAAAACACCCGAAAGCGGGCCTGACATGTCAACTGGACAAAGTACAGTAGCGGTCTTCAAGATAGGTAAGGCAAGCCGAGCGTTTGGCGCTTGTCAAGCGTGCCACAGGGCACTGATCTGCCATCAGAGAGCTACGTAGATGAAGTTGAATTTGGTATGGTTGTTGAGTGGGCTCACTTTTTGATGTTCCAATTGATGAACTGATTCATTGCTCGCCTTTCCTCCTTCTTCTTTGAAACCATGCTATTGAGTGCGCTGATCGAGAGGCGATTAATTGCTGTGACTCTGGGTTGACCAGCCCATCATCGTCTCGTCGAAACAGGGTTTGAATAGGTGCCAAAAACGCTTTATAACGTGTATTCCCAACTGTTACAAAAGGGAACAGCATTCACTGCCTGCAATGTCAGATGATGAAGGATCCTCTCGTCCAGAGGAAATCAAGACGAGAAGTCAGCTAAAGGAGCACATCTCATCCGTAGGGATACGACACATCGATGCTCCGAAAACAATCACTACGAAAGGGGTATCACTGATCCCAACTCCAAGCTACACCCTCAAAATCTCACCACCCGCCCATCCCCACCCAACACCCTCCTCTCCTCCACCCCACAACTATCACAGTACTCCCTGTGCCACCTCCTGACCTCCACCAATCGCTCCCCACCGAAGTCCGTCTTGTTCGCTCCAATCACCTCCTTTAGCTGCCCGCACCTTCTGTTCTCCATCAGGAGCCAGTCTTCATACTCCGCCTGCACGACTTCGCGCTCAATGCTATTCACGACACGCACCGCCACCAGCAGATCATGGCGGTGGGAGCCCAGATTCTGGCGTGTGTGTTCGAGACGGCGGGCGGTGCGTGTATTGGTGGATGTAGGGGACGGCGAGGAGAAGGTGGTCAAATCCTCGAATGTCTGGCGGCACTGATTCGTGCTGGGTGCGTCCACGGCTCCATCAATGTAGCCAGTCGCATCGTCCAAGTCCTGCAGATACAGCTTCCTACTCATGGCCAACTCCGGGCCTACGCCGAGCCGAGCCATGAACCTCCCGGCATTCCTCTCCCTCCACCAGTCTCTCGTGCTCCAGCTCGTGAAGAATAGGTTCGTGAGAACGCTAACCGCCAGCACTGCCAGCAGGATGCTATTCGCATCACACGTCTTCCACGCCCACCTCAATAACACAAGCGCCCAGCTCAGTAACTTCGTTATCACGTTTCCAAGCACCGAGGCCACCGACTCGAAAAATAGGCCGGTCATGGTGCGACGTTTCATGGAGCGCCGTGTCCTGACTCCACTCGGCGCGTCGCTGCCCGTGAACTCAGAAACCTGATTCTGCTGGCCCACCTGGCCGAAGATCAGGATGGCTTTCTTGGTGCGGCTGTGTGCGCCGAGTTTGCGGACTTGCTCTGTAATCACATCTGCGAGGTCGTGTGCGTCGGATTCGAGATCGCTCAGGGCGCGGTTGGTAACGAGTCTTCCCATAATGCCGGGCGGTTTGAGCCAGTCGACTTTAGTGTAGATGGCAAGCTTGCATTTTGATTTTGCGACGTGGGTTATAACGATCTTAGAGACGAGGAGGAAGGAAGTGTGGGAGGGAAGGTAGAGGGGAGTTTTGCGGTCAGTGACGACGTAACAGAGGTGGTCGTTTAGGACGTCGACCATTTGGTTGTCGACTATTGTTTCTTGACTTTGTTGGCCGAGGACGCTGTTGGACGATATTTCATAGGCGAATTCTCTTCGAAGGTGGCCTTGCTCTGGCTGAACCCATGAGCCCTGTTTGATGTGTTGGGCTTGACGCTCATGGTAGAGGACTTGCCATACAGCACTCTTGTCGCCAAACATGACGTGGAAGAGCGCTTTGGGGCTGATGTCAAATTCCTTGACTACCACTGCTTTGTCCATACCAGCCGGTGCGTAGATGACAGGCTGCCTGGGTAGCTGGAATTTGGTCACGTCTTTAGTCTCTCCGGCATTGCTGCCACTTCGGTTGAGGCTCCGGTCTATGAGCACAGACGCCCTGAGATCTCGTTGATTGCTTTGCGATGCACTCCGCTTCACTGATGGCCCATCATCGTGTGGGGCATTCATGGAAATCTCGTCCCAGCTGCGTTGGCTGGAATTACTCGCTGGGTCGTCTTGCTCGAGTTTGATGAGAGTCTTCATGGTAGACTCTAGATCTAGGGGCTCGTCGGAGTTGCAATTGCGCACAAGGAAGTTCAGTCGCTTTTGGAGGAGCTTGAGAGGCTCGAGGAAAGTCTTGATCGTGATGCGTGTAAAGCCGGTCTGATTGACGTTATCTTTCAGATGAAGAAAAATGAAGTCAGAATCTCGGCCTGGAGCCGCTGTAACCTCGACGATTGAGGCAAGGCTAATACCAGAGATCAGCACAAGACCGAGGTAGTGGCTGTAGAAGTACACCTCTTTCGCAGTAACATATACTCTCCCGGGAAACTCTTGTTGGTTATTGAGATTCCACGTTGCTCTGAAAACGAGGACTACTCTCTCTTCCCGACGAACGTTGGGGAAGAGTAGACGGAACTGCGCATCTTGCGTTTTAAGTTGGAGAGGGTAGTAATTTGGGTACTCTTGTCGATTCACATTGGCCCTGGGTGTATTGTTGTTACCATCGCTGTCCATGCTAATTGTCTTACGGTGTGAGGCGGACGACCGTGGTGTTGATGGTACATCAGTGGCCAGGGAGTTGGTCGTCTCGTTTGTTCCACTAACGATTCCTCTTGCTGGAGAAGCAAATGGTCGGTTTTGTGGGCTTGGCGGGGCTGAGCTTTTCAGTCTGCTAGGAGACTTAAATTCACCCCTTTCAAGTCTATTCAAGTATCCCCAATTGGTGGTCCCCCAGACATTTGCCATGAGACCGCCAGGCATGCCTCCGGTGTCATCTGTACGGCCCATCCCTATGCCTTTCTCCCCGTTGATAATGATGGCAGTTGAGCTAAGATTGGTGGGTGCGGGCGGGTTGGCCAGAGTATTAGGTGCCAGTGTGCTGAATGGAAGATCCTGAGTTGATGAGCCAGGAGCAGGTCGTGTCGTTGGTATTTCAGGAGCTGGTGGGGGAACCCCAGGTCCGATTGGCATCACATTGTGGCTCGCGGCAATGAGGCTGGCAATACCTCCAACACCAGCACTTGTTGGTGAAGAGACGGCGGCAGCACCAGTTGTCTGGGCACTAACGGTAGACTTCCGATGGAGATCGAGCTTCTGGATGATCCTCGATGCATGGTCACGCCCACTGTCTCCTTCTACGGTGGACCGTCGGGAGCTACTCACGTCAAAGCTGTTTCGCATGGCTAGGTTTGGGCTCGAGTCTGTTCCGGGTATAGGTAGCGTGCCAGAGCTCTCGTCGCCCAGTGATTGCATGCCGGAATCTGCTGCGCTAGCAGCAAATTCTGGGGCTGTTGGAGGTAAAATAGCAAAAGCGGCATCCTGTCCTCGCGTATCTTGAAGACCTGGAGTGTCGGTGCTTGCTGGATCTTCAAGTGCCTTCTGCTTCGCAACTTCAAACGCCGTCACCCAATCAGTGAGCTCAGATTGCGTCTCGGCTTGCACTACAACGGTCCGGTCTTTGGTCTTAACCTCAAAGCAGAGACGGCGATCCTCGGTCACGGATGGGCGCACACTGCAGAGCAAGACGCCTATTCTTTCACTTTCCTCAACACCGCCGGATCTTGACCCCTGGACGAGCCAGCCGAAAATGCCATTTTTCACAAAGAACCATCGTCGCAGCCAGACCGTCCTTGACGGCTTTCCAGTCACCGTTCGCAGATTTAGCCACCCCTGATTCTCGGCTTTTGCAGGGCCATTTTTCGTTGGTGTCTGCAGCGTAGCTAGCGAAGGGAATGTTGTAATTGAAGAGTAATCGTCGAGTTCTCGAGAGGGTCGCATGGCCAGTTCTGCGCTTTCTTCAATCTGCTTGCGTGCACTAAACAATTCTCTCCGAAAAGTTTTCTCGCTGACTTCCATGTCGAGAGCCCATCCTCGCACACGCTCGATGTCATTGCCCCCTTTCCCATAAGTACCATTGAAGTCGTCTTGAAGACTTCGCATTTCCCGCCATTGATCCGAAAATACCTTGACAAGCATCTTATCCAGTGTTATCCTGAGCTGAGGGGCCATAACGCTGAAGTCCATTGACAGTTTAAGATAAGCTTTGCGTGCTTCATGTAGCTGGAAAGCATCCTCCCTGAAAGATGATGCTTCTTTTGACCTGGTCTGGGCTGAATAACGTGCCTGGACATTATCGAGCTGCTTCTGTGCTTGTTCGAGTTGACGGCGAGTCTCCTGTTGAAGCTTTTAGTGACTGTCATCCAACAGCGATGTTGCGAGCACGGCCACGACCGGACAGGATGGATAGAACGCAGTGCGAAACTTACCTTGAACGAGCGGAGATCGGTTTGAAGAAAGTACCTAATAGGCTCTACCAAGTTCACCTCCATTTTCCTCAAGGAGGCGATGGTAGATGTCCAGTACCCTCTCGCTCCCTCTCCATACCTCTTCATTGCCAGCAGCGTGTAGTCATGATCGATGACTGCTTCAGACACGTTGAGCGGTAAGGCAGATTGGGCGAAGAAGCCATTGAACAAGGACTCGAGCGTTCCGACTTCATGGGTTAATTTCGACACGGATCTAACGTAATTGTCAAGCCATCTGTCGACAAGATCGAGCTGCTCTGAGAAATGTGTAAACCCGGCCCTAAACGTGGGAGAATCAAGGGCTGCCTCTTTGAGACCAACGGGGCTGCAAGCTTGTCAGTCGCTACAGTATAATTTACACAATGGAGCGTCTGTACACCAGATTGATCGGCTTCCCCACCTGTACCAGAGCTGCCTGCTGCACTCCTTCCGACATATTGGAGAACCCACTTCAGAGTCGAAGTATTGCGCAGGAAGCTCCTGTTTTCAGATTAAGGGTAGCATCCTCAAACTTTCGAAATCAGCAAACGATCCTCGAGCTGTTGACAGAACCGTAGGACATGTCTATCTGTATCAGAACTTTAGGCGTTCCACCAGAATTTCGAAGTAAGCGAGCGTGATAAGTAAGAAAAACACCTCAGGAGTCGAAAATCTAAGAAAGTATTCAAAGGTGTAGAGAGTAGAGACAACTATCACGACTACCTCACAAAGAAAGCCACGGCAAGCGGCTCAACTTCGGGCCCGGCACAGCGTCATCTTGAACTTTCGGCCAAAATCATCGTCTCAGTTATCAGAAAACCATTCAGCGAAAATCATGGCGAAAACAAAGTCGGTCCCTGGCTACAATGGAAGAATCAGTGCAAAGCGGAAGGTTGAATCGCAGACAGAAGCACACAGACCTCAAAAGAAGGCAAGAATATTACTAGAGAGCGACAGTTCTGACGAGGATACTGGGACTTCCAGTCCGCCTGGTGGTGTCGCCGTGACCAATGGCACAAAGATCGACGAGGATGATGCTTTTCAAGTCAACCAGGAGTTCGCACGGCGTTTTGAACACAATAAAGAGCGAGAGGAGCTCCATAGGTGTATGACTAAGACCAATTTGTCGTAGGCTATCTGCTGACTTAATGTAGTGGAGGAAAAGTACGGCAAGGACCGACCGCCCAGCGTGAACCAAGCATCGCGAGATGGACTAGTGACAGAGGGCGACGAGGGCACCGAGTCTTCAACAGATTCGGAGGACGAGGACGATGAGGGTATCCTGGCTTCGGAGTCGCTAGACGCCCAGATTGATGCCACGCTAAAGGCAATACGGGCCAAGGACCCTCGTGTCTACGACGAGAAGTCTACATTCTATTCAGACGCGGAAAACGAGGCGCAAAATACTTTGAGCAATTCGAGACAAAAGGAGAAACCCATGTACCTCAGCGACTACCACCGGCGCAATTTACTGGAACGCGCTGCTGGGCAAGAGGAGGAGGTAGATACGCCCATGACCTATTCACAGATGCAAGACGATCTGAAGTCAACAATGGTGAGGGAGATGCATGCTGTAACAAATGGCACAGGCCATCAGTATGGGGAAGCTGGTGATCCTATCGAAGCAGACAGAGGTAGCGATGACGAAGAAGAGTTCTTAGTCCATAAGGCTTCTACGACAGAGGCTGAGTCGCACAATGAGCGGCCCAAAGCGCCTAAGAGAACATTCACTGTCGATATTGAAGCAGCGGACAAGGATCCAGAAACCTATCTATCCAATTTCATGACTGCACGAGCGTGGATCCCATCTGCGGGATCCCAATTTCAACCCTTCGAATCAGATGATGAGAAGGAGGACCAGCGAGCGGAGGCATTCGAGGAAGCCTACAATCTACGCTTTGAGAATCCCGATGGTGCTAACGAGAAACTAATCTCCCATGCTAGAGATGCTGCTGCCAAGTATTCGGTCAGGAAGGAAGATCCAAACAGTCGTAAGAAGTCACGCGATGCTGAAAATGCCAGGAGAGAGGCAGTGAAACGAGACCGAGACGAAGAAAAGGCGCGCCTCCGCAAGCTCCGCATCGCTGAAGCGGAGGAAAAGGTCAAGAAAATCAAACAAGCTGCAGGTCTTAGAGGCAGGTCACTCAAAGCGGAGGACTGGACGAAATTTCTAGATGAAGGCTGGGACGATGACCACTGGGAAGAAGAAATGAAGAGGCGATTTGGGGACGAGTACTATGCAGATCACGACTCTGGAGAAGAGAGTCCTGCTGGTCGCAAAGGGAAGATGAGAAAGCCAAAGTGGGATGATAACATCGACATCAAGGACCTAGTTCCCGATTTTGAGTCCGATGGCGGCCAAGGGAATGCTCAATTTGCTCTCTCAGATATCGAAGAGGACGGGCCAGCAACATTGACCGAAGGCGATCTACCGGATGATTTGAACGGGGTCTCCATCAATGACACTTCTTTGGACAGAATTCAAATCAAGGCTGATAGAAACTCCAATACCAAACGCGACCGGGAAGAGCAGAAGAAGGCAGCTCGTAGGGACCGGCGTACGATTGAGAAGATAGTTAACGAAAAGCTCGATGCTGAAGTCACGTTGTCCGGCACGGGTAGTAAGAAGGCAGGGCATTTCAGATACAGAGAGACGTCTCCTGTAGCCTTTGGTCTTACTGCCCGGGACATTCTTATGGCCGAAGATAGCCAGCTCAATCAGTTCGCTGGGTTGAAGAAGATGGCGACTTTCCGAGACACGGCGAAGAAGCGCAAGGACAAAAAACATCTTGGAAAGAAGGCGCGGCTGCGAGAGTGGAGGAAAGAAACGTTTGGGAATGAGCAAGGTCCACAAAAATCACTTGCGGATCTCTTCTTGGGACAGGGAGCTGCAGATACTGCACCGAAGCACAGCATTCTCCCGCATGTAGGAAGAAGCGAGGCCAAAAGGCCACAGAAACACGGGAAGGGTGGAACAGCTAGTACAGCGAGGTCCTAATCGCGGCTTCAAGATCCAGGCAATGCTATCCCCAACCATTTTCAAACAATGTGTTCTTGGGGAGATGCATGGCGATGTACTACTGCTTTCGCTATGTCTAAGATCATATAAGATAAAATGACCTTCACCACGACCTTCACCTAGGACTGAAAAAGCACCTTCCATAGACCATTCGATAGACGCCGTAGCCGTAAGAACAGTAAATATTACTTATTGATTTCGCGAGCGAAGGAGAGTGAGATGAGCACTTGAAGCCAGCCGGAAAGCTCCGTGACTCCGTGAGCGAAATCTCTTTTCGGGCCTAGCGTGGAATCTGGCTCCCTTGATTTTTTCGAGCGACATTTCCAGTCGCTCTCTTCACAACAACAGCTTCTAATCGCCTACAGTCGCAACCTTCGGGAACCACTCCACTCCATCAATCTCAATTTCCTTCTCTATACCCGGTTGTAACGTATCAACCGCCAAGATGCCTGAAGGTGATGTCGTTCAAGCGAAGAAGTCCTTCATGGGCATGCCGGTGAGCTCCAAACCCTTCCTGAAAGCCTTGCGATATGGCGCCCACAGCTTCAATAAGGATCAATGCCTTAACAGCTATCATTCTAATCTGTTCAACATCGTCACACTGACTCCTGTCGGTCTTCAATGCAGTTGTCGGCAGTGGGGTCGCTGCCGGGCTCGCCGTGTTGTACTTGTAAGATCTTAAGCTAATGCAGTTACGTCTATAGGGCTTCGTGGTAGACTTCTTGAGTATGTCTGGCATTGGTCCTCATCACAATCGCATGGATGGGACTAGCTTCGAATCAGAACAGCGGTTATATCACGGGTTCATCCACTTACTGTGACCATAGTGGGCGGTATTTCCGCTGCCGTCTCGAAGACTGCCGCTGCACCCATTGAGCGTGTCAAGCTGCTCATTCAAAATCAGGTATGATATATTATCCTTCAAGCCGCTCAATTTTGGGATCAAAGTGTTGCTGGCGCTGCACCCTGCAGTTCTGATCTTGCTCAATTTGCGAATCAGTAGCTGCAACGGTCATTTGACGACTTTACAATAGAACTATGGTTGTCCCGTCTCGCTTCAACAGACTGTTTGCGTTGTTTGAGGTCACAGTTGCTAATTCCTGGTTGCCCGCAGGATGAAATGCTCAAGACTGGCCGTTTGGATCGGAAATACGACGGTATCGTTGAGTGTTTCTCTCGAACCTCCAAGCAAGAAGGTGTTATGTCTCTATGGAGAGGTAATACTGCCAACGTCATCCGTTACTTCCCAACGCAAGCGCTCAACTTCGCCTTCCGTGATACCTACAAGTCAATGTTCGCCTACAAGAAGGAGCGTGACGGCTATGCGAAGTGGATGATGGGCAACCTGGCTTCTGGTGGTGTACGTTGCGTTCCCCTTATACCATGTCACTAGCTGATAGCTCAGGCCGCCGGTGCTACCTCCCTTCTGTTCGTTTACTCTCTGGACTATGCCCGTACTCGTCTGGCCAACGATGCCAAGAGCGCCAAGAAGGGTGGTGACCGTCAGTTCAACGGTCTAGTCGATGTTTACAAGAAGACACTTGCCTCTGATGGTATTGCCGGTCTTTACCGTGGTTTCGGTCCTTCAGTGCTCGGTATAGTCGTCTACCGTGGACTGTACTTCGGAATGTACGACTCCATCAAGCCGGTTCTCCTTGTCGGCCCTCTTGAGGGTAACTTCCTGGCCTCCTTCATGCTCGGCTGGGCAGTCACCACTGGTGCCGGTATTGCGTCCTACCCTCTTGACACCATCCGTCGACGCATGATGATGACGTCTGGTGAAGTAAGTGCTCACTGTGCGGATTGAAATTGTGGACATTGTTCGCTAACAACAGCGACAGGCCGTCAAGTACAAGTCCTCCGCCGATGCCGCTCGCCAGATCGTTGCCCAGGAAGGTGTCAGGTCCCTTTTCAAAGGTGCAGGTGCCAACATTCTCCGTGGTGTCGCTGGCGCTGGTGTACTCTCCATCTACGATCAGGCTCAGCTTCTCATGTTCGGCAAGGCCTTCAAGGGTGGATCTGGATAGACAATAAACTCTCACTCGAAGATAAGTAGAAACCGTGTGGGCTAACGTTGTTTCCTCGGATCGGTGGACGTCCAACCTGCGAAAAGAGTGATGGGGCGGCGGTTGAAGGGTGATGCATGAGAACGGTGCAGCAGGGGCTTTTCTGATGCTGCTGTACTCTAGAACACCTCACAATGTTTCCTACCTGTAATTCTTTACCTTGCGTTCACCCTCCACTTGATCCTGCATTTGCAGTACACATGGACATAGACTGGCTTTTGAACCTGGGCTGGGCCTGCTTTAATTGATTGCTATCGAGATTTTCAACCTTCTACTCATGCTTTGATCATCGCAAATTCCTTCATGTTGATACCTGAGGCAGTTAGAGAATCTGCAACAACACGTGATCTGGAGTCGCTGTCTACTTTACCTCAATATTCAGAATGTGGTTCCCCCCCGCAACTTTTGAAAATCAGTTTTTTTTTTCGACGTCGGATTGCAAATACCATCAATTTCTCAACACCAACGCTATTTTTCTGCATAAAATTGATACTGAATAGAAACACTATATCGAGAAATACTTCTACAACATTCTTAATTATTAACTCAGCTTGTGACAAAGTTTATGTGTGTAATTGCGTTTTTCAAAGCTTCGCCTCGGCACATTTTGGGCACTCCTTAAGCCCCACCAAGCCCCCACCAAGCCCCCACCAAGTCCCCACCAAGTCCCCATCAAGCCCTATCAAATGCGTTCGATCAAAGTCTCTCGACAGCAATAGATACACACAATCGTGGTCGCAATGCTCAAACTTGATAAGGATTAGTGTACAAACTATTATCAATACTTTACTAGAACTTGTAGTAATCTAGATGCGTTAATATTGAGGAATTGGTGGTATTTGCAATCCGGCGTCGAGAAAAAAAAAATTGATTTTCAAAAGTTGCGGGGGGGAACCACATTCTGAATATTGAGGTAACGCGTTTTATGCATGCCAGATGACGTACATTTGTTACCAATGAAACCCCTTGCCTCATGGGAGCATAAACATACAAACACCACCATGATCCTACCGTCCTGATAATTTAATCCCATCTGCAAGTCCTAACAGACCACCCAAGATGTCCATACCAATCCACACCCAGTCCTCCATCTCCGCCTCCAAAGCCAGCGGCATCACGCCCCAAACCGCCCCTCCTCCGCAACCGACGAACACCTCCTCCGCTCCAGCCTCCACCCCTGCCTCCACCACCGCCTTACCTACCGGCTACCCTCCCGCCCCCCAACCAGGCCCTACACCCACACTCCCCTCCTCCACAACCTCCTCCCCTCCCGCACCCCAGCCCGGCGCCGTCCCCACCCTCACCGCCCCCACCACAACCCGAAGACCCAGCATCCCCCCTCCCCCCAAAGCAGGCGAGA
>JAABUQ010003368.1_pt1 | contig 29421 bp, 29 predicted proteins | sample 5560001 | NCBI WGS metagenome assembly JAABUQ01 (sample SAMN10711888, study PRJNA513371) | rock metagenome | isolation source: Antarctica rocks | place: Antarctica: Victoria Land, Finger Mt nord | collected 2015-12-18 | reverse complement strand
CAAAGGATTTCGCCGCATCTTCTCGCGCTTTGAGAAGCTCGACGTGATGTTCGTTGGTTTCATAAACTTCGTTCTGATCGTTGAGGCGCTCCGGGAAGGGCTCCGATTGTGTTAACACGCCCTAGGTGAGCGCGAAGCCTGCGCGCATGTCGGGCTGGCACGAGCGAGTTTTCGACGGCGCCACGTGCTGATGCCCACGCCTGCGCTCGATGCGAGCGCGGCGTTGAAGACCCCGAAGCCGTCTCGGGAGCAGCGCCGCTACGAGGCGCGCAAGCTCGATCGTGAGCGCCGACGAGAGGCGCGTGCTCGCCGCAAGTCATCCCTTGCGCTGAGCGGCCCGGAACGGCAGGCGGTGCTCGACGCCGTTCACCATCCTCGCTTCCTCGATCGCAGCGTACCGCATATCTACGCGACGCTGTTGGATGAAGGCGCCTATCACTGCTCGATGTCCACGATGTACCGCATCCTGCACGAGGCCGGTGAAGTGGGTGAACGACGCGATCAGGCCACGCGTCCTGCCCACGTGAAGCCGGAGCTTTGCGCCACGGCGCCGCGCGAAGTCTTCGCCTGGGACATCACCAAACTCCACGGCCCGCAAAAATGGACCTACTACTACCTCTACGCCGTCATCGACATCTACAGCAGGTACATCGTTGGCTGGATGGTTGCCGACCGTGAAAGCTCGGAGCTCGCGCGCATCCTGCTTTCCGAGACGATCACCAAAGAGCAAGTGGATCCGAGCAAACTCACGGTGCATTCCGATCGCGGTAGCTCGATGACCTCAAAGCCCGTTGCCTTCCTGCTCGCCGACCTGGGCGTGACCAAGAGCCATTCGCGACCTCACGTCAGCGACGACAATCCGCACATCGAGTCGTTCTTCAAAACCGCTAAATATCAACCTGAGTTTCCCGCGACCTTTGCCAACATCGTTGAGGCGCGCGAGGTCTGCCGCCTCTTCGTCCGCTGGTATAACACGCAACATCGCCACAGCGCCCTTGCGCTTCTGACGCCGAGCGATGTTCATCACGGTCGCGCGCCGCAGCGCCTCGAAAAGCGGCAACGCATTATGGACGCAGCCTACGGCGCGCATCCCGAGCGATTCGTTCACGGTAAGCCGAATGTTGGCCAACTCCCGACTGCGTCGTACATCAATCGTCCGCTCGACGCACTCGACAACTCAACGCAAACGTCGCAGACGCGATCTCTCGATCACGCATGCGCCGCGACGATGGACGACCTACAACTTAGTGCTTGACAACTAAATCATTCGCGCGTAACATCATCATAGCGCACACTAATTACGTGCGATACGTGGTTTCATCCAAACTGAAAACTTCCGGGACGGCTTCTTCCTACTTTAGCTGTCTGACGGCGGTTCGCCCGACCCGTGCAGCCGCTTCTGCGGCCAGGGGCGCCCGTCTTACGGCCCATTCGAAACATTTGTTCCGCACCATGCTGCGTGGCTTACGGCGCCACGAATTGGACCGGACCGCTAACCTCAATCGCAATCTGTTCTGTCATTTACGTAGACAAATTACTGAAAATCTCATACAGTAGACAATAGTCGGAAGTCAAGCTACGGTTATTTTGCACGCGGCGGCGTTAATGGACTGCCGCGTCGTTACCTTACGTACCGGAGCCGAAGCCTCGGCCCAGCTGAGAGGCGACAAGAGTGATGATTAGACGTGGGCGTTGGTGGCCGGCGACAGCCGTTGTAACATTGGCAGCCGTAGTGCTCACTGTGGGTAGTATTAGTACTAAAGGAACCGCAGAAACCGCGGACACCAAGGCTGGCGGCACAGTAGACATCGGTGCGGCGAAAACGATCTACGAACGTTACAAGGCGCAACCGCAGTTCAGGGCTCCTGGACCCGCCTTCGACGCGATAAAAGCACGCGGCAAGAAGAACTTCTACATGCCGCTCAACAGCGGCATTCCATTCGACAACTTGATCACGCAGGCATCCGTTCGGGCGGCGCAGGCCGCTGGCGTGCGCATTCAGGTCTACGCTAACCAGGGCCAGCCGTCGCAGTGGGTCCAGGGTATGAAACACGGCGATCGCACAGAAGGCCGACGTTATCGTGCTCGAGGGTGCGCCGGATACTGCGCTGCTCGAGCCGCAGATTCGGGCGGCAAAGGCCGCCGGGATCGCGGTGATCAGCACGCATCTCTACGACAGCTCATACGCGTCAGCGGCCCTCGCCAAGTACCCGGGGCTAACCGCGATCGTTCCGGCGAACCACTACCTCGGCGGCCAGCTCATGGCGATCTCCGCGATCGTGAAAACCGGCGGTCACGTCAACGCCCTGTTCATCACCTCCAATGAGGTGCAGCCTGCCGCTGGTATCGCGCAGACCTTCCAGGACACTCTCACTAAGTACTGCGCGAAGACGTGCAAAGCAACGATCACCAACATCCCGATCACCGACTGGGCCACTAGAGTGCCGGGCACGGTGCAGACGGCGTTAATACGTGACAAGTCCATCAATACGGTGGACCCCGTCTTCGACGGAATGACGCAATACATCGCAGCCGGCGTTTCTCAGGCAAGTGGGAACAACCGGATCAAGGTGACCGCCTACAACGGGACCGCCTCTGTGCTTCAAATGATTCAGCGAAAGAATCTCGTTGTCGCGGACGCGGGCGAACCGACCGAGTGGTTGGGTTGGGCGAACATCGACCAAGCGCTGCGCGTCCTGGCTGGGGCGCAAGCGCTGAAGAGCGAGAACACGCCCTTGCGAATTTTCGACACATCGAATGTGAACGACGCCGGACAGCCGGCGGTCCAGACGAAGGGCTACGGCGATCCCAGCGCAATGATCGATGGCTATAAGAAACTGTGGGGCATCAAGTAGCGCTTTGAACCGCTGCGACGCACAAAAGCTGATTTCGCGCGAGCCAACCGGACTACGGGCGACACTGAGTTGGGCCCCACGTCGGCTGGCCGTGACAGCCTAAGAGGAGTCATCGCCGATGAATGCCGAGTCGGTGCATGGAAGCGCAACCGGCCTGCGGTCACCCGATGACGTCGTGCCGCCTGTGCTTGAGATCCACAACCTTTCGAAACGCTTCGGCGGGGTTCACGCACTTAAGGGCGTCGGCTTGACGGTACGAAGCACACAGATCCACGGATTGCTCGGCCAGAACTGCCAGCGGCGCCGTCTGCGACCAGGAGCGCAACATCCTTGAGGCCGCGCTTGCGCAAGCTCTCGAAGACCTCCGCCCAGCTCTCTTCGCTCTCCGCAAAGGCGTCGTCGATTGCCAGCAAAGCCTTGTCGCTGTTGACATCAACGCCCATCACCACGAGCATGGCGCGACGTTCGTCGGCCGGGCCGGCACCCAGATAAACCCCGTCTGCCCACGCGTACACGTACTCGTTTGCGATCGGGCGCCGGCACCAGGTCTCGTATTCGTCGTGGAATTGCTTGTTGACACGCGAAATCGTCGAGGGTGAGAGCGGCGTCTCTTCACCGAGCAACGCTCGCAGCGAGGGCTCGAAATCACGCGTCGAGAGGCCCTGAATCCACAACTCGTGCAGCGTCTTGTCGACGTCTTCGAAGCGACGCCGGTACGGCGGCAAAACCTGCGAGATAAATCGCTCGTCGCTCTGACGAACGCGTGGCCGACGGACGCAAATCGGATGGCTGCCGTAGGTGATCGTTCGCGGGTCTTCGTGGCCGTCGCGGTAACCCGCGCGTAATCCACCCCGCGCACCGCGTATTCGCCCCAAGAACTCGTCGACTTCGGCCTCTAAGACGGCTTGCAGCACCTGGCCGATCTTCTCTCGGCACAGCACTTCCAACGTGGTCAGGAAATCTTCGCTCGACGGCTTGGCAACAGCCGCCGTCTTCGGGTAAACTCTTTTCACGGCGTATCTCCGGTTTGGTGTAGTGACCTCGGAGCTACGCTGTTTTCTTAGCCGCTACCCCCGGAATTCGGCGCGGCCTCGTGCAGGCAATCCGTATGGCTCTCGACATCAGCGAACGCGCAGCGTGCCGCTATCTCGGCGCAAATCGCCGCATGGTGCGCTACGTCAGCCGAGAGGATTTAAGACGATCGTGAAATATCACTCGCATATCAGTAGCTCATTTTGGGGGTAGTTGTCTTTCATACAGTAGGCAATCAGCTCTCCCGAGGTGCTACGGCCTACCAGTGCATTAAGCAGGAAATTATTACCCTCCGGTTTGCTCCGGGCCAGCAACTGACGGAGGCCTGGGTTTGTGCGCTACTTCAGCTGGGACGTACTCCCGTCCACCACGCGTTTCATCGCCTGAGCCTCGAAGGTCTCGTTCAGATCATTCCGCGTAAGGGCATTATGGTGACTCCGCTTTCACTCGACGAAGTCATGAACCTGATCGAGGTTCGTTGCCTTAACGAGCCGCATGCTGCGCGGCTCGCGGCGCAACGGGCGACCGACGAAGAACTCGATGAACTTGAGTTGATGCTTGAAACAACGTCCATTAGGACGGCTCCGCGCGACGCTGATGCATTGGTCGACTTCGACAGGCGTTTCCACGAAAAAATCGCGGTTGCAACGCGCAATGCGGTTCTGGGACCTCTGCTTTCGATGCTATACGACCGCTCGCTTCGGTTCTGGTACATCTCGCTATCCCGTGAAGGTCACATCGACGAAGTGCTCAGCGAACATTTCGAAATTTTCACCAGCTTACGACAGCGAGATGGCGAACGCGCAGCCGCGATGATGACTGTACATATCGAGTCCTTCCGGTCGACGATAGCGCGTGCAATCGGAACTTCGACAACGCTGCGCAACGGGTCATATTTCAACTTAGGATAACACGCTGCTTCAAAACCGGAGGTGCACCATGATTTTCGACGATCGGCCCGCAGCGCGCAGAAACGTTGCGCAACCACTGGATCGCCGCCGTTTTCTTCGCAATGCTGGCGTAGCCAGCGCGGCAGCCGTGACGTTAGGCTCGGATGTTTTCGGATATAATGCTCCGGCCGACGCGCAAGCTGCGAGCTCCAATCCCATAAAAATCGGCTTGCTCGAAGATCGAACCGGCGACCTAGTACTCTACGGTGCGCCTAAGTCCCACGCCGTAGCTCTTGCGGTCGCAGAGATTAACAAGTACGGGCCTCAGAACGATCTGGGCGCCCACTTTCCGACGCGTGGCAAACCCGGCGTCCTGGGTCGCCAACTTACGCTTTCGGCTCCGGACCCGCAATCGAATCCTGCGCTCTACCAGCAATTAGCTCGCCAATTGATCGTCGGCGAAAAGGTTGACGTGCTCATGGGCTGTGTCACGAGCGCTTCACGGGAAGCGATTCGTCCGATCGTCGATCAGAATAAGCAACTGTATTTTTATAACGAACAATATGAAGGCGGCGTTTGCGATCAGTACACGTTCTGTACGGGAGCCGTTCCCGAGCAGCAAATTACGACCGGCGTTCCCTACATGATGCAAAAGTACGGCGCGAAATTCTACACGATCGCAGCCGACTACAATTTCGGCCAGATCACTGCAAAGTGGGTGCGGCTAACCGCCGCACAGCACGGCGGGAAAATTCTCGGTGAGGAGTTCATTCCGTTATCGGTCGGGCAGTTCAATAGTACCATCGCAAAGATCCAAGCAGCGAAGCCAGATTTCCTCGTGGCATTGTTGGTCGGTACAACGCAAGACGCCTATTTTGAACAAGCACACGCGGCGGGGCTGCGCGTCCCCATGTTCTCGTCCGTATTGATGGACCAGGCATACGAGCATAAGCGCTTCAGACCGCCGGCGCTCGCCAACATGCATGTCGCAACAAACTACATGGAAGAAATTCCGACGCCCGGTAGTCGGGCCTTCGTCAAGCGGTTTCGCGCAATGTTTCCGAAGGAGCCGTACATCGGTGAGGAAACCGAGGCAGCTTATGTGGGCGTCCATCTCTATGCAGCTGCAGTAGCAAAAGCGAAAACAACCGATCAAACCGCGGTGATCAAGGCACTTGAGTCGGGGATGAGTATCGAAGGCCCAGTCGGCACGGTTGCAATGGACCCGCGTGACCATCATGTCAGTTTATCGATTTTCATGGCAGTTGCTGATGACCAGCAACGAATCTCCTTTCCGAAGACATGGCCGAACGTCAAACCTTATTGGCTCGATCAGCGTGGTTGCGATCTGCCGAAATCGCCGCAACAGACGCAGTATGAGCCTGGCGACAATCTTTCGACGGCAGTTAAGGCCGGCTGAGCTTATGATGTCCCTTGCGGCAAGCATACTCTATCAGTTTGCCGGGAGCTTTGCTTTTCTCGTGCTCGCCGCACTCGGGCTGGCGATCATATTCGGCATGATGGGCATCATCAACATGGCGCATGGAGAGCTCATTATGCTTGGCGCGTACTCGACGATTTTCGCGCGAAACGTCGGAGCGCCGTTGCCTCTCGCAATCATCGTTGGGGCGGTCGCCGTCGGCATCTTCGGAGTTATTTTGGAGCGGACCGTGATTCGTTATCTCTACCGCCGTCCGCTCGACTCGATCGTCGCCACACTTGGTTTAAGCTTCATACTCAGCCAAGGCATGCTCATCATCTTCGGGCCCTCAATTCAAGGCGACACTGAACCGCTCGGCAACTTCTCGATCGGCACGTCCTCGTACTCGATCTACCAGATTCTGCTCGCGATCATCAGTCTCGCGCTGCTGGCCGGCCTCTACTGGCTATTCACCGCGACGGAATACGGCCTCCAGGCTCGAGCGACTATGCAGAATGCGGAAGTTGCACGAAGTCTCGGCGTCGACGTCGATCGCGTCTACATGATTACGTTTGGCATCGGGTCGGCGCTTGCAGGGCTCACGGGTGGCCTGTACGAGTCGATGATGACAACGGTTCCGACGTTGGGATCCGCGTTCATCGTTCAGGCGTTCATCACCGTGGTCGTCGGCGGTGCAAACATAATCCTCGGCACCTTCCTGTCAGGCGGCATCCTAGGCTGGATAAGCGCGTTATTGTCACTGTATTTCGGTACGTTCGTCGGCCTTATGGGGTTGCTAGTCGCGACGATCGTAATCATTCGTTTGCTGCCGCAAGGCATTTCCGGTGTGATCGCGAGCCGCCTCAGCAGAGGAAAGTGACGATGTTCTCGCAGCGCTCGTCGAGCGTGCCGGGTGTCGTAGACGCCATCGTGTTCGGAGCAATATTCGTTGGCTTTGCCATTTTTCCGGCGATCGCTGGAAGCTACGCGACGACGACGGCCGCCTATTTCATCATCATGACGTTTCTTGGCATTAGCCTTTCCCTGGTATGGGGTTACACCGGAATCTTCAGCTTCGGCCAGTCGGCGTTCTTCGGAGTCGGGGGATACGCGTACGGCATCCTGTCGAGCAACTTTGGGAATCCCAATCTCACGCTCGTCGCCTTCATGGGTGCGTTGATTGCAGCGGCTGTTGTGGCCGCGTTTCTTGGGTATTTCATGTTCTACGGCGGCGTTAGCGACGTGTACGTCGGCATCGCGACGCTCGCCGTTACCCTTGGCCTCTCGACTTTTATGTATCAGACGGCCGGAAGTAAGTGGGCGGTGGGCAACGCCCGGTTAGGTGGCTACAACGGCATGACCGGTATCCCGGCGTTACAGATTCCGCTTGGATCGCAGTCGTTCGTCTTACAAGGCACGGCACTGTATTACGCGGCTCTCGCCGCACTGTTGGTGACGTACACCCTGCTCGTTATGCTGCTTCGCTCACGATTCGGCTACGCAATGATCGCGACACGTGAAAACCGGCAACGCACGGAACTATTGGGCTATGACGTGCGCTTTGTGCAGTTGATCGTCTTTACGCTCGGGGGCCTTCTTGCCGGATTCAGCGGCGCGATGTATGCGGGTTGGGGCAATTACATGACGCCCTCAACCATGGCACTTACTTCGGCGGCGCTGCCGGTCATTTGGGTGTCGATCGGTGGCCGCAAGAGTCTGGTCGCTGCCATCATTGCTACGATTGCCTTACTCTTCGTGTCTCAACGCCTGGCAGGAAGCGGCGATCAGTACGCGCTCGTCGTCTTCGGCGTGCTGCTGATGGTCGTCATGCTCTTCGTGCCGAACGGCATCATCGTGTGGGGAGCGCGACGGCTCGAATTTACCTTAGGGGTAGCCTTTCGTCGCCGATCGGCATCGCGAGCGGTCACCCGACCGGGTTCGGAAGGTTCGCCGTGAGCACGGAATTGGTTATCGACGATCGGCCGCTTTTAGCGTTGCGCGACGTTCGTAAGCGCTTTGGGGGGCTCCAAGCCGTCGATGGTGTGAGCCTATCGCTGTTACCCGGAGAACTGCGCTGTGTTATCGGACCGAACGGCGCAGGAAAGAGCACGTTATTCAAACTTATCATCGGAACGTTTGCGCCCGACTCCGGACAAATATTGTTCGATGATCGCGATATTTCGCGCTTCACGTTATGGCAGCGCGGTAGAATCGGCATTGGCATTAAAATGCAGGTACCTGCACTCTATCAAGGGCTCACGGCTTACGAAAATCTCCATATTGCCGTTCAACAACAACGGGTTTTGGGCCGCGCCGCAGTCGAGGAGGAGATCAACCGATTCCTGAGCTTGCTCGGCCTTAGCGAGATCGCCGACACACGCGTGGAACATCTATCACATGGCCAACAGCAGTGGCTGGAGATCGGGGTCGCTCTGGGAATGAAGCCGCGACTCCTGCTGCTCGACGAGCCAACGGCGGGCATGTCTCCTGAGGAAACGCAGAAAACAGCCGAACTCGTCGACGCACTGACCCGGGATGGAATTGCCGTCATGGTAATCGAGCACGACATGGCGTTCGTGCGTCTTATTGCGAAGAAGATAACGGTGCTCCACCAAGGCAAAGTGCTCGTCGAAGGTTCGTCAACGGAGGTCGAGGCCAACGAGGACGTGCTGACCGTGTATCTCGGAAAAGCATAGCGTGTTACGTTTGAAATCCGTTGAATCCGGCTACGGTCGCGTACGCATTCTTCGTGATGTGACATTTTCGGTCAAGACGGGCGACATCGTCGCAATTATTGGACGAAACGGTGTCGGGAAAAGCACGCTCATGAAGACCGTGATTGGTCTCATCAGGACGTCGGCCGGCTCGATTCTCTTCGATGACGACGACATAACGCATTCGAGCGCGACGCTGCGCGCCCGAGGCGGCATAGGCTACGTCCCACAGGGACGCGGAATGTTTCCAGAGCTGACGGTTCTCGAGAATTTACGTATCGGTACGAAGATCGGTCGTGGATTGGAACCGCCGTCGTACGATCTTGTGTACGAATACTTCCCCGTGCTGAAAAGTCGCGCGCGGCAAAAGGCCGGCACGCTGAGCGGCGGAGAGCAGCAGATGTTGGCCATCGGGCGGGCGCTCGTCGGAAAACCGAAGCTATTGCTGCTCGATGAGCCCTCCGAAGGCATTCAGCCATCGATCGTGCATCAGATCGGTACCAACCTTGTCGAGGTTGCCGCTCGCATCGGCCTGACGATCCTCTTCGTCGAACAGAACGTCGATCTCATCACACTACTGGCGCGACAGTGTTATGTGATGGATAAAGGCACGGTGGTCGACTCGGTCGAGCCGGCGGCGCTGCACGAGAAGGAGACGGTCAGGCGTTTCTTAGCGGTGTAATGCAGGAGCATCAGGATGTCGCAACTGTACGATCTGACTACGTTAGAACGCGCGAAGGGCCAATACCTCGACCGTAAAGTCGATCACTTCGGTCCGGCGGCGGGCAAGGAACATAGCATGAGTGAAGCCGAGATAAATGAGAGCGATGTCGAGGTTCTCGCACAGTTTGCGAAGCTTCCGCTTCCTGCCGGACGCGGTAAAGCATTGGTGCCAACCCTCGTCGTTTGGCTTCGCGGAATTGACGAGCTTAACCGAAAAATGGCGGCGCAAGAACATCTCAGCACTGCGCCGATTGTAGCGTTTCATCATCTGCGGAGACCATAGCTACTTATGACTGGCGGCGTTACCGGGTTGCTCGAGCTTTCGATCGCCGAAGCAGCGAAACTCATCGAGCGCAAAGAGATCTCTCCAGTCGAGCTCGTCGATGCGTCTCTTGATCGGATCGCGTCAACGAACGGCGAGCTCAAGGCGTTCATTGCGGTGTACGCGGAGCAAGCCCGCGCCGCGGCTCGAGGCTTCGAAACGCTCGCACACGTCGGCCACCTCATCGGACCCCTGCACGGGATCCCGATTGCACTCAAAGACAACATCGCCGTCAAAGGGCTCACAACCACGGCAGGAAGTCGCGTCCTAGGCCAATGGGTGCCCGATGAAGATGCGACGGTTACGGCGCGGCTTAAAGGCGCCGGCGCGATCATCGTCGGGAAGACGAACATGCATGAATTCGCCTGGGGCGGGACGACCGACAATCCGCACTACGGAACGTGCCGTAATCCGTGGGACAAATCGCGATTTACGGCTGGCTCGAGCGGTGGTTCCGGCGTCGCGATTGCCGTGCGCGCCGCCTTTGGTGCGCTCGGAACCGATACGGGCGGCTCGATTCGGTTGCCTTCAGCGATTAACGGCATCGTTGGTATTCGACCGACGATCGGCCGCGTAAGCAATGCCGGCGTGATACCACTCGCCTGGACCATGGATACCGTGGGCCCGATGACCTCGTCCGTACGAGACTGCGCTTTGATGTTTAATGCGGTCGCCGGTTTCGACCCTCGCGATCCGGGCTCGGCGGTTGAGCCGACAATGGACTACACGGCGGACCTTGGTCTCGGCATACGCGGCTTGCGAATCGGCGTTGTACCTGATTATTTTTTTAGCCACTTACAACCGGCAGTCGAGCGCTCCGTGCGCGATGCGCTTACCGTTTTCGAAGGGCTCGGTGCGAGCGTGAACGATGTGCGAATTGCGCACATCCACGGCAATATTTCGGCGCAGCTAACGGTTGAATCGTGCGAGCCGAGCACCTACCATCAGCGCTGGCTGCGCGAGGATCCAACGCGGTATGGCGAAGACGTTCGGTCGCTGCTCGAGATCGGCGAGCTGCTCCCCGCAACTGCGTACTTGCAAGCGCAACGGTATCGACAGTTACTACGAGAGGAGTTCATTCGCGCCTTCAAATTCGTGGACGTCTTCGTTTGCCCGACGCTCCCATTCACAGCGACTCCGGCGGGTGCAACGACAGTCGTGATTGATGGCGAGCCCGAAGACATGTTGTCCGCCATCATGCAGTATACCGGTGTCCCAAGCTTGACAGGGATGCCGTCGCTAAACATACCTTGCGGATTCGATAGTGATGGTCTGCCGATCGGCATGCAGATCATCGGGCGTCCCTTCGATGAAGGAACGCTCTTCCGTGTCGGTGCCGCCTTCCAAGAAGCGACAGATTACCACACGCGCAGACCTACGGTATAATGTCGATGCTGCAACGTGCTCGTGACTACCAGTTCCTGTACCGCGACTTTCGTTGGAGCGTCCCGGAGTTTTACAATATCGGCGTCGACGTTTGCGATCGCCACGCTGGACGAGACGGCCATCTGGCGTTGATTTTCATCGACGAAAGTGGTGCGACATCCCGTTTCACGTTTGATGACGTCCGGCGTCTCGCAAATCGGTTCGCAAATGTTTTGCGTGCAGACGGGCTTAAGCGTGGTGACCGAGTCGCAATCTTGCTGCCGCAGCAGCCGGAGACGGCAATTGCGCACATTGCCGCCTTTAAGTCCGGGCTCATCTCTGTGCCGCTCTTTACGTTGTTTGGCGATGACGCCCTCGAGTTTCGCCTCGCAAACTGCGCTGCGAAAGCGGTCCTCACCGATTCGGCTGGCTTGGCTACCCTCGAACGCGTCATGGAGCGGTTGCCTAATCTCAAACACGTCTATCATACCGGAAGCGGCAACCGTGGCTCGGCTGTGAGCTTCAACGAGGCGCTCGAACGCGCCAGCGATGACTTCATCCCGATTGGTACGAGTGCCCACGATCCGGCGATCATCATTTACACGTCGGGCACAACCGGAAACCCGAAAGGCGCTCTTCACGCACATCGCGTGTTGCTCGGGCATCTCCCGGGCGTCGAATTGTCACACGACTTTTTGCCTTGCCCCGGCGATCTTATTTGGACAGCAGCGGATTGGGCCTGGATTGGCGGTCTTTTTGACGTGCTGCTTCCGGCCTGGCATCACGGTATCACGGTCGTGGCGCACCGCGCGCGCAAGTTTGATCCAGAGTTGGCAATGCACCTGATGGGAACGCATCACGTCCGCAACGTCTTCTTACCGCCGACTGCATTGAAGCTTATGCGTCGAGCGCGCGTTCATCAAGCCGATGTGCACTTACGTACAATTGCGAGCGGCGGGGAGCCGCTCGGAGCAGAACTCCTGGATTGGGCGCGTGCAACGTTCGGCGTGACCGTAAACGAGTTTTACGGGCAGACCGAATGCAATATGGTAGTGGCCAACGATAATTCGCTCTTTCCTGGCCAACCAGCGTCGATGGGCAAGCCGGTTCCTGGCCATGACGTAAAAATCGTTGACGGGGACGGACGGGAAGTGCCCAGGGGCGACGTGGGAACCATCGGTGTCACTCGTGCCGACCCCGCCATGTTTTTGGGCTATTGGAACGATCCTGAAGCGACTGATCGCAAGTACGCGAGTGATGTTTTGCTAACAGGCGACCTCGCGCGGCAGGACGACGAAGGGTACATTCGTTTCGTCGGCCGTTCGGACGACCTCATTACGAGTGCCGGTTATAGAATCGGGCCAACGGAAGTCGAGGATTGCCTGCTCAAACATCCCGCTGTGGCGATGGCCGCCGTTGTTGGTGCGCCCGACCCCGTGCGTACGGAGATCGTGAAGGCATGGGTGGTCCTTAATGGAAGCGAGGCACCATCCGAGGGTCTTCTGCGCGACATTCAGAAGTTCGTTCGAGAACGGCTCGCTGCACATGAATATCCGCGCGAGATTGTGTTCACCGAGAGTTTGCCGACGACGGCGACCGGTAAAGTTATCCGGCGGATGCTGCGCGACCGTTCGGCAGTGTAACGCGCGCCGATTTTTATGGTCCGACGTATCCAGTCTGCTCGGTGTGTTTGTGTGGTGCGTGAGGTCGCGCTATCGGTTTCAAAGCTTTCGCGAACTGCCGCACAGCAAACGACCCCGCATGATCCTTTCACTTCGTTCTTTCGTGGATGTTGTGACGTGTGCGGGTGAAAGTACCCCACCGATGAGTGCGAATCTCCGAGGCACCAGCCTCGTCAGGAGACGCATCCTGAAGAAATCTCGGTTCAGGAAGCTCAGATCATCGCCGTACTCAAGGCACACGAGGCCGGCGTGAAGACCGCCGATCTCCGCCGCCAGCACGGCATTAGCCGCGCGACACTCTATGCGTGGAATTTGAAGATCGGCGACCTGAGGTCAGCGATATCGCGAAAATACGCGCTCGAGGATGAGAGCCGCGGGCTCAAGCGGATCGTGGCCGATCAGGCGCTCAACATCGACGCGCTCAAGATCGTCAAAAAGAGATGTCCGTTCGCCTTACGATGCTGCTCCTCGGAAAAATCGAGCGAGACGGGGTATCAGAGTTGTAAGAGCGGAGGGTGGCGCAGATGAAACGCTTCGTCGACTGGGTTCCCGGTGGAATGATGTTATTTCCGCTATTCATCGGGGCCGTCATCCGAACGCTTGTGCCGACGGCGTTTTCAGGCGATGATGCCGTCTTCCAAAAGAGTTTCACCGGTGGCCCGCTCACCGGTGCGATTCCGCTTCTCGCAGCGTTTTATGTTTGTCTCGGGTCAACGATCGAGTTTCGCTCGACTGGTTACATTTTGCGTAAAAGGGGTGCGCTTTGGACCGCTAAGATCGGAACCGCTTTCGTCGTTGCGTTTCTCGTGCGCGCTTTTGCCGCCGATCAGAACCATATCGTTTTCGGACTTTCGCGCTCGCGGTAGTGGCAGCGTTTAGCGATACCAACGGCGGTCTCTATATGGCGCTCATGGCCCAGCTTGGTAAGCGGGTTGAGGACGTTGCCGCGTATTCGATCATCTATCGAATCGGGCCCGTTCTTCACGATGCTCATTCTCGGTGTCGCCGGCCTCGCGCACTTTCCGGTGCTCGCGTTTGTCTTCGCGTTGCTTCCGCTCGTGCTAGGCATGCTATTGGGCAATTTCGATACTGCGATCCGCGACTTTTGCGGCCCGGCGTGGCTCTCTTCATTCCGTTTTTCGCGCTTGCACTGGGCACGACGATTAATCTGCGCGGCATCGTGATCGCGGGAGCATCAGGCATCCTGCTCGGCGTGTTCGTCGTTGCCGTAACCGGGACTGTCCTTCTCTTATCGCCGACCGCTTGACGGGTGGTACCGGCGCCGGCATTGCCGCTTCGTCGACTGCCGGAAACGCCGCAATCGTGCCGATGGCGGTCGCTGCGATCTACGCCGGCTACAAACCGATTGCGGCAATCGCGACGGTACAAGTTTCTGCGGCGGTTGTTGTAACGGCGATCCTCACCCCGGTCGTAACCGCTCGGTACGCGCAAGCGACGTCACATCGTCTAACCCCGAAGCTGCGGAACTCTGCGGAACCTGTATGACGCAGTATATTGTCGCGGACGATCTGACTGGCGCAAGCGATGCAGGCGTCCAGTTTGCTAAACGTGGCGCCCGCACCGTCGTTTGGCTCGATTACGAGCGGCCGGTGGACTTCGATGCCGACGTCGTTGGGGTCGACACCGATTCTCGTGCAGAATCTCCCGCAACTGCATACGCCCGCATGTCGACATTGCTGCTGCGGCTGCAACCGCACGCACCGCGCGATATCGTGAAGAAGATCGATTCAACGCTACGCGGAAATTTTGGCCCCGAGATACGTGCGCTGCTCGATAGGCTACCGGATGCATTCGCAATCGTCTGGCCGGCCTACCCGAAGAACGGCCGTACGTCGCGTGACGGCGTGCTCTTCATGCACGGAACGCCGGTCGATGAAACTGACTTCGGCCGCGATCTCTTTTCCCCGGTGCGGGACGCGCGGATTGCTGCCCACCTTGAGGTCTCCTCAACGGTTATCGATCTCGCTACCGTGCGAGAAGGCGTCGATGTTGTGAGCCGTGCAATCGATGCGGCTCGGCGGCACGCCATCCGCGTTGCGATCGTCGATGCCGAGACGGACGACGACCTTCGGGTTCTGGCTAGCCTAGACGAACGGTGCGGCGACATCATTTGGGCCGGCTCCGCCGGCATCATCGAAATGCTCGACCACGGTCGAACGTACGCGCCTTACGAACCGCCTCCTACGACCGGTGCAGTCGTCTTTTTAATTGGCAGTCTTAGCGAGATGACGCAACGTCAAATCCATGAGTTTGGCCGTCACGCCGCGGTCGAAGAACTCGGTCCATCAGAGATACTATGCGGCGCCCCGGGCGTCAGCGCCGCGGTCGATCGCATACGTGAAGCGCTCGAGCGTGGAGATGATGCCTTAGTCTCGCTCGAAGGCGAGCGCGTTGCGGTCGCCGCCGCACTTGCACTGGGCACGGGGCGTGGCTGGAACGCCCGCTTGACGAGCGAACGGCTACGCGAAGCGTTGCTTGCCGCGATCGCTCCACTTGTAAACGGTCGGCCGGGGGCCACCTTTGTGCTCAGCGGCGGCGACATCGCGCGCTCGTTCTGCGACGCGTTCGGGATTCGGGGAATGACGTTGCTTGCCGAAACTGCTCCGGGAATTCCGCTCTCTCGAGCTATTGGCGCCGACATGTTTCTCGTTACGAAAGCCGGCGGCTTCGGCCGCCCGGAAACATACCGCGACATCCTCACCGCTCTCAAATCGAAGGTAATCGCATGAATCTTCCGACGATCGGAATAACCATAGGCGACGCGGCAGGCGTCGGTCCCGAAATCATCGCCAAGACGCTCGCCGACCGCTCGTTCTACGGGAAGTGCCGGCCGCTCGTGATCGGCGATGCGAGCGTTATGCGTCGCGCCCTCACTACCGTGAACTCAAAGCAGATGGTACGCGTCGTCCCCGAAATCGATTCGTCGGAACCCGATCCGTCAAAACTTGATGTCGATGACTTGCAACTCCTCGGCGAGAACGACGCTCGGTTCGGGAAGCTTTCGGCAAAGGCGGGCGATGCCGCGTTCCGCTATCTCAAGCGCGCGAACGACTTGGCGACGCGCGGAATAGTCGACGCAATTTGCACCGCTCCGCTCAACAAGGAAGCGCTGCACGCCGGCGGCCACAAATTCCCCGGACATACGGAGATACTGGCTGAACTTTCCGGCACGAAAGACTTCGCGATGATGCTGACGGCCCCGAAGCTGCGCGTCATCCACGTTACGACGCATATTGGACTCGTCGACGCGATTAAGCGGATTACACCGGAGCGCGTCTACACCGTCGTGCGACTGGCAAACGACACCCTTTCGCGTGCGGGGATCGACCGGCCGCACAACGGGGTGCGCGGCTTAAATCCCCATGCAGGCGAACACGGGTTCGGCTACGGTGAAGAGGAGCGGCAGATCGCGCCCGGCATCGAGCGAGCGCAGGCGGAAGGTATCAATGTCGAGGGCCCCCTGCCTGCCGACACGCTGTTTTTCCGGGCCGCCCGCGGCGATTTCGACGTCGTCGTTGCAATGTTCCATGATCAGGGCCATGGTCCCATCAAAGTGCTCGGGCTCGAAGCCGGCGTGAATATCACAGTCGGCCTTCCATATATTCGAACCAGCGTCGATCACGGTAACGCATTCGACATCGCCGGCACGGGCAAAGCCGACGACGGGTCAATGCGCGCCGCGCTCGACGCTGCTATCGAACTCGCGCCCAAGAAAGCGAAGACCGCCTCGTAAAGCGGCAGCGGCAATGCTCGCAGGCCTCTCATCACCATACGTCACCGTCCGATGCCGGTCAGCGCGGATCTCGTCCGAGAACGGTGGAGGTGGGCAAGGAGCGCTCCCCACGGCGAACCCGTACAAAGATCCATCTTGCGACAGCGCTACTGAAGGAACTGTTTGCATTCGTATGCAAGGCGCCGTTTCGCCCAGATTGGCGACCCTGGTTGGGCTTTAGCTGGGCTAAGAATTTCAGAGCGATCACCCCCGCGTAACTCGTAACTTTGTCAGTTCATGCTTGTTCAGAGGTGCAACGGTGCGGCAAGATGAGATTGCGAACTTACAACTTTCGCCGTTCGTTTTAGGTCGGAAGGCAGGCTCGAGACTGCAACGGTGAGCGAGCGCGTCGCCGTCGTGGGATGCGGACTGGTTGGTAGCGGCTGGGCGATTGTGTTCGCTCGCGCCGGTTGTCAGGTCGCTCTCTATGATTCGGAATCGGGTGCGGCGGAGGCCGCCCGTGATCGAATCGCGCAAAATCTCAACGAACTCTCGCGCCACAATTTGGTTGTGAACCCAGAGGCGATGCTGGCGCGCATTGTGGTCAGTTGTAGCCTCGCCGACGCTCTTGCCGATGCGGCGTACGTACAGGAGAGCGTGTTCGAGCGCGTCGCGATCAAAAGAGCAGTCTTTGCTGAGATCGACGCCGTGCTGGGATCGACTACGGTCGTTGGCAGTTCATCGTCTGGGATTCCGGCATCATCCTTTACTGCGGACGTTGCGTGTCGCAATCGCTGTTTGGTCGCGCACCCGGTGAACCCGCCATATCTCATTCCCGTCGTTGAACTCGTTCCGGCCCCCTGGACGGATCCAGCCGCCCTCGAGGACGTCCACCGGCTGATGCAGCGGATGGGGCAAGTGCCAGTGTTGCTCGCGCGTGAAATCGAAGGTTTTATCCTCAACCGGCTCCAGGGAGCGCTTCTGAACGAAGCTTGGCGGCTGGTCGGAGAAGGATACGCGACGGTCGAGGATGTTGACCTCACCGTCTCCCACGGGCTCGGTTTGCGCTGGAGTTTCATGGGGCCCTTCGAGACAATTGACCTCAATGCACCCGGGGGCGTCGCCGACTATGCGAGGCGGCTCGGCCCTCTCTACGAGCGCATCGCGACTTCCGACGCGCCGCCTCGAGGCTGGAGCGACGAGCTCATCGCCGAAGTCGAACGGCAGCGTCGAGCTTTGCTCCCGCGGCGGCGACTTACCGAGCGAACGCAGTGGCGCGACCGGCGCCTGATGACGTTGGCGACTCACCGTCGCGAAATTGAACGTTCCGAATCTGCTGAGCGCGAAATGTCGGCGGCTACGGAAGGGTGAGCGACGCTTCCACGATGACACGGGATCGCTTCGCGCCCTCCGCTTTCCGCCTGGACGGCTCGCTCGCAGTCGTGACGGGAGCGAGTCGCGGCATCGGTCGCGGCTGCGCCCGAGCGCTTGCCGCCGCGGGAGCCGACGTCGCGCTCGTCGCGCGGACGCGCAGCGATCTCGAGTCGGCGGCGGATGAGATTATGGCGCTCGGTCGTGTCGCCCACATCATCGTGTGCGACGTGACGAACCTCGATAGCGCTTCCGCTGCGCTCGCGAGTCTTCCGCGACTCGACGTGGTGATCAACAACGCGGGTGGCAACATACCGCTACCGTTCCTCGAGGTCACGCAGCGGAACTACGAATCTTTGTTCGACCTCAATATGAAGGCGCCGTTCTTCTTCACGCAGGCAGCGGTGCGTCGCATGATCGATCTGGGAACGCCGGGTTCAATCGTCAACATCTCATCGCAGGCCGGTCACGTGGCGCTGCGCGATCGCTCCGTGTATTGCGCGACGAAACATGCTCTCGAAGGTTTCACCAAGGCCATCGCGATCGAACTCGCGCCGCTTGGGATTCGCGCTAACACCGTAGCGCCAACCTTCATCGAGAGCAAGATGACGGAGTCATTCTTTCGCGAGAGTAAATTCGCGGCGTACGTCCGTGAACGTATACCTATGGGGCGGATCGGGACGGTCGACGATGTCGTCGGTGCCGTTCTCTATCTCGCTTCCCCTGCTTCCGCCCTCGTCACCGGAACGTCCCTGCGCGTTGACGGCGGATGGACGGCGCAATGACGGAGAATGTCGGCGACTCAGTGCTAGAGGTGCGGGACGTCCTCAAGCGCTACGGTGCGACGGTCGCGCTTGCCGGCGTTTCGATCTCGGTCGCACCCGGCGAGGTGCACGCACTGATCGGTGAAAATGGAGCCGGTAAATCGACGCTCGTTAAAATCCTGAGCGGCGTCGTAGCTGCCGATACGGGTGACGTGATGCTCGGCGGAGGCGTGTACCGTCCACAGAGCATCCGCGATGCACGCGCTGCCGGCGTCTCAACGGCTTTCCAAGAGCTAAGCCTGCTTCCAAACTTATCAGTCGCGGCGAACCTGCTGCTGCCGCGCTTGCCGAAAGGCGCTCTTGGGCTGAACTCAGGAAAGGCCGTCATCGATGCCGGCCGAGAGACGCTAGCACGATACGGCGCCGCTGAGATCGACCCTGCTGCGCTTGTGGAGACGCTTTCTCTCGCCAAGAAACAACGCGTTGAAATCGTGCGAGCGATTAGTCAGCACCCGCGCGTGCTGATCTTGGATGAACCAACGGCCGCCCTAGCCGATCCCGAATGGCTCTTTAGATTGATCGAAGCGCTCCGCAACGAGGGCACGGCTGTCCTATACATCTCGCATCGGCTCATCGAGGTTCGCCGGCTCTGTCAACGCGGAACGGTTCTTCGTAACGGCCACAGCGTCGAAACGGTTGATCTCGCGTCCACCCGTGATGAAGAGATCTTCCGCATGATGGTCGGCGTCTCGCCGAGCGCAGCAGTCATTGAGCAGCCGCAGCACGGCCCCACAATTGGGCGCGAGGCGCTGCGCGCGCGGCATCTGCATGGTCGGAACGTCTCCGACGTGAGCTTCGATCTGCACGAGGGCGAGGTTCTTGGAGTTGCGGGGCTTGAGGGGCAAGGCCAACGCGAACTCTTCCGCATGCTAGGCGGAGTCGATGCCATCGAAGGTGGAGCGATCGAAGTCGGCGGCCAACAGCGGCGGTTTCGCTCGCCGGCGAACGCCATCAAAACGGGCGCAGGAATCGCGTTCGTGCCTGAAGAGCGCAAGACTGAGGGCGCGTTCCTCGGAATGAGCACGTCCGCGAACATGTCGCTCTCGATCATCGACAAGCTTCGTCGCTGCGGACTGATCGATTTTCGGCGCGAACGTGACCGCGTGAGCGCCGAGTCGCAAAACGTCGATCTTAACGCTCGCTATCTCGGCATGAAGCTGTCCGCACTATCTGGGGGAAATCAACAAAAGGCACTCCTTGGACGCGTGCTTCTTTCCGGCGCCAAGGTTCTCGTGATGTTCGATCCCACGCGTGGCGTCGACGTCGGGACGAAGCAGGTCATTTATGGTGTCATTCGACGCTTCGCGGCGGCGGGTGGGAGCATCCTAATGTACTCGACCGAGATACCCGAACTCGTAGGCCTCGTCGACCGTTGCCTCGTGATTTACCGAAGCGGCATCATCGGCGAGTTGGCTCACAGCGAGATGTCCGAGCATACGTTGGTCGCCATGGCGACGGGGCATGCCGTCCGCGAAGCCGTACGATCGGAGGTCTCGCGTTGAACGTAATCGTCGGTATGAGTACGCCGTCGCGCGCTCCGCAGACCGAATTGGAGAAGCGGCTGCGGCAGGCTCTAGGCAATGGAACGCTTATCATCGCCGTGCTCTACGCCTTGCTGTACGTCGTTTACATCATCACGCAACCCGCTGCGCTGTCCGTATCGCAGAACACCGATCTGCTCAACAACGCACTCCCACTTGCGATCGCGGCGGCAGGGGGCACGTTCGTCGTGCTGACCCGGGGCTTTGACCTTTCGGTAGCGGGTGTGATCTCGATCGCGAACGTCGTTCTTGCAACGGACGTCCACAACAGTTTAGCGGGCTCTCTCGAAGGTCTCGCGATCGTCGTTCTCATCGGGTTGCTCGTCGGCGCCGTGAATGGTTTTCTCGTCGCTCGGATGGGGCTCCAGTCCATAGCCTCGACACTTGGTACCATGATCATCTGTTCTGGCATCGCGCTCTTGATCCGAGATGCGCCAGGCGGTACGGTTCCCGATTTCGTTACGGACGCACTAACTGGTACGATCACATACGTTCTTCCCGTCGCCGGGCTTATCGCCGCCATCGTAATCATCATGTGGCTCGCAATCAAGCGTACTGATGCTGGCGTCGCGCTGTATGCCGTCGGTGCTGATGAGACCGCGGCTTCGCTCGCTGGAATACATGTCGTTCGCACGAAGTTTTTCGCATACTGCACCGCTGGAGTATTTTACGGCGTGGCGGGTTACATGTTGAGCGCGCAAACGGCAACCGGTAACCCCAATGCTGGCAACCCGTTTCTTTTGCAAACGTTCGCAGCCATCGCGATCGGCGGAACATCGTTTGCCGGGGGGCGCGGCGGTGTAATCGGATCGATGGTCGGGGCGGCGACGCTGATGCTCTTGCAAAAAGTGCTTTTCACCACAGGCGTCTCGTCGTTTTACACGGGGATATTTCAGGGCGCAATCATGATCGTCGCCGTGCTTATCGCTGCGTTGTCGGCACGCTTCGCTCACGCCGGGAGACGCTGATATGCTCGACACGGAGAAGGCGACGCAGCCGGCGTTGACCGAGCCGAAAACGCGCGATCGAGCGGCGTCGAAAGGCGGCGTGGTTGACGTCGAGACATGGATCACGCTCGGCATTTTCGCGGCTTGTGCAGTCCTCATCCTGAGTTCGCATTTGATAAGTCCGGCTTTCGGCGGCTGGGATCAAACGCGCGCAATTCTCGTTCTATCGTCGTTCGTTATGGTTGCCGGCTTCGGGCAAGGTTTGGTAATTTTGCTCGGCGGTCTCGATCTGTCCGTCGCGTCGGTCATGACGCTCGGCGGCGTGCTGATCTTCACATGGGCGGGTTCATCGACGGCGAATTTGGTCTGGGCCTTTCCCGTCGTCGTTGTCGTCACGGCGTTCGTCGGAGCGGCGAACGGGTTCGGCATCACGTACTTTCGTGTGCCTCCGTTCATCATGACGATGGCAAGCGGGCTCATCGTCTACGGTGTCTGTCTTGGCTTCACTCAAGGCACGCCGCGGGGAGAGGCTTCACCTTTGTTAGCGGCCCTTTTCACGCACATGTTCGGCGGCGTTCCGTTCATCATCTACGTCATGATCGCTGTTGCGGTGGCCGGCACGGCCCTGCAGTCACGAACACCCTTCGGCCGCAAACTCTATGCGCTCGGCGGCAGTGAGGTGGCAGCTTACATCGCTGGGATCGCAGTCCGCCGTCTCACGATCACGACGTACGCAATCGCCGGAGCATCCAGCGGCGTCGCGGGCGTCATGATGGTTGGTTATGCCGGCGGCGCGACGCTGACGATGGGCCAGGCATATCTCTTGCCATCCATCGCCGCCGTCGTCATCGGTGGAACGTCGATCCTCGGCGGACGCGGCACGTATCTCGGAACGGTCGGCGGCTCGATTCTGCTGACCACCATCTCAACGATCATTTCCGCGCTCGCGATCGCCGAGGGATGGCGCACCGTCATTAACGGTGCGGTCATTCTCATCGCAGTGCTGCTCATGCGAGAACAGGTTTTTGCATGGTTCGAACGGGCGTCAAGGACGCGGAAATCGCAGCTAGACGGAGGACACGCGTAATGACATGGAACCCACGGTTACTGCTGAGCGCTATCGTAATGGTGGCGGTCACGACGCTTATGACGTCGAGTGGCCACGCCCAGGCGCAGCAGAAAAAATACAAGATCTTTTTAAGCTTGAGCTACAGTGGCAATGCTTGGCAGAGCGAGGCCGCCAACATCGTCAAAGCGCTCGCTGCTACGCCGCCTTACAACAAAACGGTGGACCTCAAAGAGGTCATCTCTGGAACCGAAGTCCAAGCCCAGATCTCAGCCTACGAAAGCATGATCGCTGCGGGCGCGGACGGGATCATCAGCTTCCCTGTCTCGCCCACGGGGCTCAACCGCACGATTCGAAAAGGCTGCCAAAGAGGTACAGCATTCTTCATGTACGACGCCACCGTCACCGAACCGTGCGCGTATAACGTTAGCTACATTACAGCCGGCTTTGGAGAGAATACCGCGCAGGCGCTGGTGAATTTGCTCAAGGGCAAGGGGAAAATCTTCCTGAGCCGTGGGGTGCCTGGTAACTCCGTCGATAAGCGCCACTACGATGGCGCAATGAGCGTGTTCAAGAAGTATCCCGGCATCCAGGTCGTCGCCGAATACTACGGGATGTGGGATGACCAGACGACGCAGTCGGAGACGGCGAAGGCGCTTGCCGCTCACCCCGACGTGGATGGGATCTGGGCTCAGGCCGGTGAGGATGGCGCGGTTAAAGCCTTGCTTGCGACTAATCGTCAAAAGCTTGTCGCGATCACAGGCGAAAATTCCAACGGTTTTCGGCTCGCGCTCGCCAATCCGGCGTTGCAGAAACGTGGACTACGTGGTGTCTCATCAGGCTCACCGCCCGCGACGTCCGGCTACGCCTTTAAGCTGATGATGGGGATGCTGACAAAGAAACAGCCCCTCACAACTCACGACGTTCAGTATCCGCTGCCGTGGGTGCCAGCCGACAAAGTGAAGTTATGCAAAGGTGACCGATTTGAAAACGGCTGCAACACCTTCCCAGAGGGGAAGGTGCCCGATTCGTTTGTCACCGAGGTCTTCAACGCTCAATTGGTGCCGGAGATCTCGCTGAAGTCCGCTCTGAGCGGCACGCCGACAGTTGGCATGAGCACTCAGTCCCTGCCGACACAATTAGCGGTCGCACCGCTTGAGCCGGGCATCAATTGCGAAGACTGTCCCGCGCCAAAAGATCTCTACCGGCTCACCAAGATCGCCGCAACCGTAAAACCCTAAGTGCTCAACGGTCGACGTCGCGCAAGCGTCAACTTACGATGAGGAGAGCCAAGCCATGGTTCAGTATCTGAAGAGGGGCATCAGCGACGCGGAAAAGCACGAGGCCGACATAAAGGTGCGTCAGACGGTCGAGGGCATCCTTGAAGATGTCGCACAGCGCGGTGATGCGGCAGTTCGCGACCTCTCGGCGAAGTTCGACCGTTGGGAACCGGCGAGCTTCCGCTTGAGCGGTGAGCAGATCGATGCACTCATCGACAGCCTGCCCAAACAAACCATCGATGACATCCGTTTCGCGCAAGCGCAAATTCGGAGATTCGCCGAAGCGCAACTTTCCACGCTTCGCGATATTGAAATCGAGACTATCCCAGGCGTTTACCTCGGGCAGAAAAATATTCCCGTGAACAGCGTTGGATGCTATGTTCCGGGCGGCCGTTATCCAATGGTCGCTTCGGCGCACATGAGCATCTTGACGGCGCGCGTTGCCGGCGTCAAGCGCGTCATCGCATGCACGCCGCCCCTTGATGGCCAGCCGCCGGCGGCGACAGTCGCCGCGATGTCGCTTGCCGGCGCCGATGACATCTACGTTTTGGGCGGCATCCAGGCCGTTGCAGCAATGGCTCTCGGCACGGGTTCGATCGTCGCGGTCGACATGCTGGTCGGGCCTGGAAATGCGTACGTCGCTGAGGCGAAGCGACAACTCTTCGGGCGAGTCGGGATCGATTTGCTCGCCGGTCCCACGGAGACCCTTGTAGTTGCGGACAAGACGGCCGATGTGGAGATGTGCGCGACGGATCTTCTTGGTCAGGCCGAACACGGTCCCACGTCGCCAGCAATCTTGCTCACAACGTCCGAAGATCTGGCAAAGCACATCGGCGAGGAAATCGAGCGGCAACTCAAGACGCTTCCAACGGCGGATGTCGCAAGCGTCGCTTGGCGCGACTACGGTCAGGTCATCCTATGCGGAAACGACGAGGAGATGGTGAAAGAAGCCGACCGGATCGCTTCCGAACACGTCGAGATCCTCACCGCCAATCCGAAATATTTCTTAGATCGACTGACGAATTATGGAGCGCTCTTTCTCGGCAAAGAGACCAACGTCGCATACGGCGACAAGGTTATTGGCACCAATCATACGCTGCCTACGAGACGTGCAGCGCGCTATACGGGCGGCTTGTGGGTTGGCAAGTTTACAAAGACGGTCACATACCAGCGTTGTACTGAGGAAGCCAGCGTCATCATTGGAGAATATTGTTCGCGATTGTGCGCAATTGAAAACTTTGCCGGTCACAAGGCACAGGCCGATCTCCGCGTGCGTCGGTTCGCGCGACGTCAGGCAACTGCCCTCTCCCGCTAGTGCGAAGTGTGCGCAATCGATCGGGCGAAAGAGAAACGGTAATGGGATCGATTACGGCCAAGCACGTTGCCCGATTAATCGGCGTCTCGCAATCCACGGTGTCGCGGGCTTTTACTGAGGATGCCAGCATCGCTGCAGTAACACGGGACCGCGTGATGAAAGCGGCGCTGGAACTCGGTTACGAACCGAACGTAATTGCGCGCAGCCTCATAACGCGTCGTACGAACATCGTCGGCATCGTGATGGCGAACCTTACCAATCCATTTTACCCCGAAGTCCTCGAGCAACTCACGAAGGCACTTCAGCACAACGGCCTTCAGACGCTTCTCTTCAACGTACCGCCGGGCAAGGATGTCGATGACGAGCTGCCTCTCGTGCTGCAACATCAAGTGGACGCCGTGATCATTACTTCATCCACGGTCTCCTCGAGTATGGCGACCGCATGTGCCGAGCGTGGGACGCCGGTTATCCTGCTCAATCGCTATGTACCGTCGGCGTGCGTGCACGCAATCTCTTGCGACAACTACGCCGGCGGCCGGGCAGTCGCGGACTATCTGCTCGAAACCGGACACCGGCGTCCCGCTTTCGTCGCCGGTCGGCCGGATACCACGACAAATCTGGATCGAGAGCGCGGCTTCGTCGAGCGACTTACCGAAACGAATGTGCCGGTCCTGACGAAGGAGGGCGGCGACGACTATACCTACGAGGCAGGGCGAACGGCTGCTCTACGGCTTGTTAGCGCGTCCATCGCCCCCGACGCGATTTTCTTCGCAAATGACATCATGGCGATCGGCGGCCTCGATGCCATTCGTGAAGAATCCGATCTTCGCGTACCCGCGGATGTCTCCGTCGTCGGATTCGACGATATCCGAATGTCAGAATGGCCGTCCTACAGCTTAACGACGGTGCGTCAGCCCGTCGCGGAAATGGTCGACAAGGCCGTCGCGCTTATCGCAATGCCCTCGTTGCAGAGCCTGCAGACACCGAAGACTGTGTTCATACCTGGTAGGTTGATCGTAAGGAATTCGACATTGGACCGTATGCGCTCGTGATGGAGGTCGACCACAGTATCGCACCGACGATTTCCATGCCCGAAACGGCCGCCACGTTATCGACTTCGGCAAACGATGAATTCCACGGATCCGCAGGCACTCTCGGCGCGATGGAACTCGACCGCGCCACCGTCGCGTATGTCGTCGCATCGCGCAAACATTTTGATCGCTTGCGGCAGGCCACGGGTCAACTGGCGGGCCTCCTCGTGCTGGCGGCGTCCGGCGTCAATTCCATTACGCCAGAACATGCAGTGCTCGCCGCGGCGAGGGCCGCATACGCCGAGGCGGCGGCGAACATCCGGTGCATCGGTGTGCCCGAACGGGCACGACACCAACATCATCACCTTCTGCTTGCGGTCGACCTGATCGGCGTAGCGCTACAACATTGCGGAAGCGAAATCGCAGCATATGCTATCAATCGCCGAAACATCGACGATGCATTGCACCCCTTGCAAAGAGGATATGCACACCTGCAGCAAGCCGCCGCCCTCCTGCCGGGCTTCGAGGTTATCGCATTTGCGCAGGGTTGCTGTGCGAGTCATCCGGCCGTCATGAATCCGCCTGCCACGTCAGTGATAAAGTCAAATAAGGACTAACGATGAGCGCTTATTCAATCTGGATCCTTGAGTACAGTTTTGTTAGGAATTATCATCTGAGCGGAATCATCTACGGAGCTCACAACGAGGGCTTTCGCAAGTTGCCTTACTGTTATGTCCTTATCAAGAATAGAGATCACGTCGCGATGGTCGACGTGGGATACAACAATAAAGAGTATGGCGCAGTCATGGCCAACAATTTCGGCGTCGAAAACTGGCATTCGCCGAAGGATGTTCTGGCGCAGTGTGGCGTTACGCCGGAGGACGTGTCGACCGTTTTCGTCACACATGCGCACTTCGATCACCTCGGGGGAATCGACGACTTCCCGAACGCGACGTTCTACATTCAGGAGCAGGAGCTTTCGAAATGGCTGTGGGCGATGTCGCTGCCGCACGAATTCAAGTGGCTCATGCTCGCGACCGATCCCGGAGACATCATGCGAACCGTCGATCTCGCCCGTCAGGGCCGGCTCGTGTTGGTCAGCGGCGACCGAGCCGACGTGCTCCCGAGCATCGACGTCTATGCCGCTTTGGATACCCACACGTGGGGATGCATGTACGTCGTAGTTCGCAATGATGGGAAACGCGAAAGTGAGGACGCGTGGATTCTTGCGGGAGATCTCGTGTACTGCTTCGAGAACGTGCGCGGTCGAGATTCTGGCGAAGTAAGTTATGTGCCCGTCGGATTGGCCGTTGGTAGCCAGACAAATTTACTGCTCACGACCGATAAGATGCTCAGCCTCGTCCATCGCGAGGCGAAACGGGTCATTCCGATCCACGAAGAGGGACTCAAAGACGCGTTTCCATCGCGCATAACCGATGCTGGACTGCGCATAACGGAACTGTGCCTAGCGGACGGAGAGATGAGCCGAGTTCAGTAAGCACCTGCGAGGAATCGGCGGCAGAAGTCGCGCGCTTGTTCGATGTTCGCGAAATGACCAGGAAACATTGGGCCGTATTTGAGAGTCTTGAAATGCGACTCGATGTACGGGTGTCGTTGGAGACGCGGGCCCCAAACGGCTCTGCGTGACGCCCAGATCGGGGAGGCGCGCCAGTGATTTGGAGGTCATCGTCGTTTCACCGTCGCCATGCCTTCGACGAGCAGCGTCGCATAGATCTCACGCACGCTGACGTCGGCCGAAACGCTCGCTGTGCGCCGCCTCGAGAATCGCTTGTGGCTCCTCATCGCGGCTCGAGCGATTTGAGGTTGAGTGCGAGGGCCTGCGGCGCCGCCGCTTCAAGGCCGTGTCGCGCTCAGAAGGCGGCGAAGTCTGCCCAGTCACGCGTAGGCGCGTTCCGTGAACGGCGCGCGATCGGGCCCGCGCGAGATCCCTCGTCGACCGCCGCGGGTCCGTGAGAATTTCGTTGCGCTCTCGCCCGTGGCTCGGCGGGGCTAGCAGCGACCCGAGCGGCTTGTGGTGACTTGCGATTCTCTGAACGTCAGCGCACGTCGACATCTTGTTCTTGGAGACCAGAAAAAACCGGGTGCCGGCGATGGCTCAAGCCGCAGCGATCATGCCGGGATTCCAGCGGACCATCGTCGCTCGCCATTCATCGTTGAGTACTCGGGTACGAATCTGCAAGAGATGATGACTGCCGCGCTCGGTCCAGCGCATCTGTTGCTTTTTCACAAACCGCCGGCTCACGATCTGATTGACGGCCGACTCCGCAAAAGCCGTCGAGATCGCCTCGTCGTTGCGCCAGCGATCGCCGTAGTTCGGGATGAACGCCCGGTTCGCGTCGATGTAGCCGCCGAACTCACGCAGCATGCGCAAGAGCTTCGGCTTGCTTTCGGATCCGTGCGGTATCGACATGACTTCGCAGGAGAGCTCGTCAACAATCTCCAGGGCGCGTCGAACATTCCCGTGCCAGAGGTTCCACTTCAGACTGATAATGTCCGGGATCAACTCGGACCCGGGCGACGTTTCTTCGTCAGCGTCGCTCTGTCGCTGTGCGTTCGTCAAGCCGAGCGCTAATTGGCGCATCAGCGTGAGGCGCATCGCAACGTGGAACCAATCCAGGATGTGCTCTGCTTGCGGACTCATGCGCATCTGGAGATCGCGGACGGTGTCACCGCCGTCAGACAGAAAGACGATGTCTTGATTCATCTGAAGGCCCTGCGACGCGAGCAGCTCATGGAGTCGCCGCTTGGGCTTGGGATCGAAGCGGCTGACAAAGCCGAAGCACTTGGAATCTCCCGCGGTGGGAATGCTCTTACCGACGATGACTTCGAACCAGCCCTCGCCGCGCTTTTGATTGCGCGCGTGGACATAGCCACCGTCGATGCCGACGATCAGCGGTCCGGCGGGATCCGGTAGCTGCTGCCAATCGACCGGCGAGCCCTCGACGAACGCACTGCGCTCGTCGCCCAGTTCACCGTCGAGTCGTTGCGCCACACGCTCGACGTCCTTACGGATCGCGGTCACGCTCAGGTCGTCGCTGACGGGCACAACATCCTTGAGCAAGCCGACCGTCATGCCATAGGACATGAGCGCCGCCCACTTCGTTTGCAGATACCGCAGCTCCGGCGTGGTTCGTTCGGCCAAGAGGTCGGCCAATGGCGAGAAGCTCGCTCTTCCCATGCCGCCACAAGAGCAGCGATAGAATCGTGGGCTGGCGATGTTCAGCTTGCCGAAGACGGTACGCAAAACGATCGCGTGGTGCCCGTTTCGCCGCAAGGCCGCTCCGCAGTC
>JAABUQ010003367.1_pt1 | contig 29424 bp, 18 predicted proteins | sample 5560001 | NCBI WGS metagenome assembly JAABUQ01 (sample SAMN10711888, study PRJNA513371) | rock metagenome | isolation source: Antarctica rocks | place: Antarctica: Victoria Land, Finger Mt nord | collected 2015-12-18 | reverse complement strand
CGTTGGATGTGCTTAAGACTAGGTTGATGTTGGGGGAGAAGGGGGGGTGGGGAATGGTGGGGAGGATGTGGAGGGAAGAGGGAGCGGGGGTTTTTGTGAAGGGGTTAGGGCCGAGGGTGCTTTGGATAGGGGCTGGGGGGGCGGTGTTTTTAGGGAGTTATCAGTGGGCATATAATAGATTGGAGGGGGAGAGGTGACCCCTTGTGCCGGGGGGGGAAGGGGTACGTGTTGGAATGATTGAGGTATCCAAGTTTGTGGTATAAAAGGGTATTTGTACATATTGTGGATACTATCCTGAACCAATCCCCACCGACTCTCCTGAAGATCGCTCGGCTGCCTTCTTTTCCAACTCTGGCTTCTTTCCGTTCGACTTATAGTACAGCACGACGTCTCCGCCTGTCTTCCACATGTGGGCTCGTAATGTTGCAAGTGTGGTGTTGTGTTCCACCAGCTGCGGCAGGACGTTAGCCCAAGTAGCAAATATTAGAGCATCGTGGGACTCACCTGATTTTGACAGTATAGTTCAAGGTATTCTTCCGGTTTCAGAGCATCTGAATCTGGTTCTGCAGGGGGCGTCTCTATTCGTTCAGCCACATATGCTAAGATCTTCTTTGCTCGAAGCATGCGATTCGCATTGAGTCGAGAATTTCTAGTCGATGTAAGCATAGTTCAGTAGACAAAAGGGGTGCGGCGGCACCACTCACCCATCAGGACCCGCGATACTCTGTAAAGCATCTTGATAAGGTAAAAGTATGAAAGAGACCTTGGGTGGGTCCTTTTTGGGTATGTGGTTCTAAGACGATCAGCGAAGGTCGCAAATTCCGAATGCAACCAAAGGGGCATACCAGCAATAATAAATCCCCGAGCCACATGGGAGCTGCTTTTTCTATTGAATCAGCATCCGCCCCAAGAGAACTGACAGTTCCTCTATAGAGATCCGCAACGCCTCCACCATCAGCTCGTTCTTCTTGTATAATGACGGATGTGGAAGCTGGGTGGAGAAGATTCGGCGTTTCATTCAGCAAGCTCGGAGAAATAGCCGACGGTAAGTATTGCGAAGGTTGATTGTGAATGGTCTCCTCGTAGCCATATCGGATCTTCTGGATCGTACCGTAGAAGCCGTCTCGCAGAGTCTTGTCCTCCTTGTCCTCTGACCTATCAGATTCCTCTGACTTTTCATCGACGACTGTGGGCTTGACTTCGACTGATGAGCGTCCCTTCATCTTGGGAAAACCCATGCGGAATTTCTTCCCGAACAGAGAACCTCCTTCCTTAGATTTTTCATCCTTGTCTCCTTCGACTGGAGATTGCGTTGCGGCTTCTGTCGTACCATCTCCAGGTGTCGTAGGCGACTTCGTTTGGCCTTCTAATGATCTTTTCGAATTATTTGGGCTCGAAGAAAAGTAATCCCCTGCTTTCTCTGTAGACAATCTCCCTTGACTGTACTGTGATGCTTGCTTCTGGAGGGTGGTGCCTTCTTCGATTGTCGTTGGTATGTTAGTCTGCCCCTGACCAACGTGGTTTAGTCCTGTCGCATGCGGTGTCGCTAGGCCAATAGTAAGTCCGGGTGTTGTAGGACGAGGACTGCCATTGACGCCGTTGGTGGCCTTCGGAGTGATCGCAGTGTCATCGTCCTTGTTAGTACTCTGCGCATCTTGCTGCGGCAACTGAGGCAGAATAACTGAGGGCGGTGCATTTATTCTCCGCAAACTACTTGGCTTGGAAGATTTTGCCATCAGCTCCCTTCGATATGCAGCGTCGCGATGCAGTTCTTCATCGATGAGACCAGCGAACAGGAAACGCAAGACCCATTTCCCAATATTGACTACACTTATTAGCTAACGTTCCAAGTATGTTGCATGGAAATGATTGAGGGAGTAAGGGGACTGTTATTATACTTCGTTGATCCTCTCTGAAATCATGAGCATTTTCCAGCTCGAGTTCATCCGCGTACATGTCGGCATCGAAACAATAATTCTCCTCTAAAGCAACCGAAAGCCTCCCCGTGCGTGTGTCCACGCCACACCAGTTGGCGACACTTTCGGTCGTGTTAACCTCAGGCATTACATCGTCAAGATGTCGTTTGCCAAAAGATTGAACGGGAACGCACTACAGGGGTTTATTAGTGTCCAGAACACACGGCGATAGTAGGCCTTTGTCACATACCTTGAGCAAATCCCACATGGTCACTTCGCCGGCTGTATCCAATGCCAGGACTCTCCTTCGGTCGTTGAGCATCACATGTTTGATCAGTCCGTTTTGCCCTTCTATAGTCTCGGCGGGGAGTTCATGGAAAGCTGTTATGATGCCCAAATCTTGGTCTGTTATGGCCTCTGACATTTTCCTATTGCTTGTTACAGAATATATCGTTGCAACTTCAATATCTCTAGCCTTCTGGCCTGGTAACGGAGCGTTGTTGGACATTCGTAGGACACAACTCAAAGGAATCTTTGATTTTGTAACACCATTCGTAAAATGCGCCGTGGAGGTTGCGGTCGGAGATGAGGGTACTTTGCTGCTGCGTGAAGCAATACTTGAAAGCCTATTGTGTCTTGGAGGCTCAGGACTCTGGACCTCCCTTTTGGTATCGACGTCGAACCACCGATTTATACTTGAGCTTGAGGTCGCCGTCCAGAGATAATCTCCAGCAACGACGACTTTGCTGACTCCTTCGTGCTCCTGCGCTATGGCCAATGACAGACCTTCATCCATATCGTCGCAGCCGCGTACGTCGGTTTTCGCAACAAGCCCAGATCGGTCGCTGGAGTAAAAAAGAGAGAGCTGCGGATGATCCGAGTAAAGTGACCAAACGCTATCGTTATGCATAGTCAAGGTGTACATGCATCTACCAGCAGTGATCGACCAAACCTTGACGGACTGATCAGACGAAGCCGTCATGATTGTGTCGCCGTCTTGATTAACAAGAATATCCCTGATATTATCGGTATGCCCAACAAAGTTTGTGATTCGTTTCCCAGATTTGGGGTCCCATAGTCTGACAATGCTTTCCGGTCCCCCACTGGCCATGATGGAGCCCCGAACACTCAGAGCATAAACCGAGCCCTTGTCGCTGTTTTCATCCTCCCCTATGTCTATCTGGAGTCTCTCACCCCCTCCGTTCAGATCCCATATCCGTATCTTGTGATCCAACCCCCCTGATGCAACCCAATCCGAATGTGCACCTGGCGAGGCAAGGCATTTGACGTAGTCGCTGTGTAAGCCAACCGTTGTTGGTATTTGATTCTCCTCGGAATGTGGTCGCCATACCTTGACAGTAATATCTGACGATGCTGATACCAGGGCGGAGTTGCTCTGGGCGAGCAAGATGTCGTTCACCCAATGGGTGTGGGCTTGGATTTGTTTTGCAAAGGAAGAGGCTTTCGAGGGTTTGGCGGTAGCGGTTGTAAAATCTTCAGGAGAGGAGAAAGGATTTTCCAGGTCTGAGGAATTATTCTTGACATCGAGATCGAGATCCCATGCACATATTAGACCATCTCGGCCACCCGAATAACTTTGAGAACAGTCAGTGAGACTCCATTACCGTTTCGAGGCTAGATCGCACAGTATAGAGCGATCAGGATCAATTGCTAGACCGTTGACACCAAGCCGATGTCCTCCGGGCGAATTGGCGAGAGGAAGAACTGTTCGGCTTTTGTGAGCTGGGCGCCTTGCGGAGGGGGGATGTTTCCCCGGGGAAGAACGACAAACCATAACTGATTCTCTGGCGGGCCTTGCGCGCCATCTTACGGATACTGCAGCATGGGAAGTTAAAATCATTAGGGCAGGTTTCCCACTGAGCTTCTCGAGATTATACAAGGAGGCTTCCCAGTGCTGCTGAGAAAAGAATTCCCGCCGCACTCGTCGCTCGGAATTAACATTATCTATATTCTTAAGTCCGAGATAGTCCGTCCGAGGGGTTGAGGATCAACGCTGACAGATTTCAGGTCAAGTATCACTGAAAAGCAAGTTACGGTTCACTATTGAAAAAACGAAAGAAGAAGTTGAAGATAAGTGGCATTTGTTCTCATTTGCTAAGACACGGTCATCTACAATACAATGGGCGTTCAGTGTGGTCTCCGAATATTAGCAGCATAGGTCGCCGTCAAGAAATGAAAGTCGCCTCTGAGAACAGAATTCCCTCCTCTACAGTCTCCTTACCGTCGATATTCACCTTAAGGGATAACTTGGGTTCAGGAGAGAACTGTAAACATCATATCAGTACCGAAACACAAAATAGAGGGGTGATTCAAAACCCACTTGGTAGATGTATGGCTTCGTCCCCACAACCCCACCAACCATAGTCTTAATGAAACCTGGCACTTTCGCCATTACGTCCACCTTGTCAAGGATCTTCCCAAGACTGCCTTCTAGTACCGCCTGCACTTTTTCGTTGTCCTTAGTCACACCGTTCCAGACAAAGCTGACCTCTTCAGGCTCGGGCCAATCATTCTCAGTGTCTCCTTTCGTTTTTGTATGCCGTGCCGCGTTGGCGGAGCCTGCACACAATATCTTTCCCTCTATTGCGATCCCGCCAACATTGACAACTGTCGAGCCATACGAAGGCGGCGTGGTGTATTCCATCATGATTGCTGAGTAAGTAGGGGATTGAAAATCAACAAAGTTCCATTTTGCAGCTATTGTTGAGTCAGTGGATCGCTTTTCGAGGTGGGAATGGGGAAGGGGGTTTCCATCATACCAGCATGGTGTGGCTTCATGCCCTGTAGAGCATGTGAGAAGAATGCTCTGCCTTTGAAGTCGACATCGCCAGCTTTTGTGATAATACTGCCCTCCACTTGGCAACGAGGCCAAAAGCCGTGCCTCATTGATCCCCAAGGGTTCTTAGGATCGGTCCCAAAGTAAGTCTTGCCATCTTGACCCACGTGGAAGCCAGGTGATTTTTGCGTCACAGTCAGGTTGACAATGCTCTCTTCGTTCGTGACCGACTTGATGGTGTATGAGTTTGCTTCGGAATTCAGCGTGACAGCGCAGCCGTCGGCGTGGAAAGACAGCTTCTCGGCATCAAAGTCCGGATTGTCTAGAGCATCAGACGACCATAAATGGGGCGTTTTGCCGTCGGGGTAGAAGATCTTCGTGTTAAACTGGCATGTGGTGTGGATGCCACTAAGAGTGAGAGCATCAGCGTGCCTCCTCACAATGCGACATTAGAGGTCTCACGCAACATTGCTATAGATGACCTGGGCCATTCCGATATGACCAGTGTCTGCCATCAAGTAGAAGGTCTGTGTTTCCACGCATGTCGACGTCATTGCTGTCCATTTCAAATCCTTCTTTTCCAGCTCCCTCCATGGGACTGTCTCAGCCTGCTTGGCAACTGATTGGATAGCGGAGGGCCCATAGATGGGCTCCTGTGTCCCCGCGACATTCGCTACCCTGAAAGATCAGTATAGACTTTGAGGCTATCATGCATTCAAGGTGATACATACTGCTGTTTGATCCAATTCATCTTTGCTTCGCTTTTTCATGTGAGGGCGTACAGAAGGCTCACTCTTTCGAGCTGGGCCCACGGCGTGGCAGGGATTGGCCTGGTATTATATTACACTAGTTGGTTTCATCGGCGAATCGGAATGCATATCCCTTAGCGATTGTTCGTATTGAAAATAGTGACCCCTCCTCATGTAAAGTACCTGGAGACAGAGTATGTTGAACGTACGCACAAAGTAGATTTTGGAGATTTGCAGTATCCTGTTTATTGTATCGTCATTGACTGAAGTCCGGACTCTTCAAATTGGGCTTTGTTCGAAGTACTCCTCTTGATAAACACATACTTACGCAAAGACAGCTTCCATCTTCAAGGTCGAACAGACGTTTGAACAACATCTTGCCAACCTCAAGAACATTTCAAGTGCCTCCATGGTGAAAAGTCTCATCATCAACTTCTGATTCCGTTCAAGCCTATCCTGAATTGATTCAAAGAATCCTCGCAATTTGTCTCCTGGCTGTTGTACAATCTACTCACACATCAAGCCTGCTATTTTTGTTTTTACCTTTGAATACAAAATCAACCGCATGCCTGGCGCATGGGACGTGTTCTGTGCTTTTTTGGTAAATATCATAATTTTCATAAAGTTTTATGGCATGCGTTGGTTCATAAGACTCCAGTATGGCCTTTACTACTACTACTACATGACCTCGCTATGCGTATTTGCTTCTCTCAATCACTCCCAGAATGGGGATGCCTTCACAGTATTGGCTTCGAGCGAATATTGGTTCTGCCGTTGACATTTATGAACAAGTCACGACCGACTACATAGATTCACAGTCTGGACGCAAGGAGGCGCGGATGCTTCAGCGGCAGCACGAAATTGCTCAGAAAGAGCAAAGCACAGGGACTGAACAAGCCCATATCATCCTGGGATATTTCCATATCCTCCAGTGAAATGAGTAAGCTAGGAGCCACCCAGCCCAAAATGAAGAAAATCGAAGAAAGTTCGACAATATACAAGGGGGGAAAAAGGGGTAAACCCTAAAGTCTATAGGATTGGTATCTCAAATGCAGTTGAGATTATCTGACAACAAACAGGAAAACTCACCAATGTGGTCTAGCGCATTTCCCTCGCTCAAGGGAGAACTTGTGGCCAGCGTCGACTAGGTAAGTACCTCTCTTTCATTCTAACATGATCAAGAGCTTTTGGCAAAGTCTCTTTCTTCCAATATCCTACATCATCCCCAATCCCTCAATTTCAGAACGTCGAAACCCCTTACTTGTCTACACACAAGACCGTCACGAAGGTATCTTACAAGAGCGATCACCGCCCCTAACATACACAATAATCTTTCCTAGCTCTCATCCATCAGTCATCCCTCCTAGCCATGAAAATAACCAATTGAAAGCCCCCAATTCTCACCCTTGCCACCCAACCCCCTCACAATTCCCATCTCCCCCTCTCCCCCCCCTCCGGCAACCCCCCCCGATCACCCACAAACACACTCCCCGCCCAAACCTTCATCCGCCCATCCTGGAACCCTCTTAGCGCGCACCAGCTCTCCTCGCCAAACCCCTCGATCCGATCGTTGGCACGGATGCGGGCCCCGAAGGCACCGCGGCCGGTGCAGTCTCGGCCGCTGTAGAAGCGGATGGTGTTGTGGGTGGCGTCGAAGAGGAGTTGGAGGGTGGTGGTGCAGTTGAGCGCGCTGCAGGCGCCGCTGGGGGGTAGGTGGAAGGGGATGCGCAGGGAGGAGGCCCAGGGGGCTGGGGGGTGAGAGGGTTAGTGGGTGGGTGGGTGGAGGGGGGTGAGAGGGGGGGTGGAAGGGGTGGGGATGCAAGGGAGGGTTGGAAGGGGTGGGGGTACGAGGGACGGGGGGGTGTTGATGTGATGTCGTCTATGAGGTAGGAATGATAGGGTTGCCTGTGAGGGTTCGGAGGGGGTGCTCTGGTGCATGGAAGGGAACCTGATGTGTTCTCAGAATGGGATGAGGGAGATGGTGTCCCTTTGAGGCGAAGGTGCTTGGGTTGGTGTCTTTGCGTGCGAAGGGGTGCTGGTAGCTAAGGCCACGTACCTATATTGTGGCATCCTAGGACCACCGTCTTTTCAGGTTGCACTTGTACAGGATTTGTACTGGGAAAGGAATCGTCAGATCTTGAGACTCCGCTGGACTATTGCCGGTGATGGAAGGGCTACTTACCAGTTCCTGTCAGCGTAGCCTGTTATTTCCCTTGAAAGAGCGACGCTACCAACGGCCAATACTCCAAAGAGAGTGTAGTAAATCGGAAGCATGACGCAGGTCTGCCAGGACTAGATGCATGCGAGAAGGGAGGTCTGTAGAAAGGAGTGATTGCTTGAAGAGAGAAATGAGGGATTGATCTGAAGATCGAGAATTCTCGTCAATTTAGGAGAGTCAGGACCAGGTATGCAATGGACATCGTGGCCCAAGGCAGGAGAGGAGGGAGATCTGGCTCTTATCCCACACACTTTACAGCCTGATGTCCCTTGGTATGGGTGTTCAACCATGATGCTAATATTTCTCCTTTTGGTCTTCTCAGCCTTAGATATACTTGAAATGTGGCACAATTCTTTTAGTTGAAGCATTAGACCACATTGCTGATTCCCCAATCAACGTCCGTTGCGTTGGCAATATATCTGATTAATAACCTGATACTCGGTCAGATGATACCCATTCCCTGCTCCCTTAATATCGACCGCATATACTACAGCTTGGTTTCAAGTGCACCCAGTGTGTACACAAACCCTGACACCCGCAGCAAAAGTTCTAGGAAAGCGGACACCTACATTTTAATCCATGGGCAACATCCATAAACCTCAGTGAAGAGGTGTGTAGGTGCTCTATTTAGTAGGTTAATTAAAGGGAGAACTATCTCGCTGTGAGGCATAGTAGGCCTAACAGGTAGAGAAAATGTGAGAAACATTTCGCTGTGAGGCATAATAGGCTGTAATTGTAGCTGTTGTATCCTGGCATTTGGATTCAAGTCCTCAGATTCACGTTGGACTTTTCAGTGGCCGGTGGCAGAGTAAGGCTCGTGCAGGACACGGAGGCTAGTTGTGGCCGGTGGCACAGGTAGACGCAGAGGCTCGACAAAACAAACGATATACCCGCTAAGACAACGTATAACTAGCTAATAAAGCTCGCTATAGAGCTACAACAATGAGTTTTATTGATAAATGCTTGTGTTATTAGCAACGGTCCCAATGAATGTTTTTAAAATGCTAATTTTTTCATCAAAGCGTAACATAAAGAGTTATAAATCCTATAATTAAGGCAGTTGGAGGCAGCCGTTGCAGGAGTGTCAGCGTTTTGTGCCCACGAGCCAGGCCATTAGTTTTCTGAGGGTGTGAGGAGAAAAATTGCAACTCATGATCTTCCTCATGGTTTCCGAAGTGTATCGCAATTGGGCAGTCTCCGCGTTTCACATATATGATTGTGCAGCCATCACTCTGTCAAGTGGCGTTCTCCAACCGCGCCTCAGGCTTGCAGATGGCTTGTGGCACCTGTTACCATACCGCTGTAATGGTTGCGCCTTGGCCAGGCTGACACGATAGGTTTGGAATTGCCTTTGTGCCTCCAGAAAATCCTGGAGCGTCCGCCCTGTACGGACGTGAGTAGCAAAGGTATTATCCGGTTCAATTTTGGCGTGAGAAGAAGATGTAGCCGTTTCCTGAACTCTCCATTTGAGAAGTAGAAGCAACCAATGTGCCCGTCATGTCGTGTCTTTTGTGTGAACTCATGTGCGAACGCCACGAGAACAACAATATTGTCAACCCAATTGCCCGATATGGTTCGTAGGCCAAGGATAGGTAGAGAATCAGGATTGGGATAAACGGCACGAAGTATGAATGACATAAAAACTGAGCGACAGTCATAGAGAGGCGTTGACATCCATGACAGTAAATGTATTTCAAGTCGTGAGCGCAAAGGAATGGAGGTATGTCCTGTGACTCAGCAAATACTAGAGTATGCTATGCCTCAATACAAACGATTGAAACCTCGTGCTGGCTGCGATTCTCTTCACAGAAGTTATGAACAGTGAGCCGGTCGTTCAAATGGCAGGTGCACACATAAGTATCATGGTATACAAGAAATCCATGGGTTAGGGAGGAATATCCTTTGCAGTCACCGAGAGTATGTTGCAAGTTGATAGGAACGCTGCTCCCTGGGTCGGATGAGGACATCTTATGAATGATGTAGCTTGAATCTGTACCACGGAACGTATAGCCCAAGCTCTAGCATCAAGAATATACCTATGAAAGAGGATGGAATACTCCGTAAGTGAACAATGCTGTCGCTGTCAGACTCAATCGAGAAAGAAATCGATCAATCAGCACCTCGCATTTCCTCGGAAAATCTTTCCACCGATAAATCCCGATCTGGTGAACTTTAACTCCCCTCAACCTAGAAAACATCCCCTTCCCACTGCTCGACACAACCACCATACGAGTATGGCGCGCAAAGCCATCCAAAAGGACCAAATAGTCAAACTCATCGTCGGCGCAGGCCAAGCGTCCCCCAGCCCCCCCGTTGGCCCCGCCCTCGGAAGCAAAGGCGTGAAAAGCATCGACTTTTGCAAAGTACCTCCCCCCATCTTTCTCCCTCGCCAGTCTTTGAATCTCAACTCACATCCCCAGGAATTCAACGCCCGCACCGCGCACCTCACCACCGGCACCCCTATCCCCGCGCGCGTGACCGTCCGCCCGGACCGCTCCTTCGCCTTCGAACTCCGCACGCCCACCACCTCCTACCTCCTGCTCCAAGCCGCGGGTGTCAGAGAAAGGAGAAATCGGGTGCGCGGGGCGCAGGTACCAGGGAAGGAGAGTGTGGGCGAGGTGTCGCTGAAGCATGTTTATGAGATTGCGCGGATTAAGAAGGGTGAGCTGAGGCTTGCGGGGTTGGGACTGGAGGGGTTGGCGAAGAGTGTGGTTGCGCAGGCGAGGAGTTGTGGGGTTAGTGTTGTGCCTTGAGTTGGGGGAAGGGAAGGGGGGATTTGGTCTAGCGTTGGTGTTATGGGATTGTGTATATATATGACTGGATTGACAATGTCCATTGGACCTATCGAACTACCGGATTTGGCTCGAAAACGTTCGAGAGGTGTGACTTTAATAGAATTGTCTGTCCAATACAAGATCAGTGTACGAATAGCTTCGAATACATCCATATCCTTCCCTCGTTGTCTTCCTGGTATTGTGACGAGAGCTGGTTGCTCCTCAATTCACCACCTTGAACGTCCCTCCTTCTCTCACGAGCCCAGTCCTAAAGTTCTCGATAGTAGCTGGGTGCTTGACTCCCTTCAGCACCAATTCCTGCAATCCGCCTGACTCTCCCAACTTCTTGACGAATGGCTTTACTAACAGCCCTTCTTCCTCTGTCAACTGCCACTCCGTGAAGTTCAACGTGCACCTTTCCAGGGCCGGAAACCGAGCTTCCTCTCTGGTTCCCCCCACCGCGCAATATGTATAGACATGGTCGCTCTTCTCGTTGAAGAAACTCGTAGACCAACCCCGCCACCTGTGTCGTTTCTGAGTCAGCGACACTCTTTCGGGGTAGCAACAGTAATTCTGAAACGAGTCTCATGAGTACGTTGGCGAATACGTCCCCGAAATGTGGATTGAGCCCCCCATTTGTGCATAAATTGGGGCATACCGACAGAGAGAATATAACTTACATATTATCTCGATCAGGCTGACGCTGCTGGCCATGAGCAACCCGGAAATAACCGGGATACTCCGCATTCAAGTCGAGCACTACCGATCGAATCATAGCCAGGCGACCTACTGGGGTTACTGTGAAGTTGAAGACTTTGGTGTGGTGACCATCGAAGGGATATCCCACGAGACCCTTGTTTTGGAAGTTTGAGATGGCTCGAGCGTTGGAGAATTGGAAGGCATTTTGGTTGTAGAGGATGGGCAGAGCTTCTGAGTACACGGCGCGGCAAGTTCTCAAGATGGCTGCATCCACGTTTGGGATGGGCTTGTAGTTGGTTAGCATTGCTGTGTCCTTGCTGCCAATGTGCTTGTGCGGTTTGTCGATCAGTTCGCGTGTTGTCAGGAGATATCTGTATATTATATAGCGAATCTCGGTAGGCAGTGTAGTAAATAGTGGACATTCGGTCTGTTCTTTAGGTTTAAAGGGTTTCTCTGGATCTTCCAGTACGATCCCCCATCTCTAAAAAGCTATCAATATTATCATTTTGCAACTACATTTGGAAACCTACATGTGCGACTTCCTTCTCCTTCTCACCTCGCGTGTCCACCAAACACCTGCGTGGATTGACGTCTTTCTTGACCTTTCGATCTTGGCCGTACTTGAATGTGAAATTGAACAAATTGCCCACTCCAAATGAGAAGTTGAAATGAGTAGGCATGATTCCAGCAAAAATTGTTCGGTTGGAAAACCTTGTACGAAGCGACTCAAAAGAAATTGGGGAGTAGGGACGTCTTTAATTGGTTGATGCGGCCAGAATCAAATGTAGTCCTGATTCTAAGAGGTGAGGCTGTCTTTCATTCAAAGTGGAATCAGTCCGGAAGGACAAACGATCGGAAAGGCACATAAATTTCGTTTTCCCCTCTTTTGTCTTGGCTAGATGCAAAACCCAGGCCTGCCCAGATCGCTCCCTCTGATTCACTTGGTTTTAATAAAAGATTAGTGGAGTATAATACGATATGTACGTAGGGAAAGAAAGAGATACTGGCAAAGGAAGTCTCGGCGGAATATGGAGATAAGCCGGGGCTAGTAGTACCTAAGGTAGAGTGCTAGACAATCACCCACCCGCAGATTGCTGAGTGATTGGATGAGTCGAAGCATAAAGTTTAACATCTAGTACAAGTACATTACCTTATGATACGCCATCATCCCAAAGTCTCTGCTTCTTCCACATCTTCAAGAACATTCTTACTATGCCCTTGCGCATCCCCCTCACTCTTGGGCACAGGGTAATGCCAATCACCCAAGGTTGTAAATCTGCTCTGCCCCTGCTGAGTAATTGATCCCTGAGATAATGATGGACTCTGCCCCGCAGGGTGGGACCCAGGCCCAAGGTCCGCCTCAACCCCCCGACCATTTAATTCGCACAGTCAGCTTACGATATTTACTCCATGTAGATGCCCTTTCACAGCCTACCCAGGCCCCTTTGCCGCAAGAGTCGCCACCTCAGGCGGTAAGGTTCGCGTCAGTCAACCAAGAGATAGAGCCTGCCCACAGTCTGCAATCGGACACACAAGCTTCAGACAATTCCATCTTAGACCAGCAGCTTTCTCCGCAACAACGAGAAGAGATCCGAACCCTTACAAACAGTCTACACCAGTCTCATCTGCAGCAGAGACGCATGAGCAACTATGCATTTGAACCTGTGTCTCTACCAGTGTCAAGAAGCCAATCCGACGACTCGAGCCCCTACCCGTCATTAAGAGAACCAACAAGGTCTGGCGCTCCATCTCCGAAACGCTCTCCTCCTAGCTCAGCAATGCCCACGCCCCCACCGACTCCATATGGAACACACGCGGGGGAAGGCCAAGTCAAAGATGGCGCTGGCGCGGGTTTGGCCAAAGTCCACCCTGACCCCGTCAAAATGGCCCCACAGGTGGCAGGTCCAGACCTAGTACCAGAACCGCAAGCAGATGGTCTTCCACCAAGTACAGCCACATCTAGATTTCCTTCACACTCTGATCAGGTCTCGACGCGCCCTACTTCGATCTCTGGGGGATCCAATGGGCCAGACGCCCAGCAGAAGAAAGGTGCAGACTTTCTTCTTGGACCGAGCGCTTCCTCATCCTCGCCTTCTCTTTCGAGAGAAACGAGTCCGTCTCATACCTCCGGCGAAGGTGGCTCGGGGGCTGTTACGCCACCAACAACCTACCCACGGCCGTTTACTCCAAGTGGAGATAGAGATGACCCCTACGCCAGGAGCAAACGAGCTCCGCAGTCACGAAACCTCGACTCTATTGATGCAAGATTTGTTTTTGGTGGTGGAGATTCCCGTCGCCGGTCTGGGATCGGCTTGGGTTCCCAACAAGCTGCGTCAACGGGACACTTGCCTCGATCAAGTAGCGGAAAAGACCTCAAAAACGAGCACAGACAGTCTACATTCTCGCTTCACTCATTGGCCGGGAGTAAAGACGGCCATAAAGAAGAAAAACATGGCTCAATGTCTGACTTGAAACGCTTCTTTGGGTTCTCCCACAAAACAAAGAGAGGGCAGTCCCCAGCGGCTTCGGCGAAAGCTTCGGCGAATAGCTCGGGCACCAAAACGCCCCCGCACCAGGCTCCAGCTGCCAATGTTCCTTTCGCGGACGATCATGGCCTTCAGACGAAGTACGGCAAATTTGGAAAAATACTTGGCTCGGGTGCTGGTGGATCAGTAAGGTTGATGAAGCGACAAAGTGATGGTGTCACATTTGCGGTAAAGCAATTTCGGGACAGACATGGCTATGAATCGGAGCGGGATTACAATAAGAAGGTTACGGCGGAGTTTTGTATTGGATCGACGCTTCATCACGGTAACATCATTGAGACGCTGGACATAATTCACGAAAAAGGCCATTGGTTCGAAGTTATGGAATACGCACCTTATGATTTATTTGCTATCGTTATGACAGGGAAAATGTCGAGGGAAGAAATTGCTTGTTGCTTCTTCCAGATTGTGGCCGGCGTCGCTTTTCTGCATGGTATGGGACTTGCGCACAGGGATTTGAAACTGGACAACGTGGTGGTCAACGAGCACGGTATCATGAAGATCATTGATTTCGGCAGTGCGAGCGTTTTCAAGTATCCCTTTGAGAACGACGTTATATTGGCCACTGGTAAGTTTCGTTCAACGTCTGAACGTGAATGTAACTTACAAAGTACTCAGGCGTCGTTGGGTCCGACCCTTACCTCGCCCCAGAGGTCTACGATGAGCGCAAATACGATCCACAGGCAGCCGATGTTTGGTCCCTGGCCATAATATTTGCTTGCATGTCTCTACGTCGATTTCCATGGAAAGCCCCCCGCGTGACAGACAACTCGTACAGACTCTTCACATCGCCTGCCACACCAGGAACGCCATCAGCAGAGCCTGCGCCGAAAGAGAGGTCCAAGTCTGCAACGGATGTTGCACAAGATGCCGCGGAAGAAGAGCGTCGAGGCTCGGCGCCTGCTCACCATGCACACTCTCATCACCACCACACCACGGATGGAAGTGAAGCGCTGGCTCATGAGCATAGGGGTTCCGATCCCACACTGCCAAAATTCGAGGCTCCGAAGCAGGAGGTTATCAAAGGGCCGTGGCGGCTGCTCCGACTGCTGCCTCGAGAGACGAGGTCTATCATTGGTAGAATGCTGATACTCAATCCTAAGGATCGGGCTACGTTGGAAGACATATTGGCTGATCCATGGGTCACAAATTCGCCGGTCTGCCGGCAGCTAGAAGGAGGGCAAGTGATAAGAGCCGGGACACACGTCCATACACTCGAGCCGGGCACTCCTGCACCTGCGCTAAGTGGGAGCAAGTAGGCCTAACCTTCGTGTGGAGGGTTTTTATTAGCTGAAAACGCGGCTTAGTGCAGATAGCTTCCAGTAAAAGGGCACGTCTGTCCCGTTATGATTCGTAATGCAGTCATTTGTATATACACTTAAGTGATACTCATTCCGTAGGACCTTCAATCCAGTATACACTCAATTCATCGTTCATTCCAAAGCATTCGTCAGAACTCACTTCCCTAAGGTACCTATCTTACCGTACCTATAGTAGGTACGCTCCGTATTTACCATCGTTCGACTTCCCTCCCAAAGCAGTCTAGCCCTTGTTTAGCGCGGAAAAGTCACCGCGGCCGGTTTTTCGAAATGCGCGTGTTGTAAACTTACCTTAAGGGACCCTGACATTGACACTCGCACCTCCCTACACCACAAAAAACCCCATATCATCGGCGTTCCAAACTAGCAGACAGTCTCTCCGAGTTGTTCTGCAACGCCTCATACCTATGGAGTCTCTTAGGTAACCTATGCCCTGCTACGATGGAGGTAGTCTCTCCAGGCCAAGCGGCAAACGGCCACCCCCCCTCCTCCGCCAGCCCCTCCATCCTAGATCCAGAGGTGGTTGTCCGACATCTGGTAGATCTTCTGGAGATCACACTCGGGGCATCAGCAGAAGATTTGGAAGGCAAAGGGAGCATATTGTCAGATACTAAACGGAATGACACAGTCCAAAGATGCACTCGCTTTGCATCCGAGTCTCAAGTTGCCCTCTATGTTCAGAAAGATATCGTCGCGGCCGACCTATCGAACGGCTTCCTGAACGGCCATGATCCTCCAGGTAAGCTGACGAAAGGCATGAGAGTCAGCAGGGCTGATCCAGGGACTTTAGAACCTCCGCCCAAATACGTCTACTCACTTTCGTCGGAGATCTTGTTCTCGCCTACTACAATCGCATCGGTAGCCTTGATAAAACGCCCACAACCGATAGATCCAAGACGACCCCTTCCTACACAGATACAAGTCATCAATTTACCTGGTGCCGCTTCGCTGAACGAAACCAATACCGCCGAAGGCAGCCCAAGCTCCCCCTACGAGGTCCTCCACTCATTCGTCCACCTCGCCCTTGCGCCGTACTTCAATGCATACACACAGGGTCAAAAGGAATTAGCTGGAAGCAATAGTCGATCTGATGCAGACGCCAAAACCGGAGTTTCGGGGGCTAAAAAGAAGTTGGCGGAATTGGAGCTTAGTTTGCTCCATCTGCAGCAGCATGTCGAGATACCAGAGCTGAATTTGGCCTTTCCCGAAGTCGTTCAAGAGGCACTCTTTACAGCGGCCGCCCAAAACGCGAAGCCCTCAGTCGACCTTGTTCCTTCTGAGCTCCTAACAGACAGTAGGTTCCTGAATGATCTGCAGAGCACCGTCAACGTCTGGATCAAGTCGATACAGGCTATCACGAAACTATCACGAGATCCTGACAGTGGCTCTGCAACGCAGGAAATCAAGTATTGGCTGTCTTTGGAGGAAAGGTTGAAGGATATCGATATGCAGACCAGAAACGATGGAGTACAACTCACACTCGACATACTACAGCACGCCAAAAGGTATCAAGTGAAGGTCAGCTTTCACGCAGACACCGGCCTGAAGGAAGCGCTGGAAACCGTTCAAAAATATAATCAATTAATGGAGAAATTCCCCATGGACGACCTCTTATCCGCAACGACTCTTCAGAAAGTGCAAGACTCGCTCGATTCGATCTTTGGCCATCTCAACAAGAAATTGCGGTATACGACTTATCCTATTGCGCGTGCGCTACCTCTCGTCCATGCTATATCCGGCGATCTTGATTCTCAGCTCCACTCTCTTCTACACGGTAGAACACTCATGCATCTCGACTTCCGGGAATTTGAGGTTGTCATGAATCGGGCGGACATCATCTGGGCAACCTGGGATGAATATGCGAAAGACTTCACGAACGTAGCCCGTGAACTCATGAGGAAGCGAGCGGAAAAGTTTATGCCCATCAAGGTTGTAGGCCGACACGCAAAGACACAAGATCGTATGAGCTACATCAAGACATTCCGCATCAACCACGAGCAGCTTCAACGAACAATAGTCACAGTGCTGGGTAAGGGAACGAGCGACGCTATCACTGAAGAGAGCAGTGGAGAACAAGTTATTCTTGTTGAGGAAATTGGCGACGTTGATGCCGTTCAGGAGGTTTCACAAGCATATGCGGCCCTGAAGGACGTTGATGTCCTCAATGTTTCAGATGAAGGAACGCAAATTTGGGTGCAAGCAGAGTCCACTTACAATGAGCGGACCTCGAGGGTGGAGAACTCCATTATTGCTCGCCTCAGGGATCGATTAGCCACCGCTAAGACAGCAAATGATATGTTTCGAGTCTTTTCAAAATTCAATGCCCTGTTTGTCCGACCCAAAATCCGCGGGGCGATCAGTGAATACCAGACACAGCTGATAGACAACGTCAAGCAAGACATATCTGCCCTACACGAACGTTTCAAGCAACAGTATGGTCACTCCGAGGCCTATGCAATGGCACAACTTCGGGATCTGCCCCCGGTCGCAGGAGCTATTATTTGGGCCCGCCAAATAGAAAAACAACTTGACGGCTACATGAAAAAGATAGAAAACGTTTTGGGGCAAGATTGGGCCCTCCACTCGGAGGGCCAGAAGCTCGACGCCGAAGGCAACATGTTTCGCAAGAAGTTAGACACAAGACCCATCTTTGACTCATGGATGCAGGACGTGCAAAGACGGAAGATCTCAATTCAAGGACGCCTGTTCGGCATTTCCAAGAACCGTTCCAAAGGAAATGCTCTCGAGCTGACCATCAACTTCGATGCACAAGTTATCGTTCTCTTCAAGGAGGTCAGAAATCTGATATGGCTCAATTATCAGATCCCCCATGCGATAGGCAGCGTTTCCAAGGAGGCCAAACGAGTATACCCTTACGCGGTCAGCCTCATGGAAAGCGTACGGTCTCTTGCACAGACTAACAGAGTGATCGATACAATGCCCAACATGGCCGTTCTGCTCAGCGGATATCAAAAAGATGTGCAAGCTCTGACGACTGATGGAATGGGCCTCAAATGGGAGTCATTTGTCCATTCGTATGACCTTCATGTTAAACAGGCACCAATCTTCACAGGCGGACCTAGCACTCGATCGGCCTCCGCAGGCCGCGGCGAAAGTCAGCATGTGCAATATGTTCGCGAATTCGCTGCGGCTGCATCGAGACTACAGGACAAGACCTCGTCACTGATGGGAATACATGAGACGGTACAAAGCGCACTGCATGGGTTGCAATCTTGTCCCTACAGTTCAGCAGCGCTCGCTGCCCGATTAAACACTGTCCAAACGGCAGTCGATCAGCTCAATCTGGAAAACTATGCTAATCTGCCTTTCTGGGTTGGCGAATTAAATGAAGAGATCGAGTCAGTGTTACTAGAGCGCCTTCGGAACGCAATCAGCGCTTGGATTGAAGCCTTCACCAAATATAAGTCGGGTGCCGGAAGCGACGACTTTGACCGTAAGGAGATCTCGGCAGACCAGGACGACGAAGCCAACGTGCCAACGCTTCACCATCTTGTCCTTGAGGTCCTGATGCGCAATTCCGTCGTCTATCTAGATCCTCCCACAGAATTTGCTCGAGCTCATTGGTTGTCTCAACTACATGAGTGGCTAGGAATCGCCTGCGACCTTCCATTGATCAAGGCTTCCCGGTATGAAATGAAGGTGGATATTGCTCACCCTGGTACCTCTCGATCAAACTTCTCACAACTTCCTGGCCGTTGCATTGCTGAAGTCTCCGCCGTCTATCTCACAATCGAGGAAAAGCTGCTGGACATCGTTGATTATGTTGAAAAGTGGCTCCAATTACAGTCTTTATGGGATCTCGAGTCTGAATACGTCTATAACGTGCTCGGGGATGACCTCGCAAATTGGCTACAGCTACTTCAAGAAATTCGTAAGACCCGCGAGACCTTCGATACATCCGAGTCAAGTCGATCGTTTGGAACGGTGACCATAGACTATGAGCAGGTCCAGACAAAGGTCACGAGCAGGTACGATCAATGGCAGCACGAAATTAGGTTGAGGTTTGGGGAACGCCTGGGCAACCACATGCGGGAGGTTTGTGCCGAGGTTGAAAAGGCACGGCGAGATCTCGAAGGTCAATCGCTCGATGCTTCGTCGACGGCACAAGCTGCAATGTTCATCACTACCTTCCAGCAGTGCAAAAGGAAAGTTGAAGTCTGGGGACCTGAAATTGAAGTCTTCCGCCAAGGTCAGACGTTACTCACTCGACAGCGATACCATTTCCCGCCTGATTGGTTATATGTGGATCAGGTAGATCATGAGTGGACTGCACTGAACGAGATTCTAGAGCGCAAATTGAAGATTGTCAGCGATCAGACAGATGGACTTCGGGCGAAGATCCTGGCTGAGGATAAGGTCGTCAGCGGCAAGGTGGCTGAAGTGATCGCCAACTGGAACGAAGAGAAGCCGATATCCGGCCACATCCCTCCCCACGAAGCAACTTCGACTTTGAGCTCGTTCGAAGCCCGCCTTACGAGCCTACGCGCGGAATCCGAGATGGTCTCGAAAGCTAAGGAAGCCTTAGACTTGCCAGGAAGCACGGACAATGCACTGCCTGCAATACTCGAGGAAGTCAACGACTTCATGTCCGTCTGGGCTGCGCTGTCGACCATATGGAAGAGCTTGAATGATCTCCGCGACGCTCTATGGACCAGTGTACAGCCTAGAAAATTACGACAATCCATCGATGGTCTCCAAACAATGAGCAAGGAGATGCCTAGTCGAATGCGCCAGTACTCTGCTTTTGAGCACATCCAATCCGTCCTGAAACAATTTCTCAAAGTCAATCCATTGCTCTCGGATATGAAGTCAGAAGCTGTCCGTGAAAGGCATTGGAACAAGATATACAAGGCTTTGAAACCCAATAAAAGATACTCCCCGGTCTCGATGACTTTGGGCGACGTTTGGGATCTACAACTTGCCGCAAACGAACCCGTCATACGAAACGTTGTTGTCCAAGCCCAAGGCGAAATGGCCCTGGAAGAGTTCTTGAAGCAGGTCCGAGATACTTGGCAGCATTACTCTTTGGACTTGGTTAATTTCCAGAATAAATGCCGCCTGATTCGCGGCTGGGATGATCTTTTCGCAAAGTGCAGCGAGAATCTCAATTCTTTACAGGCTATGAGACACTCCCCTTACTACAAAGAGTTCGAAGAAGAGGCATCCTCGTGGGAAGATAAGCTTAATCGGGTCCACGTCTTGTTCGATGTCTGGATCGATGTTCAACGACAATGGGTCTATCTGGAGGGCGTTTTTACGGGTAATGCAGACATAAAGCACTTGCTTCCCGTAGAGTCGGCTCGCTTCCAAAACATCAATTCCGAATTCTTTGCTGTCTTGAAGAAGGTTTACAAGTCTCCATTCGTGCTCGATGTTCTCAACATTTCAGGGGTTCAAAAGTCCCTGGAACGGCTTACGGAACTTCTTAACAAGATCCAAAAGGCCTTAGGGGAGTACCTTGAGCGCGAGCGCATATCGTTTCCTCGATTCTACTTTGTCGGCGACGAGGATCTCCTTGAGATCATTGGCAACAGCAATGATACCGTGAGGATTACGAAGCACTTCAGGAAGATGTTTGCGGGCCTTTCCGGTCTTTTGATGGATGAAGAGTCCACCATTACGGGGTTCACCTCTAAGGAAGGCGAAACGGTGCTGCTGAAGCATCCTATCTCACTGGTGAAGACACCTAAAATTAACGACTGGCTCACCGCGTTGGAGAATAATATGAAGTCGTCTCTTGCCGAACTACTTATTGAAGCCGTGCAGTCCTTCCAAACCATCGCCAGCACCCAGGGCGTTGACAATACATCGTTCAGGGAATACATACGAATATTTCCAGCTCAGATTGCAGTACTTGCCACGCAGGTGGTGTGGACAGCCTCTGTCGAGGCTGCTCTCACAAGCGGCGGAGATGCATTACAGGCTTTATTCGACATGTCCGTCAACGTACTTGAGATACTTGCAGCTACGGTCCTGGGCGACCTGGATGTTTTGACAAGGAAGAAATGCGAGCACCTCATCACAGAATTTGTCCACCAGAGAGATATCATAGGAAAGCTTATCAAAGCGGGCGCGTCCACTCCCACACATTACATGTGGCTGTTGCAGATGCGCTATACGTACAAGAATGAAGGCGATGTCTTAAGTCGCCTTCGTATACGAATGGCAAATTCAGATCTTTCATATGGCTTCGAATATCTGGGAGTCGCCGAGCGGCTCGTTCGGACACCACTGACTGATCGATGCTTTCTCACATGCACACAAGCAATGGCGCAGCGTCTTGGAGGGTCACCTTATGGCCCAGCCGGAACAGGCAAGACCGAATCAGTTAAAGCTCTTGGTGTGCAACTCGGAAGATTTACGTTGGTCTTCAACTGCGACGACACATTCGACTTCCAAGCCATGGGTCGCATTTTCCTCGGTATTTGCCAAGTTGGAGCCTGGGGTTGTTTTGACGAATTTAATCGTCTTGAAGAGCGCATTCTCTCCGCTGTCTCTCAGCAGGTGCAGAATATTCAACTAGGCTTGAAGAACGGCATCGAAACCGGCAATTTCCAAATCGAACTAGCTGGACGGCAGTTCTCTGTCAATCCTAATACAGGAATGTTCATTACCATGAACCCTGGCTACGCTGGACGCTCCAATTTACCAGATAATCTGAAGAAGCTCTTCCGCAGTGTAGCAATGTCGAAGCCTGACAAAGAGGTGATTGCTGAGGTCATGCTCTATTCTCAAGGCTTCAAACGTGCCAAGCAGCTGTCTCAACAAGCAGTCCCATTCTTTGATGCATGTGCTGTTCAACTAACGAAGCAAGCACACTATGACTTCGGTCTACGCGCTCTAAAGAGCGTCCTTGTCAGCTCTGGAGGTCTAAAACGTACAAGGCTTACGGCTGCCACGGAAAGTGCGGAATTCGAGGAGAATTTGGAACCCCAGATCATTGTGCAGAGCATACGAGAAACTATCGCCCCAAAGCTGATACGAGATGACGTGGAGACAATCAAGCGTATTGAGCAGGAAGCTTTCCCAGGAGTCAATTATGTATCAGCAAACTTGGAAGCGTTAGAATCCGCCATTCGAACCGAAGCTGCCGAGCGGCATTTGGTGATCAACGACACATGGATGACAAAGATACTCCAGCTTTATCAGATACAAGGCATTCACCATGGGGTGATGATGGTCGGCGACTCTGGCTCCGGAAAGTCTGCTATCTGGAAGGTCCTGCTAAAGGCATTGCAACGGGCGGAAGGCGTCGAGGGTGTTTGCCATATTATTGACCCTAAAGTCATGTCCAAAGAGGCCTTGTACGGCAACCTCGACAGTACCACAAGAGAATGGACCGATGGCTTGTTCACTAGTATCCTGCGTAGGATCGTCGACAACCTGCGTGGTGAGGATTCGAAAAGGCATTGGATTGTGTTTGATGGCGATGTGGATCCCGAATGGGTCGAAAACCTGAACAGCGTGCTAGATGATAACAAGCTCCTCACTTTACCCAATGGCGAGCGTCTCAGTTTACCGCCGAACGTTCGAATTTTATTTGAGGTTGAGACCCTCAAGTACGCTACCTTGGCCACAGTCAGTCGTTGCGGCATGGTCTGGTTTAGCGATGATACCGTTACCTCAGAGATGCTCCTTGCAAACTACCTGCAAGGGCTTCGAGGCACGGCATTTGACGAACTTGATGAGGAAGCTGCTGGTCAGGCAGCTAACAATGCTCTTGCCATACAAGAACAAACCTCTGATCTCCTCCAGCATTACTTTGGGACCGAGCACCTACTCCAAAATACACTCCAGGAAGCTCAAAAGTATAGCCACATCATGCATTTCACCGAGATTCGGGCCCTCAACACTCTCTTCTCTCTACTCAACAAAGCTTGTAGGTCGATCATTGAGTACAACATACAGCACGAAGACTTCCCTCTTGAACCAGAGCAGGTCGATTCTTTCACATCAAAGAAAATGCTCTTGGCCTTAGTCTGGGCTTTTGTTGGCGACTGTCCGATCCGGGAGCGGAGAGCCTTTGGCGAGTATGTTACGGGTTTGACGACCTTCGATACTCCACTGCTCAGCGAAGCCTCCTCATTGATTGACTACGATGTGTCCTTACCGAGAGCAGAATGGACCTCCTGGCAATCTCAAGTGCCAAACGTTGAGATCAACACCCACTCGATAACTCAGACTGACATGGTCATTCCGACTTTGGATACTGTCCGACACGAAGACATTCTCTACTCCTGGCTGGCTGAACACAAGCCTTTGATCCTCTGCGGTCCACCTGGTTCGGGAAAGACAATGACTTTGTTCAGCGCTCTACGTAAATTGCCAAATATGGAAGTCGTTGGCCTCAATTTCTCGAGCGCAACCACCCCGGACCTACTCAAGAAGACATTCGATCAATACTGCGAGTTTCGGAAAACTCTTAACGGAGTTGTGATGTCTCCGACGCAAATCGGACGCTGGCTAGTGTTCTTCTGTGACGAAATCAATCTTCCAGCGCCAGACAAGTATGGCACACAGAGGGCCATATCTTTCCTTCGCCAGCTTGTGGAGCAAAACGGATTCTGGAGAACATCAGACAAGACCTGGGTTAGCCTTGAACGGATCCAGTTTGTAGGAGCTTGCAATCCCCCCACCGATGCTGGGCGAACGCCAATGGGCCATCGATTCCTGCGACATGCTCCGCTGGTGATGGTCGACTACCCTGGCGAGGTCTCGTTACACCAGATTTACGGCACCTTTAACAGCGCAGTCTTGAAGATAGTTTCTAACCTTCGTGGCTACTCTGATGCTCTCACCAAGGCCATGGTGCAGCTATACCTCGAATCGCAAGCACGCTTCACGCCGAAGATCCAACCTCACTACGTTTACTCGCCTCGTGAACTGACTCGATGGGTACGTGGTCTGTACGAGGCCATCAGACCTTTGGAGAGTCTTTCCGTGGAGGGCCTCGTCAGAGTCTGGGCGCACGAGGCCCTGCGATTGTTCCAAGATAGGCTTGTGGCCGAAGAAGAGCGGAAGTGGACCGACGAGACTGTAAGACGTGTGGCCTGGGAACATTTTCCCAATATCGATGACCATGCTGCCCTTAGTGCCCCCATCCTATTCTCTAATTGGCTCTCTAAGAATTACATACCCGTCGAGCGCGAGCAACTCAGAGACTTTGTTAAAGCAAGATTGAAGACCTTTTGTGATGAAGAAGTCGACACTCCTATTATCCTCTTTAATGATGTCTTGGAACATGTACTCCGGATCGACAGAGTCTTCCGTCAACCTCAAGGGCATCTCATTCTGATAGGCGTCAGTGGAAGCGGCAAGACAACTCTATCGCGTTTTGTAGCTTGGATGAACGGTCTCAGGGTGTTCCAGATCAAAGTGCATGGGAAATACTCGGCAGCGGACTTCGACGATGATCTGCGGGATGTTCTACGTCGATCTGGATGCAAAGGAGAGAAGATTTGCTTCATCATGGACGAATCAAACGTCTTGGACTCAGGATTCCTCGAACGCATGAACACCCTGCTAGCGAACGCCGAGATCCCAGGTCTTTTCGAAGGTGATGACTTTGCCGCCTTGATGACCTCTTGCAAAGAAGGAGCGCAGCGCCAGGGGCTTTTGCTGGACTCTCAAGAAGAGTTATACAAATGGTTCACGCAGCAAATCATCAAAAACCTACACATAGTCTTCACAATGAATCCCCCTGAAAATGGTCTGTCATCGAAGGCTGCAACGAGTCCCGCCTTGTTTAATCGTTGCGTGCTAAATTGGTTCGGTGACTGGTCGGATCAAGCACTCTTCCAGGTTGGATTAGAGCTGACGCAGTCTGTTGACCTTGACCGGCCTGGCTTCGTTGCACCGGACACCATCCCCGTCGCCTTCCATGACCTTGTGCGTCCACCTTCACATCGTGATACAGTTGTAAATTCTATGGTCTATGTCCACCGTTCCCTCCACCGAGTTAACCAACGTCTTCAGAAGCAACAAGGCCGAGTCACTTTCTTAACACCGAGACACTTTTTAGATTTCGTCACTCAATGTGTACGCCTGTTCAATGAAAAACGGGAGGATCTGGAAGAACAACAACGACACCTGAACGTTGGTTTGGAGAAGCTGAAAGACACTGTAGACAAAGTTCGGGATCTTCGAGTGAGCTTGGCGCAGAAGAAAGGGCAACTGGAAAGGAAAGATGCACAAGCGAACGAGAAGTTACAAGGGATGGTAGCCGATCAACGTGAAGCTGAGCAGCGCAAAGCTACTTCACTGGAGATTCAAGGCAGTCTAGACAAACAAGAGGAGGAGGTCGCAAAGCGAAAGGAGGTTGTGAATGCTGATCTGGCTAGAGCCGAGCCAGCAGTCTTGGATGCAAAGGAAGCCGTCGGAAACATCAAGCGTCAACACCTCACCGAAGTCCGGTCCATGGGAAGCCCGCCGGCTGGCGTCAGACTCGCCCTTAACGCTGTATGCACACTGCTTGGCCACAAGATTGATGAGTGGAAGACTGTGCAGGCTATCGTGCGCCGGGATGATTTCATCGCAAGTATTGTTGGCTACGATAATGAGCGACAGATGACGAGAAATCTACGAACGAAAATGCAAAACGAATTTCTTACCAAAGACGAATTCACTTATGAGAGGGTAAATCGGGCGAGTAAGGCCTGTGGTCCCCTTGTACAGTGGGTGGAGGCACAGGTCAACTTCTCTGCAATCCTGGACAGGATTGGCCCCTTGCGAGAGGAGGCAGACCAACTGGAGGAAGATGCATTGCAGACCAAAGCTGAAGCCAAAGCGATCGAAAACACCATCGTCGGTCTCGAAGACAGCATTGCAACATACAAATCAGAATATGCCGCTCTTATCAGTGAAACACAGGCAATCAAATCAGAGATGTCTCGCGTTGAAAGCAAGGTCAATCGAAGTGTGAAATTGCTCGACAGTCTTTCTGCAGAGCGGACGAGATGGGAACAGGGGAGCAAATCTTTTGAGACACAGATCAGTACCGTTGTTGGCGATGTGCTGGCCGCGGCTGCCTTTCTTGCCTATAGTGGTCTCTTTGATCAACAACTTCGGAAGGCCATGCTCGACGACTGGCTTGGACAATTGGCTCTCTCAGGTATCAATTACAAGATGCATAATCCCGTTACCGAATATCTTTCTACAGCTGACGAGCGACTTAAGTGGCAAGAGAATGGCCTGCCCGTCGATGACCTTTGCACGGAGAATGCTATAATCCTGAAGCGCTTCAATCGTTATCCGCTGATCATAGACCCTTCTGGACGAGCCACTGAATTCTTGCGGAATCAAAACAGAGAGCGCCGACTGACCGTCACCAGCTTCTTGGACGACTCGTTCATCAAACAACTCGAGAGTTCGCTACGATTTGGGAATCCTATCCTCATCCAGGATGCTGAGCACTTAGATCCTGTCCTGAACCATGTGTTGAACAAGGAATACCAGAAGACAGGAGGTCGCGTACTGATCCAGCTAGGAAAACAAGAAATCGACTTCTCACCCGCATTCAAAGTGTATCTCTCAACACGAGATCCTTCGGCAACGTTCCCACCTGACGTTTGCAGCCGGACCACCTTTGTCAATTTTACCGTGACACAGAGCAGTCTACAGACACAGTCGCTGAATGATGTTCTCAAATCCGAGAGGCCCGATGTCGACCGGAGACGCACAAACCTCGTGCAAATGCAAGGTGAATTCAGCACCCATCTTCGGGGCCTTGAAAAGAGATTACTCCAGGCACTCAATCAATCACGCGGCAACATTCTTGATGATGACGTTGTGATTGAGACATTAGAAACACTCAAGAAGGAAGCAGCAGAGATCTCTAGGAAGGTCGCCGAGACTGACGGGGTAATGTCCGAGGTCGAGAGCATCACCCACCAATACAGCACAATTGCACAAGCTTGTAGTGCTGTATTTGCTGTGCTCGAGCAGCTTCATCACTTGCACCACTTCTACCAGTTCTCGTTGCAGTACTTCATCGACATCTTCAACTCGGTCCTTCACAACAATTCAAGGCTCAGAGATGTCAAGGACTACTCGGCTCGAGGAGAGATCATACTCCGTGATCTGTTCGTGAACACCTATAAAAGGACATCGCTGAGTGTACTTCAGAAGGACCGCATCACCCTAGCTATGCTGCTCGCTCAGGCCTCACCGTACCAGATGGACAAGAGCATTGTCGACAACATCCTCAACCCGTCGGTCAAAGGCAATGACGTTGCTTCGGATAAAGACCTTCAAGCAAGCGCTAAAGCTCAGGCATCTCGTCTTCCTGTACTGAAGAACTTCATTCCTAAGATATCATCGACTGCTTGGGATCGCTTCGTCACTGAAGAACTTGCAGAAAACTTTGTACCCGTGGTTTGGAACGAGGAAACGACCCCCCTAGATCAACAGCTTAGAACCATTCTACTCGTCAAGCTTTTCAGGCTCGACCGTTTTGTTCCTGCTGCGGAGAAATTCATATCTGTCGTCTTTGGCAAGGGCATATTCGACACTAACGAGAATCTGTTAGAGATTGTTTGTCAAGTCCAGCCTACAACACCAATCGCGCTGAGCTCAAGCCCTGGATTCGATGCCAGCTACAAAGTGGAGAATCTGGTCGAGAAAGTGAAAGCTCAGTGCGCTTACATTGCGATGGGTTCTAATGAAGGGGTTTCTAGCGCGGACAATGCTATCAGCAACGCAGCGGCTACTGGATCCTGGGTGCTCATCAAGAATGTACACCTGGCACCTCAATGGGTGCAAAGCTTGGAAAAGCGCCTTGGGTCTCTGAAGCCAAGCCTTGACTTCCGACTATTCTTGTCCATGGAAACAAGCCCCAAAATTCCGGTCAATCTGCTTCGAGCTTCTCGCATACTGATGTACGAGCAGCCCGCTGGTGTGCGAGCCAACATGAAGGATTCTTTATCCACTCTGTCAGTCCGAGCTATGCAGCAACCTAGGGAGAAAGCCAGATTGTATTTGCTCCTTTCCTTCTTGCATGCCGTGATACAAGAACGCTTGCGTTATGCGCCAACTCTGGGATGGAAGGGCTTCTGGGAGTTCAATGACAGCGACGTTGGTATCTCTTCTCCCGACCCATTTTCTTACTAACGTCTTCTAGTATGAATGTGCAGCCTTCATTATCGACACCTGGATGGAGGCCTTCGCGCACGGCCGAACCAACATTGCCCCCCTCAAAATCCCCTGGGATCTCATCCGCACTCTGATCACAGAGACTTACGGCGGCAAAATCGACAATGAAGGCGACTTCAAGTTGCTCTCTGAGCTCGTCGACACTTTCATGACGCCCGCAGCTTTCGAGGTCGACTACCAACTCGTTCAACCCCCATCTAGAGACCAAGCGGCTGTGTACACAGAAGGAGATGGTAGCTTGACTGTACCAGAGGGGAACGAGATGAAGGACTTTGTGGAGTGGGTGGATAGGCTGCCAGAGCGCGAACCACCGACCTACCTAGGACTGCCGGCCAACGCAGAGAAATTGTTGTTGGTGGGACATGCGAGGAGTACAATTGAGAATCTGGCACGGATTACCGAGATCTTAGATGAGAGTGAGCAGTTGAGTGCGGAGGGTGCAGGTGCAGAGTGAGGGAAGGATGGGTGGGATTTCTATCGTCGAACCGTTGTGACAGCGTTTTTGCGCGCATTGACGGCGTTCACTTTCATCCTTTGGCTGGGAATGGGCGGTGGCCGCATATTGCATGGAGTTTGAACGAGCGGGTGCCATGCGGATCTGGTGGATATACCCCTGTTGTGTCTTTCTTCCATGCTGAGATTCGAATTGCTTGTGCTTCTGGCGGACACATATCCAATAGCAATAAATTGCAATCTCACACATTCGCTATTGCTGTATGCTTGTTATCACTGCATGGAAAGATCATGATGAGTAACCTTGCAATGTTATAACGCCCACACCTTCAGTGCATTGTCGGATCTCCGCACCGTCTTCACCGCCGTTTCCGACGCAGACGGTGGCACCCGCAACGGACTACTCGCTGAGGAGTGCTCGCTATCACTCCCACTCTCCTCATCCTCATCCCACTCCCTAAACTCCCTAGACCCGCAGCACGAAGCCAACACCCCACCCCCAGGATGCAACCCCAATCCCCCCATAGCATCCCCACCAACCTTCCCCTCCCAACTCGGCTCCACCACCCCCTCCCCTCCAATCTCCCAAATCCGCACCCCCCCATCCGTCCCCCCAGCCCAAACCTCATCCCCAAAAACATCCACCTCCAACCTCTGCTGCGTCACCGCCTTCCTCCCCCCCAACCACGCCAGCCTCCACCCCGGCCTCCTAACATCAAAAACCTGCAACCCATCACTCTTCCTCTCCCCTACAACCAACCCCCACTTCCCCCACGAATGCAA
>JAABUQ010003366.1_pt1 | contig 29438 bp, 38 predicted proteins | sample 5560001 | NCBI WGS metagenome assembly JAABUQ01 (sample SAMN10711888, study PRJNA513371) | rock metagenome | isolation source: Antarctica rocks | place: Antarctica: Victoria Land, Finger Mt nord | collected 2015-12-18 | reverse complement strand
TGCCGTCATCGTCTCGGTTAGTATGTGAAGCGACTCTCGAGCCTGAGGATAGATTGTTACAGACGTCCTAGCCCTCCCTCTGAACAGGGTGAAAATGGCTCAATGTTTGTGAACACCGCGCTGTAGGCCGAAATGCTCTGCGCTTTTTAGATCGTGAGGCTCCATCATCATGAGTGGCCAGGGAAGAGGGGAGGAGAGGCAGATGAGCCACGTTAAAGAAGACCTGTTTCTACTCATCTGTGAGGAACCAGGCAGGGAAACGCGTCTCAGAGTGAGACCCGAAAGGGAGAGAAGGAGATACTGATTTGACGACGCACGAGAAACGCTATGTGATTATCGGTAATGGTGTTGCCGGAACGACCGCCGCTGAGACCTTGCGCAAGCTGGATCCCAATAGCAGCATTCATCTGCTCACCAACGAGCCCTATCCACTCTACAATCGGGTGTCTCTGCCACACTTTCTGCAAGGGGTCTTTGGTGAGCAGAAGGTGATGATCCGCAGCGTTACCTGGCATGAACAGCGCAACATCCAGCTTGACACTGAAACCCTGGTCACGACGGTCAATACCGATGAACAGGTGGTCGTGACCGACAAGGGGCAGCGCCTGCCCTACCGTATTCCGTCATGTAAAATGTTACCAAACGAGGGAAGCGGTGCCAACGCAAGACGAGATGACGATTGATGAGAGGCGCAAGTCTGTGAAACTGATGGCGACCCGCTATCAGAAAGCGACCCGAAACGAACGCAGCGAGTTGTTAACGGAAATGGAGCACGTCACCCACCTGCACCGCAAGCACCTCATCCGGCTGCTCAATGGGACCAGCCTGGAGCGCAAGAAACGGCAAACCCCGCGCAGCCGCACGTATGGGTTGGAAGTCGAGCGAGTGATCCTGCGGGTGTGGGAAAGTTTGGACTACATTTGTGCCGAGCGACTCACCCCAGTTTAGTCAAGACCGCCACCCATCTGGCGCGCTTTGGCGTGCTGGTGGTGTCGGCAGAAGTGGAAAGCCAATTGGCCAGCATCAGCGTGGCTACCGTGGAGCGCCTGCTGGGCAAGCATCGCTCCCGCAACGTCCGCTTGCCGCGTCCCGGGCCACGGCGCGTCAATCAGGTGAGCAAAGGAGTGCCAATGAAACGCATTGCCTGGGACATCAGTGAACCGGGCCATTTCGAGGTGGATCTGGTGCATCATAGTGGCGAAAGCACCAGCGGAGAGTATGGACATACGCTTCAGTTGATTGATGTGGCGACCGGATGGAGTGAACGCATCATGCTGGTGGGACGGGGCTATCAGGCGATGCAAGCCGCCTTTGAGCAGGTGAGCCAGCGGCTGCCTTTTGCCATCAAAGAATTGCATCCCGAGAATGGACCCGAGTTCTTCAATTGGCACTTGGTGCGCTTCTGGAAAGAGAAAGTGACTGGGGTGCACCTCTCGCGCTCTCGTTGAGCAAGCTGGCTTGCTATAAGTGCAGGAATCTGCGAGAAAGAAAAGGAGGAAGGTTATGGCGGAAAAGACGGGATATGAGGCCGTATGGACGTTGATCCAATCCTTTCAAGAGACGAACCAGGCCATTACCGAAAGTTTTGTTACTTCTCAGGAACGCAGCAGGAGACTTGCTGAGAGTTTCTTTATGGATGGGATGGAGGTGCTCAAGGCAAACCAGGCGGCTGCGGAGAATCTCATTGCCGCTCAGGAGCGCAACAGAAAGTTGGCTCAACGTTTCTTTACGGACGGGATGGAAATACTCAAGACAAACCAGGAGGCTGCCGAGAGCCTTGTTGCTGCTCAAGAGGGCAATCTGAAATATGCTCAGCGGGTGATTGTCGAGTACCGGATTGACCCGCTGCAGGCACTCTCCTTTCTTAAAGCGATGCGAGAACTACACCGGGTTCGCCTGCGGGATGGAGCCATCCGCAGTGGCATCTACGCTGACCCATTCGATCCAGAGCGCTATGTCGAAACCTTTGTGGTCGGGTCATGGGACGAGCACGTGCGACAACACGAACGGATGACTGCGGCAGACCAAATCATGGAAGAACGGGTGCGCACCTTCCATATTGGTGAGGGGCCACCTGCTGCCTCCCACTTGATCTATGCTACTGAGGCGTGGGTAAAGGGAGGGCAACAGTTCCTTTCGGGGCATGCCTTATATGGGGGAGTACACGAGCATCTGCCTCACGACATCCAGGATTGATCGCACTGTGTGTCGTGACCCAGGGAGAAAGAGCGCGAAATCGATCAGAGGAGACTCCGGGTTTTGGTGCGTCAATACCGGGAAAGAAGCATCCATGCTCGTAGTTTCAAATAGGAGCGGGGATAGAAGGCTCGATGCCTTTGCCCAGAGGAATGTTAGGGAATAGCAGAACGAGGAGACACGCATGGCAACAATCATTCCAGAACGCCGACCAGCATGGCTGAGAGTGTGCCCCCTCAGGGGAAAAATACGAACATCTGAAGCACCTGATGCGCAGTCTAGAGTTGCATACTGTGTATTCGCGACAGAAGATATGCGTGAAGGTATGCAAGCCTTTATTGAGAAACGTAAAGCAGAGTTTCAAGGAAGGTAAAGTCAAGTGAATTTGAACCAAGCTGAAAATAACCTGCTCACTCAAATACAAGGGGCACGAGCAAGCAGAAAAACAGCGGCGTCGCAGGCGGAGGCTGTAGGGGTGGAACTTGAGGGTGCCTATCGAATCCAGGCTGCTTTAGGAGAGAAGCGGGAACTGAGAGGCTATAAATTTGGTTTAATCAGTCCTGCCAAACAAGCACAGATGAAAATCAGTTCGCCAATATACGGTCGCGTCTATGCCGAGATGCTTCTGAAAAGTCCAGTGCATTTGAGCCAATTTATCCAACCAAGAATGGAGCCGGAACTGGCCGTGGTGCTACGTAATGATCTACCTGCACAAGCACTGCCGGAAGCGGCACGGTTAGCCGTCGCGGGCGTCTTTTTGGGAGTGGACTTCTTGGACAGCATCTGGGAAGGGTATCGTTTCAACATTGCTGAGGTTGTGGCAGATAATGCTTCTGGAGGTGGTTTTTTGCTGGGAGAGCGGCGGTTGAGCGAGCCATTCACAGGCGCACTACGCCTGTACCTGAACGGAGAGTTGCTGACAGAGGGTCCGCTGGAGTCCTTGGGAGACATTGGAGAACGCTTAAGCTGGTTGTCGGAGAAGGTTGGTGGACTGCGGGCTGAATACGTAATCTTCTTGGGTTCACCCGCCGCAGTTCTACCAGCCAAGCCAGGCAGACTTGAACTTCGTGGCCCTCAGGGTAGCGTATTGTCAGCAATAGTAGAGACATGATAGGTCATCATTGGCGATCTTTCATAACGACACTCGTTAAGCCGCTTCTTACGAGTAGTGATGAGTATCAGTTCATGATGTACGAGAGAGGGTAAGCAATGAGCGAAACAAGAGAGCATTGGCTGGCCGGAGGGCGCGTGTCCAATGCAGCACGGAAGCAATTGATTGAAGCGAATTGCCGCGTAGTGGATGTAAGCCGCAAGCCACCAGTCGTGCTTGTATGCTTGCGTCATGCATCGACGAGCGATCATTTCTATGAGGATATGGCATTCATAAACATGGGCGAAAGACAGATCAGTGTAAAAGCTCTTTGCCTCTGCTGGCATTTTCCTGGGGATGGGCAAGTAGCAGACTCGAGTGTGACAGAGACTGAGCTGGTACTCTCTGGTGAGTAGTCCATTATAGTAAAGGTTATCGGAGTAAACGGGCAGTGGCATCCGGTAACGAACTCTCTGATGTAAGGCGAAACTCCTTCCCTTGCTTTAGAAGGTGATTCAGCGAGAGGGTAAGGAGAACCATAATAAGGAGGTGAAGTATGGAGCAAGAGAAACTAGGAGTACCAGCGTCAAACGCGAGCCAGGGACGAAGTATCGCCTATTCTCGTAGCACGACGATCCGGCTGATGGAGGCACTCGATGCTAATGGGCACGGCAATGTCCACGGCGGAGTCATTATGCGTATGGTTGATGAGGCAGCAGCTATTGTTGCCATGAAGCATGCGCGTCTCCCTGTGGTCACAGCTCGCGTTGAGCGCTTCGATTTCCTGGCACCCGCGTATATTGGCAACGTCGTGTCGGTCCATTGCGCTTTGAACTATGTAGGCCGCACCAGCATGGAGGTTGGGGTAGAAGTGGTGGCAGAAGACTTAATGACGGGTGAGACCCGTCGCGTTGCCAGTAGCCAGGTGATCTATGTAGCCTTAGACAAGAATGGCAAGCCTGCTTCCGTCCCCCCACTCGTCCCCGCTGATGATGATGAGCAGGCGAGCATAGAGCAAGCGAGCCTCCGCCGTATGCGCATGAGGGCGATTGAGGAGGAGTTGGCGAGGATTCTGCCTATCATAAGCAAGGTGTAGACGCAGATCATTTCACAGTTGACCAGCGGAGTATCTTGCGAACCAGCGGTGCGAGCTAGCAAAGTAATAGCTCTGTAATCTTTCAGTAAAACTCTTGACTAAATTTGCATCTATATGTATAATGCATATAAATGCAAATTTAATATATCTGGTAACATAGATTCAAGGAGGTGAGTGGCTCTCATGCCAAGGGGACAGCTTCCAGGCTTGTTCATCTATTGAATAATATCCGTGCGTGAGAAGCATGAGTAATTTCTGGCCGTATCCGGTCACTTGCGCGTAAGAGAAAATGCCTTCCTGGGCCATTCCGCAGCCGTCTTGTACATGTTCCAACGCTCAAGCTATCACGTCGTTTGATGTAAAACAGAAGGTACAGAAGCCCATAGAATGTTTACAGACAAGGAGGATTGTCCATGACTATTCGCAAAGTAGGTGTTGTCGGGTGCGGGCTGATGGGAGGTGGGATCGCACAAACCTGTGCACAAGCTGGTTACGAAACGCTCGTGCGCGAGGTGAACCAACACGCGCTCGACATCGGGATGGCGCGTATTCATAGTGCATGGGACACTATGGCGAGCAAGGGAAAGCTCACGCTGGGGCAGGTTGCTGAGAATCATGCACATCTGCGTGGCACCCTCGATTTGACTGATTTTGCCGATTGCGATCTGGTAATAGAAGCGGTGATCGAGAAGATGGAGGAAAAATTGCGCATCTTCCCCGCCCTTGATCATGTTCTGAAGCCAGATGCTCTGCTTGTGAGTAACACCTCGTCATTGAGCATCACACAGTTGGGTGCCGTCACAAAGCGTCCCGAGAAAGTCTGTGGACTCCACTTCTTCAATCCTGCTCCTGTGATGAAGCTTGTTGAAGTCGTACAAACGCTAGCGACTTCACCAGTGACGATTGAGGAGGTGACGCAATTCGCCATTTCCCTGGGGAAGGTTCCCGTCTTGGCAAGGGACACGGCGGGCTTTATCGTCAACTTCCTGCTCATCCCCTACCTGCTGGCTGCGATTCGCATGTTGGAGAACGGCATGGCGACACGCGATGATATAGACACAGCGATGAAGCTTGGATGCGGATATCCAATGGGACCGTTCACGCTACTTGATGCTATTGGACTCGATACTACACTTTGGGCAGCAGAAGCACTGTACGAAGAATACAAAGACCCACTGTATGCGCCGCCTCCCTTGCTACGCCGTATGGTGATTTTAGGACTACTAGGTAAGAAGAGCGGGAAAGGCTTTTATGACCAACTGTGAGAAACATGGGGATCGTGTGGGAGCAGCTTATCGGCAAGAGGGAACCCAATGTTCTGGCAGTTCGCGTATTGAAGATGTCTCCTTAGCATCCATTCACACATACCTTTCAATTTGAGGGGATGGAAGATCGCAAGACTCTCTAGTTAGGAGTACTATATTGCAACAGTACACATATTCTGACTCTGCTGGTAATCACCCGTATTTCGTCTACACTCCACAAAAGTATCAAGCTGGAACAACAGTACCGCTTGTTGTCATGCTGCATGGTTGCGCACAATCAGCGGCAGATTTTGCTACCGGTACGTCCATGAATCAATTAGCTGAACAGTATGGTTTCGTAGTGGTCTATCCACAGCAGATGAGCAGCTATAATGGAAATCTCTGTCTGCCTGAACGCGTAGCCTGCGGCGTCACGGCATGGCACAATCAATTGACTATTGATGGACCGCATGGTAGAAAACGCTCTGCCTTGCGGTCACAACATAGCTATTTGTTGGTGAAGTCCTTACCTTCCCCCTTGGGATGCTCACGGAAAAAGCGCACCATCTCGGTCGAGGCGTCGGGTCCCTTCGGATCAGTGTATGAGCCACTGGAATTCCCTCCTGACCAGGCATGACCCGCCTGATGGATAATCCACTTCTCCACCATGGCCCGGCCACTGAGGTCGTGGTAGATGGAGCGGGTGTAGGCATGTCCACCAGTCACTCGCCCCTCTTCCACCACCGCGCCCCCCACGGACCCGCGCATGGTTCCTGGTCCATCGTCAGTTGCTTGGAGCCATTGGTCGAGCGTACGGTCCGCGTTGGCCGTGGCGACGGTCGTATCGCGATCTCCATGGAACACAATCATGGGAATGGTACGCGCAAGTTGTCGAGCATGCTGACCCGCCCCCCCGTTCATTGCCGCGAACGCTGAGGGGAGGTCGTGTGCGGCACCATAGGCGAGGCCAGAATGCACACCAACAGCGGCATAGAGGTCAGGGTATGTTGCAGCCATAATCGTCGCCATAGCCCCCCCTGACGAGAGTCCTGCCACGTAGACGCGGCTGATATCGACGTTATAGGCACCTATAATCTGCTGTGTGATCCCCGCAATGAGAGATGGTTCGCCCACACTACGCTGCTGGTCAGCGACCTGAAACCAATTCCAGCATTTTGAACCATTGGCTGATTTCGCTTGCTCTGGGTAAGCAACGAGGAACATTTCCTTTTCAGCCAGCACATTCATACCCGTACCCGCTGCAAAATCAGCAGGCGTCTGGGTACAACCATGAAGCATAATGACCAATGGCACAGCTTGTCCTGTGTAGCCGCTAGGGATGTAGAGTTTATAGCCACGTCCCCCTGCTGCATTGGTATAAGTTCCATCAATAAACTGCCCACCAGCACTGGTCGAGGAAGGTGCCACCTCTGGCGCGACTGAGTCCACAATTCCTGGCACACAACGCATGCTATCGGGCAGTCTTAGTGCATCAAGGGAAAACAGCCCTGATGTTGCGGCAGGACGTGTGGTTGCAGTCCTTGTGGATGCACCAATCCTATTGAGGATACTCTGTATCAATATCTTCGTCGAAGGAGGCGAGCTATCAACGACATGGAACTTTGCATGAATTGGGGTCGCTGCGCTACGAGGCTCTTCCTCAGATACATGAACGGTTGGTTCACTCCCTAAAGTACGCTGAATAGTTGTCGTCGCCTCAGCAAGTTTCCCAGCCTGCATGAGGCGCATAACTTCGGCCATCCCAGCCTGCATACGGTCATTCATTTCAAGATTTCCTTTCTTCATGGCATCTGGTGCCATCGTGACAGCACTAGCTTGGTTGTCGTGTCTCTCCATGTTCTTGTGGCAGTGGCAAGAACTCAGTTGCCCGTAACGTTATCACTTCGCAGTTTATGTGATTCTCTCCGCTAATGCCGCCTTCACAGCGGCACTCGCTCGAAACGCTCCAAGCACGACGACTGATTCGATGGTTGTCAAAACCAGTTCCGGAGAGACATCCTCAGCAATACTTGCCAGACCGAGCACATTGATGTGTAACTTTTCGTCAGCAGCCCGCACTACCTCCTGGTCGCGCGCGTAGTGCTGCACATCGAGCACCATTGCCTTGCGTGCCACAGTGCGCTTGACCACCTCTGCATGCGTGGTGATCTGAGTGCGAATGGCCGTGCGAATAAAGTCAGTGCGGTTGGAATAAAAGCCCTCCTGCACCAACAAATCGATTTGCCCTAAATCCACGAGTCCCAGGTTGATCGTGATCTTCTCGGTTTTTTCGGGTTCAGTCAGTGAACCATTTGCTTACCATCCGTATACCATCTATATAGATGGTATACGGATGGTAGATATTTGTCAAGAGGTAGAAGTGTATTGGTTAGAGTTTTTCAAAAAGCCTTAGACGCAGTTTGACGGCGGTAATGAGTGCTGACCACTTCTTCCAGAACCGTCTTGACGAAGTGCAGGCTATCATCACGAATTCATGCCTGCACGGTTGTGATATAGTGAAGGGCATACCCTAGTTCTGTTGTGGCGTCCTGATATTGGAGACGACAGTGAAGAATGAGGCACCAGCCCCCGAGGATGATCGGATTACAGTCGCTTGGCGTAGTGTGATCGTCTGCATGTTGCTGACAGCTGTAGGATCCAATTTACGTCCGATTCCGCAAGTAGGATGCGCTTCGCCTTCGTCGTCATACGCGCCTCCCTTTCTCTGTAGAGAGTTCCGTTTCCCAGGTATCAACGGACGCTGCGGCAACTGGAGGCGAAACGAGTGGCAGCGAGAACGAGATAGTGGCACCTCGCACGCTGCTCTCTGCCCAGATGACGCTTCCGTGTGCCTCGATGAAGGCCTTGCAGATGGTCAGTCCGAGGCCAGTGCCGCCAGAATGCTGTTGGTAGCCATATCGCGCCCGATAGAAACGCTCGAACACATGTGGCAGTTCGTCGGGAGCGATGCCAGGTCCATTGTCCGCAACTGATACGACAATTCCATCGTCCCGCATCTCAGCGGTGATACGGACCTGGCCCTCACCATACACAAGCGCGTTAGCGACCAGATTGTGGAGCACGACCTCTATGCGCGCTCGGTCCACATTGACCAGGGGCAGGTTCTCAGAAATATGCAGAGAAAGCATGATATATGGGGAGATCAGCCGCTCGATAGTCTTCGCCACGAGATCTTGCACCCTTGTGGGTACGCGATTGAGGAGGAGCAAGCCAGCTTCCTGGCGCGAGAGGTCGAGCAGATTGCTGACAAGCTGCGCCAGCCGATCAGCTTCGCTGCTGATCGTCAACAAGAAATGGCGTTGATCCGCAGGGGACCAGCTCACATCTCTCTGGAGCAACGTCGAGGCGTGGCCTTTGATGGCCGCTAATGGTGTGCGTAATTCGTGGCCGACCGTTGCCAACAATGTCGTCTTGAACTCATCGAGTTCCCGCTCGCGCGTGACATCGCGCAGCAGCAGGCCGCGCCCAATGGGCCGCCCCGACTCGTCACCCACGTCGAACATCCGCAAATGGATGGCACATCGCTGGCCGTATCGTCTGATTTCAACAACCGATTCTGTGGCTTCAGCAAACTCAGCCTGCACCAGGGCTCGCTCGCAATCGGCGCTATCTACAGCAGATGTGCGCAACGCATCGTAGAGCACGCTGATAGTTCGGCCTTCCAACACTTCGCTGGGTTGTCCGGCAATAGTGCTTGCTCCCAGGTTGGCATACAGCACCGTCCCATCGATACCAGTCAACACCAGTCCATCGCTCATACTGCCCATGATCGCCTCCAGCTTCTGTTTCTCCTCTGAGGCCTGTCGGTACATCTGCTCGTTCTCTCGTGCCACCTCGCGTAGCCGCTCATCACTGCGCTCGTAGAGCACCGCGTGTTCCCAGGCGAGGGTGGCGTAGTTAGCGAACGTCAGCAGCAAGTCAATCTCGTTCCGGTTGAAAGGATGAGGCTCGGTACGATGCACCAGTAGGACCACACCATCCGCATGCCGACTGATGATGGGAATTGCCAGCACCGACCGAAATCCTTCGTCGTAGGAGAGCGATTGCTGCTCGGTCCCGAGTAGTCTCTGCACGGGCTTGCCATCGCGTAGTGCCAGCACTGCAGCCGAACTCACGTTCTCAGAAGACAGGGAGAGCCCCTAGATGTAGCGTTCACTATGGCCGTCACTGACCTGCACACGCAGCACGCCCTGTTCGTCTGGCAACAGCACCGCTACGGCCTGCACATCCACCAGCCGTCGCACCTCGCAAATAATCTTTCTTACCACGGCGCGCGGCTCAAGCGATCCGACCACGGCGTTCGATGTTTCAAGCAGCGTGCGCAGCTCACCGAGTTTTTCCAGCCCGTCGCGCTCCAGACGGACGAGCGAACGTGCCAGGTGACCAACCTCGTCGTCACGCGCAGCGAGCACAGTCGCATGTACCGGGATAGATTGCTCCGAGGCAGGAAGCGACTGGTGTTGGATGGTGAGCGTATGGAGGGGACGGATGACGCGGACCAGCAGCATGAGCCAGAACAGCAGGCCGCCAAGGGCGAAGAGTAGTGCTGCCACCAGTAACCAGAGATGGAACTGCATGACGACAGCCAGTGCCTCGTCTGTGGGCCTCTGCACGACAACAGCCCAGCCAACGTGCGGGACTGGAACGGCACTGAAAAGCCACTCCCGGCCATCTGGTTCCAACCCCTGAAGTGAGGCCGTGCGGTTTTGTAGTGCCTGATCTGCACCCGGCAGCTCGTTCAGCACCGTCCGCAATATCTGCTTGTGATCGGGCGTGGCGATGAGCTCACCGCGATTATCGATGATGCTAATCATGAGCTGACGATTCTGGTCATGTTGCGCATTGACGACAGCCTGCAAGGGGTCGCTGAGCTTTGCGAGCGAAAAGTTGGCCGCTACGATGCCGACCAGGTTACCGTTTCTGGTATACACAGGGTAAGCAATGATGACGCCAGCGTTGAAGGTTGGTTCAGGTTCAACGACAGCACCCACCTCGAAGACCGGGCCAGGGACTTTGAGGGCCAGGACCCGCTGAATAACGTCGGGCGGCGAGAATTCCGCAACTAGCTCCTCGTCCAGGCACTTGCCCGGCAGAGGTGGGCAGGAGACGACCAGGGTTCCCACCGTAGACCTGGTCTACGTCACTGCGAGCGGCCTGGAAAGCCTGGAAGAGGCTCACCAACGCATCAGGCGTATTGGTTTGTACCGCGAGCTTGCTCAGCTCGAAAATCGAGTTCTCGGCGTCGCTCAGATGGAAACTGGTCTCGACCGCGATTTCTTGAGCCAGTGTCTGGTCTGATGCCTGGGCATCATTGCGAAGATGCTGCTCGACCACGGCGTTGACTGCCACACCCCCTATCAGCACGACAATGACAAAAGTTAGATACACGCTCAGCAATTGGAATAGGAGAGATCGACGCATGAAATGCAGCATAGCCAGCACTCCTCGGTGAGTTCTGTCGGATAGTCTACCTACATGTATAGCAAACCTCCAAAGATCATCTAACATTTCGGTCCTGATGCGCTCATCAAGCCCAACGAAGACAGTGAATGAACAATAATGAACAATCAGGAGTACATCCCATAGCCGGGCCGAAATGAATGATGATGGGTCTCCGGCACGCTATGTGACGAGCCAGATCTATTGCACCTCGCCTTGCCCTGGACACTATACTTCCCCATCCATTGTCTCGTACCGCACCAAGGTGCCGATATAGGTCTATTATACCACTCTGGCTGCCCAGCACTTGATGGCTAGCAGTCTTGTCCCTTCTTGATCTTGCAACAACCTGTAGTTCGTTTGACACCCCAACCATATACGGATATGATTGCTAGAGAAAGACCATCCAACTCGGCAGAAGCTGAATGTATCAAAGGAGTTCCAGTTATATGAAAGACCTCTTGGGTAGGCGGTTTCATAGGCTCTTCGCTTCGGATGAGCGATCAGTTGTTATAGCGATGGATCATGGAAGTACAGAAGGCGTCATGAAAGGGTTTGAAGAGCCTGGGAAACTGCTAGAGCAGATAGTCATCGGTGGTGCTGACGTGATATTGACAACAGTTGGTATCGCACGACATTTCAGTAAAGAACTCAGCAACGTCGGTTTGATAATACGTTGTGATGGTGCAACCTCTCCTTTGTTAGAGCGACCAAGGGAACTCATTGTAGACATCGACACTGTTCTTTCAGTTGGAGCCGATGCCGCCGCCGCCATGTATTTTCCAGGTACCCCTAACGGTCACGGCTCAACAATCTATTTCCCTCTTTTATCAGAGCAGGCGCATCGCTGGAACGTCCCCGTAATGGCAGAGGCTCTCCCATATGGCTTCGAGCCGCACAACGATTCGCGTGCGACGGAGGCTGTAGCCGCTGCCTGTCGTATGTCGGTTGAAAATGGGGCCGACATTGTGAAGACCTTCTACACAGGGGACTGTGAAAGCTTCAAACGCGTCGTCGATACATGCTATGCACCCGTGCTCGCGCTTGGTGGCCCACGTATAAACCAGGACGAGGATTTCCTTGAGATGATCCGAGGGGCTATGGATGCAGGGGCGGCTGGCGTTGTTATTGGTCGCAATGTCTGGCAAGCATCCTCTCCTACAGCGATGACGCGAGCACTGGTAGCCATAGTTCATCATGATGCCAGTGTTACTGACGCACTCCGCATCCTGCACGACGCTTCTTAACGCCTTTGACTTAACTTTGCACTTCCTATAGCCGAAAGCTATACTATCTGAGGAGTACCGTCATGTATCTGATTGGTATCGACGTTGGCACAACCAACACCAAATCGGTCATTTTTGATACAGAGGTTGGGCAGGTGCGTGCTACAGGGAACTGCCGCACGATCACGCGACATCCAAGAGCAGAGTGGAGCGAATTTGAAGCAGACGAGCTGTGGAATACAGTTGTGCAGAGCCTGCGACAGGCTGTTGTTCAGTGTGATCGACCAGAACGTATTCGTGCCATTGCTGTTGCCAGCATGGGAGAGTCTGGCTTCCCTTTAGATGCAAAGAGGAACGTACTCTACCCAGCAATCGCATGGCATGATTCACGCACAGCACCACAAACTCAGTGGTGGAATGATACTATTGGTCGGAAGCAGTTGTACGACATAACGGGTCAGGTTCTGAATCCCATATTTGGCATCAATAAACTACTCTGGCTGCATAGTAATATACCAATAGTGTTTCAACGGATACATCATTGGCTGAGTATCGAAGACTTCGTGCTCTGGAAACTGAGTGGCGAAATCGTTACTGACTACAGTATCGCCTCACGAACCATGGTGTTTGACCAAAGGGCACACACATGGTCAGAGACACTCCTCAAACATGCGGGAATACCTATCGCTTGGTTTCCTCCAGCGTTCCCTAGTGGTACGCCCGTTGGCCCTCTGCGCAAGGGAATTACTGGCGAATTAGGTCTCCCGCAGCATACAACTGTTGTCACAGGAGGACACGATCATCTATGTGCCGCATTAGCTGCCGGAGTAACACAACCAGGGCAACTCCTCGACTCGACAGGTACAGCAGGTGTTATCCTGCTGCTGAGCAATACATTTCAACCCGCTGATGACTTGCTCACTGCTGGATGTACAAGTTATGCCTATGTCTTACCAGATACCTATGTGACGTTGGGTTCGATAAACTTCGCAGGCGGTGCGCTCGAGTGGATAATAAATCTGCTGTATGGACAGGACACTCAATCAGCTATTCCCGAAGAGACTTACGCACGGGCACTGCACGAAGCGGCCCAGGTACCGATTGGTTCACGCGGTATCAGCATCTTACCGTATTTTCTTGGAACCGGGACACCTCACGGGAAAGACTCAGCACGTGCACACATACTCGGATTGACACCTTCACATAATCAACCAGAACTGGTGCGCGCGCTGATGGAGGGGTTAGGTTTCTGGCTGCGTGAGAACCTGGAAGTGTTCAACAGAATCGGCATAGTACAACCCGATTCTGAAATTATAGCAGTGGGCGGTGCTACTCGCGCCAAAGAACTAATGCAGATCAAGGCGAACATTACAGGGTGCCGTATCAAAGTTCCTCAGATCACAGAGGCTGCCGCGACCGGTGCAGCACTCCTCGCGGGTATAGGTATAGATGCCTTTCCTTCTGTTGATGAAGCCGTTGCATCCGTAACCCATATTGAGGAAATTTACATGCCAGACCAGGAAGCGACAGCAGAATATAGCAACATCTATCAGCAGAGGTACAAGCCCGCTCATCAATCAATTTTCGGCGACTAAACACTTATCCATATAAATCATTGCTCGATAGTTATTGACATATTAGCCCTGCCAATGTACACTTTGAGCAACTGATCCACTAAAAAAGCGACAAAAATAGGAATGTCCTATTTTCGCATCTAACACTGGCATCTCTTAGAAACATTTCCTCACATCGCTTTCAAGTAGCACTGAAACCTTTGTCATTATCAAAGTGGCACGAGAAGACCCGCCCCGTTTACGGGGGGGGAGGATGTCAAAATCAACACCTCTCATCGAGCAGGCACAACTTGACTCGTTGAAAAGCAACAAGAGGAGGGATCGGCATGGATGATACCGAATATGGCATAGATGCCAGCGAATTAGGAAAAAAACAACTCAATCGCCGCGAGTTCCTGGCAGGAGTAGCGGCAGTAGCAGGTACCATAGCGCTTGCTAGTTGTGGTAGCAGTGGGAGTGGAACTGGCGGCGGTGGCGCAACGACCTCGAAAAAGTTTACGTTAGCATTGGTGCAGGGCGTGAAAGGTGACCCATTCTATGTGACGATGCAGAAAGGTGCCCAGACCATGGCGGATAAGCTAGGTGCCACTCTTGTCGTGGATGGGCCTGCGCAGTTTGATGCCACCTTGCAATCGCCTATTGTGGACGCGCTGATCGCAAAAAAGGTTGATGCAATCATCATCGCAGCTTGCGATAAACAAGCCATGATCGCCCCGCTTAAACGTGCCAATGATGCGGGAATTAAAATCATCTCCGTCGATACCTTTATCGGCGATGGGGATTATTCAGGCGGTCCTGTTACCTTCCCACTCTCCTATATCGGCTCAGACAATACCCAGGGCGGTAAAATCGCGGGAGATGCGCTGATCAAGGCTATTGGAGGGAAAGGCGCAATCTACATCCAGAACGTGAAGCCAGGCATCAGCACCACTGATCAACGCGAGCAGGGCTGTAAGAATTCCATCCAGGCATCGAATGGTGCCGTCACGCTGGCAGGCGTGGACTACAACAATGACAGTGCCGCTACCGCAGCTCAACAAACAACAGCAGTGCTACAAAGAAACAAGAATATTGCTGGTATTTTCGGCACTAATCTCTTCAGTGCAGAGGGGGCGGCTCAGGCGGTCAAGAATGCCAACAGGCAAGGCACAATCAAAATTGCCAACTTTGATGCACCTGAGCAAGCGATTAAAGACCTGCGCAATGGCGTTGTTGACCTTGTGATCGCTCAAAAGCCAGGTGACATGGGAAGTACCGCTGTACAGTATGCCGTTGATGCCCTTAACGGCAAAACAAGCAGCATCCAGAAGCGCGTCCCCACTGGCTATGTGGTCATCGACAAAACCAACATAGATACCCCCGAATCACAAGCAGCGATCTACAAGAGCAGTTAATTGACTAGCGGGAGGTAGGACGACACGCGGTCACGTAAGTTCTACCTTCTTTGCCTTGGGAAGCAGGACTGTCACATGAAAGTAGCAATTCCCCTTACGCAATATACTCAACGCCCACTTGCATTTGTCAGCAGGTTTTGGGCATGGCTATTTTTGCTTGCCCTGGTGGTATTTTTCTCCATTACTGGTCAAGGTTTCTTCGATATCTTCAACTTTCAGAGCATCGGCGCAGACATGGCGATTGTCCTGATTATGGGGTTGGGACAGACCTTCGTAATCATCTCAGGCGGCATCGACCTTTCTACCGGCTATGTAATGGGCCTATCTGCAGTGGTGACAGCACTGGCAATGAACCGTCTCGGTTCACATGCTCCCCTACCTTTAGTGGTACTGGTGGGACTGGTCAGTGGTGTAGTGGCAGGACTTATTCCAGGACTCCTGAACGGCATACTGATCGCCCGTCTACGCGTGCCACCCTTCATTGTGACACTGGGAATGCTCGGTATTGCTCGCGGTGCAGGTTTCATCCTCTCAGGTGGTCAACCTGTCAGTGTCCAAATTGATGGCATTGGTCAGCTGGGCAACGGCAACCTCGCCTACTATCTCCCTGGTGTGGGACTGAACTTCTTCAATCTACCCACAAACCTTCATGGTCTGCGTGCGCGCGATATTGTCAACATCCTGCCTTATCCGCTCATTTTGTTGATTGTCCTCGTTTTCTTCTGTCACTGGCTCCTGAGTCGCACGCGTTTTGGCAGACACACCTATGCCGTCGGCGGCAATCGTGCGGCATCTCTCCGCGCCGGAATTCCCGTTGTTCGTCATACCATTGTGGTATATCTCCTCTCGGCATTGCTTGCCTCACTCGCTGGCGTTCTCTACGTTCTCCGCTTTACCAATGGCGCGGCTAATGCTGGCGATGCGCTGTTGCTCGACTCGATTGCCGCCGTTGTGATCGGTGGAGCCTCACTCTTTGGTGGAGAGGGAACGATCATCGGCACATTGATCGGCGCATTGATCATTGCCGTTATTCAGAACGGCCTGGTCATTATCGCCATCGATCCCTTCTGGCAGTTTGTGGCGGTCGGATCCGTCATTATTCTGGCAGTGCTGGTCGATCAAGCCAAAACGCGGGTTGAAGAGTAAGGAGAGACGTAGATGGCAGAGACGGGTGCTACGCAACCCATCCTACACGTGAAGGACCTCTACAAGCACTTTGGGGGATTGGTCGCGGTGGATCACGTAAGCTTCGAGGTCCATCCTGGCGAGGTGGTAGGACTCCTCGGTGATAATGGCGCTGGCAAGTCTACTTTAATTAAGGTGATCTCCGGTGTATATCGACGCGATGGCGGTCAAGTTATCTTGAACGGTTCCGATGTTACTTTCTCTTCACCATTAGAGGCGCGCCGTCAGGGAATCGAGACGATCTACCAGGACCTGGCATTGTGCGAAAACCTGGACGCGAGTGCTAACATTTTTCTGGGCCGTGAACCCACACGCCATCAGTTGGGACTTTTCAAGGAACTTGATACCGCATATATGCGGAAAGAAGCGGGCAAGGTACTGGAGCAGCTTGACATTCAAATCCCTGACATACGTCGCCCCATTCGTCAGTTGTCTGGCGGGCAGCGCCAGGCAGTCGCGATAGCCCGCGCTGTTTACTGGAATGCAAGTCTGATGATTATGGATGAACCTACTGCTGCATTAGGAGTGCCCGAGCAACTCAAGGTGCTACAACTTGTGCGAACGCTGCGCGAAAATAACGTGCCCGTAATTATGATTAGCCACAACCTGCAGGATGTCTTTGCTGTTGCTGACCGTGTCGTCGTTATGCGCCGTGGTCGCAACGTGGGCGAGCGTGTCATCAGTGCGACAGACAATAATGAAATCGTGAGCTTGATGGTGGGAGCAGCAGACAAGTAACGAAAATAGAAAATATGTATGCTACCTCCTCTCATCTCTATAGGGGCTTGCGCAGCAGAGATAAGAGAGGTATCTGTATTACTTCCTGCTCCGTTGATCCAGCACATGAGGTCGTTCGACAGAGACGCCGCGACCACGGTAGTCGAGCCATTGCTGGTAGTTCTCAGCAAAGGCATCCATGACGCGACAATACTCCTTCCACTCATACTCGGCCTTGTGCATGATCTCAGACCAGGTTGTTCGCTGGACGCCGATGTGTTCAAGGTAGGCATTGAATTGTTTGTCATACACATCGGGACGTACTTCAATCTCAGTTCCGTCCTCTAAACGGGCGTAGTGGTGTCCCATTGGACTATAGAAGTGCGTACTGTTTCCGGCATACCAACTCATCTTGCTCATCTCTGTTTCTCTCCTTCTACGTACAATCTCTCATCATATATCCAGCTATTCATCAATCGCCTCTCATGCTTGCCCACATGCAAAATACACCTCATAGCTGGTCCGATAGCTATTCCATTCTGCTGCAAGCCTACCGATCACTGCATCAAACGCTTCAGGGGGAACGCCGAGCAAGGAATGTGCGAGCGGCCTCATACTCGGCCAGCCTGCAAGCATATCCTGAGCTAGCAGAGTCCCTACTCGCCCGCCCCAGTTTCCTACAGGAATGATCTTGGTTTCACTCCGAACATTGAAGAGTCCACCATGCTTGAGTAGCACGCCGAGCTGAGACATGTTCGAGGCATCAATTCCCCTGGATGCACCGATAGCAACCCACCATGCTAAAAACTGGTTCGTGGCTGGCCCCGCTTGATGAAAGGTATTGCCCATTTCTACCAATTCAATCCAGCCGCCAGGACGTGTCACTCGTCTCAGCTCTCCAATGACCCAGGGCCATTTGTCCAGAGGAATCGCGGCAACAAGCAACCGTTGATGCACATACTGAAAGGAGTGGCTGGGGAATGGTAAACCCTGCAGCACATTCCCGTGAGAAAAGTGATAGTTGAGCGGCGTGGACGCTGTGCGTGGAATGTCCTCCAGGTCGAGACCGACCACGTGAGCCTGTGGATAGGCAACCGCGATTTCATGACCCCATCGTCCTGTCCCACACCCTACATCAAGCACATGACTTTCTCTCATGAGCAAGTCATGCACCGGAGCGAGGCTATTCCCTTTCAGCAGGTGGCGTAGAATGAAATGTTGATAGTCTAAGCGTTGTATTTCCTGGTCATCTTTGGGAAGCAAGTACGGTGCATCCCCTCTGTGGCGTCTTCCATCTTCGTCAAGATAGTCGTGTGGGACGTTAGGTGGTGGCATTGTTCGTTTCCAGGTAAGCGGTGTCCGTCGTTTCTTACGCCGGAACAACCAATGAAAGAGACCCATAGAGCAGTGATTCCTTATCAAGTTGTGGTTGAAGTGAAAAGTGAGCCAAGAACAGGATACATCAATCAGTAGGACTTCTGAACCGCAGTTTGGAACTTTTCGGGACGTTTTGTGCTATAGTAGAAACGTCCCATTGGATTTAAATGCGAGGGAGGAAATATGGTAAACGAACGGTTGCGAAATGCGATGGTAGCAGCACATATTGATATAGATACTATTTTCAACGTAACCAATGTGGACCCTAAAACGGTTCAACGTTGGTTAAATGGGCGTATCCCACACACACGTCACCGCTGGAAGGTAGCAGAATTACTCAAGGAACGTGAAGATTTTCTATGGCTCACTAACAATAATATCGTTGCTAAAGAGCACACTTCCGAAATTATCGCAGCTTACGCTCATCGTGTTGACGTACTGCCTAATATATGGTTGCACCACTTCTCACAAGCACAAAAAAGGATTGATCTACTCGGTTATGCCATGCTCTTCATACCGGAACAAAACTCAGGTCTGGTAAACCTTTTTAAAGAGAAGGCAACTAAGGGCTGTAAGATAAGGATTGCGCTGGCAGATCCTACATGTGTTGCTGTACACATGCGAGATAAAGAGGAACAATTGGGTGGAACATTACCTGCACGCATTCAAACGACCCTGTACCATTTTCGCAGCATTCGTAACCACAAGGGAATCGAAATACGCTCTCATTCCACAATCCTGTACAACTCACTATTTCGGTGTGATAATGAGTTATTGGTTACGCCACACCTCTATGGTTTGCATGGCTCAAAGGCCCCTTTGCTTCAACTGCGCTGTTTAGGACCGGACGGTGTCTTTGCGAACTTTGCAGCACATTTTGAAGCGGTCTGGGCAACAACAAAGCTACTAGATGAAGGAGCAGATCATGGCTCGTATTGACTATTTGAACGATCCCCATGCACCGAGAGCAAACAGCATCGTTCCAGCGACTTCCGCAATTGTTACCAATGACGAAGGAAAAATCTTACTGCATAGGCGTAGCGATAATGATTTATGGGCCTTGCCAGGGGGAGCGATGAATATTGGCGAGAGCATCGGAGAAACGATAGTACGAGAGGTAAGAGAAGAGACAGGGCTGGACGTAAAACCAGAATATATTGTTGGTATCTATACGAATCCTCAACACGTTATTGCATTTTCTGATGGTGAGGTACGTCAAGAATTCTCGATCTGTTTCTTCTGTACTCCTGTTGGTGGAGAAATCCGGGTAAGCGAAGAGTCCTGTGAGATTGTTTTCTTTTCCCCTCAGACAATTGAACACTTAAAGATGCATCCTTCTATACGTCTGCGGATTCAGCACTATTTAGAGCATCGTTCACAACCTGTCATCCGCTAATGTCTATTTCCAATCCATGCAAACGCAGTCTGCTTAAAGTACGTTCAACTGCAAGGGAGAGGTATGGCGCTGCTTGATGCAGTGCTTGAGAAACAACATCTCCCTCTCCATAGCGGGTAAAAACCTCTGCCACACGTTCTTGTAGAGATACAGTTTTACCTGTGGGGCCTGTAGACTGATCGCAGTAGGTGAGGGCATCTGCTACCGCCGAGTATTCGCGAGAGAACTCATTGAGCGCATTCCCAAGACCTCGTAAATGTGCTTCAAAATGTGCTTCAGAGTGGTGAGCAATCAGAGATGCCAAACGGCGATGACCCTGGGAGCGCACATAATAGGCTCCATCAAGAGGATGAAATCCTGTGTTTGTGAGTGCAGGGGCATAACCAATATCATGTAGATATGCCGCGGCAACTAAGTACGTAGCATCATCAGCATCAAATGCTCTACTAATCTGGCGTGCCCTCTCAGCAACTCTTTGAACGTGTAACCAACGATTCCCTAACGGGGCAAGTAAGTATTCAGCATGCTTAGCCGCTTGATTGATGAAAGACGTATTGAATTTCATACAATGATACTACCATATCAAGCAACTACTGCAATCGACAGCAGAAGACGCTTCCAGGAATCCTTCACCGTTTTCCAAAAAGTAAGAGATATATGGCCTCGCTGACTGGGGCTGCGTAGTAACCAAGTGCATCAAAGCGAAAGCGTATGCAGATATTTCCATTTTCGAGTGTGCTCAACACCGAACTTCTCAAGAGCACGTCTGCACCTGCAAAGATTGCCGAGTTTGGCGTTGTGAGTGCCTGAAGGATATGCGGATACTGCTGTGCGAGTACCCGATAGAGATGTTTCCCATCGGCAAAGAGAGATACTCCGCCTTCTTCGGCTTGCTGCATGCACCACAACACGACGAGAATTGCAGGCTCAGAGATACTGCTACCATCTGTATGTAATGTCAGATATGACGAGGCAATGTTGATCTCTCTTTTGAGGAAAGATTAGTTGTTCCTAGTGTCGTGAAGGAAGCTGAGGTGTGTTCTGAGAGAGCTTGCCCAAAAGAAGCTTTGCTTCATCACCTATCGCTTTGGCAGGGCTATACGCTTCGACCGCTTGCACTGCGCGGATCGCCCGCTGGACTTGATGAGGCAATCTACACAATTCCGCGCCAACGAGCGCCGTTTGCAGTTTGGCTAATCCATCATCTATCTTGCCGATGCGTAACATGGCCTCAGCGCTGGTGAGTTGTGAGATCACATGCCATTGCGGAGCAGTGGAAACAGAGAGCGAGCCCGTATTGTTCTGTTCAAGGAGCGACGGGATAGCATTGATCTGTCCTACATTGAGGAGCCCACGTACATGCACTTCATGGATCATGACAGGATTGAAGGTAGGCGTAAAGACGCTGACTTTGTTCTGAACGTGGAGAGCAGTTCGCATCACATCGAGAAAATTCTTCCGGTCACCCATCTCACCATAGGTACGCGCTAGCAGTGCTGCTGCTATTCCTCTGCTGACAGCATCAGGAGCGAGGAACAACGCTTGTTCGAGGTACGAAATCGCCTCGGTGTACTGTTTATGCTTGCGTAGTTCATTTCCACATCCCCGATACACCTCAGCTTTCATCGCGTCATTCCCATGTTCCTTAACGACCGCAACGGCCCTTTTGAAAAAATGTACGCTTACCCAGAGATCCTCTTCTGGGAGCAGGTCACCAAGGATAACACCCAGTGTTGCTTGCGCGGAGGCGAGAGTTAAGAGCAAGCGAGAATCCTTGCGACCTTGTTCCGCCTGCGCCTCCAAACGGAGCATGAGGGGCCAGAGTTCATTCACCGCTGCATCAACTCTGCCGCTTTCTCGTACCGTTTGACTGAGCCGAATGACGGAGGGTGCGACCTCAACGAGTTCTGCGCTCTGCATACTGGAGGAACCATCTGAGGCTAAGTCGAGCCACTGCCCAGGAACACCAAGACAATCGGCAATATGTTTGAGTGTTGCGATATCTCGAAGCCCTTGCCCATTCTCAAGCTTGGAAATATATGATTGCTCAAAGCCAAGGAGTGCCGCGAGGTCGCGTTGGGTGAGTTGGTGTCTACTACGATAGTGTTTGAGTGCATGGCCAACATCCGAGAGTCTTACTGGCTTGGTTCTTCGTACTGTGTCAAGGATGGAGCGCAGTGTAAACGTACTTCGATATGGCGACGACAGCGAGGGAAGAGGCGAGGGCGTTGTTAGTACATCTGCCACTGTTGCCCGCTGCGTTTCCTGACAAGGCCAGCAGAGAGCCTCAAGATTATATCGGCTCAGCTTAACGCCACAGGTACGACAATATCGCTCAGGGACATGATGAGAACCAGCTAGAGACATCGCTTACCCCTTCTGAGAACATATGAGGTAGGATTTATTCGGCAGCAGTAGGCTGTGAGTAGTTTAACCACGTTTGGATAGATTTTTTGTAGCCATCTGGCATCCGAAGTGTCGGAACTTCTTCTGGGCTGAAAAGCCCTACAGCTTTATGTTCTGGACTATGTGTGATGGTAGAAAACGGTGTCGGATAGCAACCGTAGGTAAGAATGAGGACATCAACACCCTCGAAAATATGATACACCCAGCTATCCAGTAATGGGCCTGTCCTGGCAGCAAGTCCTAGTTCTTCTTCTATTTCTCTGACAACGCAGGCTTCTGGTTCTTCACCAAGTTCCAATTTGCCACCTGGTAACTCCCATTCGTCTCGCTCATTCTTCAGCAAAACAACCTTCCCATCGTGATACACAATGCCTTTGACAGATACTGGAAACCGAAACGCTGTATTATCTTGCGGTCGCAGAAACGAGGACACCATAAATGTGATACGCTCCTTCGCTTATTCTCTCGAAACACTATGTATTTCTTGAGTTGTTTCTCTGATGAAATAGCCGCCTAGATTATACCATAGAGGACAAGGCTCAACCTTGTCCTTTCCATTTGTCTCATCGTCATTGGATGCGCGATTGCCTACTTTCTTCGTAAACTGCATATTGATGTCACTCTTCTAGAGCGAAGGGAAATTGGCGGTCAAGCTTCGGGTGCTGCTGCGGGTCTGCTTGCGCCTCTTGGTCCGCTCTCTCCCACGCGATGCGCAACGAGACCCCAAGCAAGCTAGAAGATTCGGAAGAGAAACATTTTCCTCAAGAGATGTTGCAGTAGGTTTCCTCTCACTTGACAAAACAGAATAGATTCGCGATACTACTCTCATGAATCTAACACGACTCATGATTTTGGGATTACTTGCCAGGAATGGGCCTCGACACGGCCACCAAATTCGGTACGATGCTGATGTGACCCACGTCGGACGTTGGGGAGGAGTCAGTGTGGGAGCATTGTATCGCGAGCTTCGCCAGATGGAAGCAGAGGCGCTCCTCGAAGCGGTGCGCACCGAACAGATTGGGCATCGGCCAGTGCGAACGATTTACCAGATTACGCCTGCGGGTCTGCAATACCTCCGTATGTTGCGCGAAGAAGCACTGACTGATTTATATGTCAGTCCAGATGCGGTAGGTGTCGCTCTCCTGTTTGGGGGAATTGACCGGACGGGAGATGTTGTAGCTTTTCTCCGGACTCGCAAGGAGGCCATTGAGCGCGAACTCACGGGAGTCAGGGCAGAGCGCGAACGGCTGGAGGCGGCTGGAATGCTCGAACCCCTTGATATCGCTGTCTTCCGGCGGCGAGAATTTCTGCGAGTCGCTGAACTGCAGTGGTTGGAGGAGGTAGAGCAACGCCTGAGCGAAGCAGAGGCAAGGCGTTCCCAGAGCACTCCTGGACAGGAAGAGATCCTTGGCAACATGCCATCTTGATCAGAGAAAGGAAACAGCAACATGTCTGATACGCGCCCCTCACCATTAATCTTTGGGATTTACCCAGGAGGGTATACAGGACCAGATGGCGGTGAAACGGCCATGCCAGATCACCAGCATCATATCAATGAGGCTCTTGACCAGCTTCAAGGAGATCATCACCCTTTTCTGGTGCGTGGCTATGTCCAGTATACCAGCTCCGAATCACCGGTGAATGCGGGTCTCCCTGAAACTCCGACGCGAGTTGAGCAGTATCTTCGCAACGGGCGCAAGCTTGATCTAGTCCTCAGCTTTCGTCAACCCGACGTACCAGGCTGGTTGGAGTTCATTCGCACAACCATCCACCGTTGCCATTCCCTGCTCTCAACCTTGCAAATCACGGAAGAAGCGAATGTGACCACATTTCCAGCAGTTGATGGCTGTATTCCCCAGGTGCGAGAGGCTCTGGTCAGAGGAGTCATGGCCGCGAAAGACGAGATCCAGCGTTCTAGCCTCGATATTCAGGTTGGCTTCAATGCCACGCTCAACTTTGATCCCGCTGATGATTTCTGGCCTTCCCTGGCCACTTTGGGAGGGCAGACCTTTCTCGATGCTCTCGATTATATTGGCCTCGACTTCTTTCCCGATGTCTTTCGGCCCCTTGCTCCTGATGGTTCCCCCGACGACATTTGCTCAATGGTTCCCAGTGTCCTTTCTCATTTTCGGAAGATCAGCCTTGCCTCTGCTGCTATTCCTGAATCGTGCCCGATCCACATCACGGAACATGGTTGGCCAACAGGGCCGACTCGCTCGTATGAGCGGCAGGCGGAAGTGCTGGAAATGATTCTTCGGATCATCCATCAGCAGCGTGATCGCCTCAATATTACCCATTATGAGCATTTTGCTTTGCGCGATGCGAACAGTTCCAACGCTGATCTTTTCTCGCAATTTGGGTTGCTGCGTGATGATTACCGTCCCAAACCTGCCTTTGAGCGTTACCGTCAACTCATCGCTGAACTTGGGCGAGCCGTCCCTACGAGATGAAGGAAGAAGAGACACAGGGCAGGGAAGCAGGCGTCTCCTGCACTTCTTCCCTCTCTCTCAAAAAATCACAGGAGCAGATCACGCCCCCATCCGTCTTAATCCAGGCTTCTGCGGAGCCGGTTCCGGCTGTGCCACCCTGGTTTGGGGAAGTGACCGTGGTCGCTCAGTATCTTCGGTACCGAAGGGGACTTTCGGCGATTGAAGAGCGAGTGTGCTTCGCCCGACGCCGATTTGGCTATTACGATCTGATCGACTTTGTGGCTGTGCTCCTGGGTTACGCTATCAGCGGCGAGCGGACGTTGGAAGCGTTCTATGAGACCTTAGAGCCTTTCGCTGCCTCGTTCATGGCTCTCTTCGGACGAGAGCGCCTTCCTCATCGCTCGACGCTCAGCCGCTTCCTTGCTGCGCTGGATCAAGCGCCAGTCGAGGCATTGCGCACGGTGTTTCTCGAAGACCTGCTCGCTCGGCCTCTGGAGAAGACGGAAAAAACGGGAGGGCTGTGGGATCGGCAGGGAAACCAGTGGGTGGTGTTCGATGTTGATGGCACCCGACAAGCTGCCCGCCAACGCGCCTTACCATCCACCCCTGACCTCCCACCGGCCCCGCGCCGATTGGATGAGGTGTGTGTACCCGGCTATCTTGGGCGCAAGCGAGGTGAAACCGTCCGCACTCGGACGAGCGTGCTCCAGACTTATACGCACCAATGGGTCGGCACGTTTTCGGGGCCATCGGGCGCAGGCAACGGCGATTACCGAGGTGATCTGCGACAAGCTATCAAGGCGATCAGCACGTATATACATGCACAATCAATTCCACTGAGCCAGGCTGTGGTACGTCTGGACGGGCAATATGGCAATGGCGCGATTGTCGCCGAGCTGGCTGGACTCGCCTACGTCATGCGCGGCAAAGACTATGATCTGCTCAACCTGGAGTCGGTGCAAGCCCGCTTGGCCCAGCCGCCGGATCAGCAGACCACGCATCCCGAAACGGGAACCTGTCGGACACTCTTCGACTTTCCTGATCTCAATCTTTCTCCAAGCGGACCTCGCACACGGGTCATCGTCGCCGCACGTCCGGTACCCGATACTCCGGTGAAGGTTGGGACCGTGCGTGGGGAGCGCGTCTATGAGCTGTTCTACACCGCCTTGCCACCAGGCGCGTTCACCCCTGCTGATGTGGTGGCTCTGTACTTGCATCGTGGTGCTTTTGAGACGGTGCTCTCGGATGAAGACAAGGAACAAGATTCGGACCGCTGGTGTTCTCATACCGCCTGGGGCCAGGAATTCTGGCTCATTCTCACGCAATGGACCTGGAACCTCCGCCTCGAATTGGGACATGCGCTGCACCCCACGGCCATGCGCACGACGGAATTTGCTCCGGCATCAGCGCAGGAAGAGGCATCGGCTGCACCCGATCTGGTTCCTCAACCTTCTGAAGCAGCTTCCGTCATCTATGGACCACCACAGTGGGCACGTCCATCGTACACGAAAGGATTTGCCGGGGCCGATTTCTCTTTACAGCCCGATGGAACCCTGCGCTGTCCCGCTGGGCAGCCCCTGCCCACGGGGTGCGCAACGAGATAAGCTCAAGCAAAGAGAAACAGACCGCTCATGATGCTGCATCGTCAAAAAGCCGAGGAAAGCGCCGATGCTTGAGACACATCGATGCAGAAAGGCGAGTAGGTCAAACTGTGTCGAGGAAAGAAACAATGTCTGTGGCGATCAGTTAAGCGACAGCGAGCAGATCGAAGCCAAAGGAATGAGCAAAGGTGGCTGGGAGGCCATGGAGTGTGACAGAAAGCCTGGGAGCATTAGCTGGACGGACGTTGCGTGCCAGCCTTTGTTCCCAGGAGAGACGCCAATGCACCAGCTTCGCGTGGGTTAAGACACACTCAGGCGGCGCGCTGCCCGGCGAAAGCTTGGAGCAGGAGGAGCTTTCCCAACACACCGTTTGCTGCGGATCACTTTGAGCCATGCTCGCCGAATATCACAGCGAGGCCAGTCGCGCCACGAGCACCGGGGCCGTTCCCTCTGGCTCCAGTGCTCTGGTGGGCGTAGAAGCAGCATCCGAGGAGAAGGAAGAGATCGGCCAAAACACCGCACTCACGAGCCTCGGTTTGCTGCTGGCACTGCTTTCTTGACATTGCGCACGCAGGGGACAGGAGCGACAATGACCAATGCGCGCGGCATACACAACCCGGCATCCGAGCCATCACGCTCATGGCGGCGTTCTTGAGGATACAGGGGGTGGTTGGCGGGACAACAAAGTGTCCTGTCGGGAGGCAGCGGTAAAAGCGGAACCGGGAAAGCCAGAGGTCAAAAGAAGGACGCGCCCATTGGGGAGGACCATACTTCACCTGTGGCGTTTGTTTTTCCACACATGCAGGCTCGACGGTAGGTGGAGGCGAGACCTTCATACCTTCGGCAAATTCTGTGGTGCGCAGATCGGAAGAAGAGAACTGCTGCCCCAGTTCCAGCCCGCCTCGTTCCAGACCCATTGTGCGAGGATCTGGCAAAACTCCTGGCTGCACGGGGTATGAGAGTACCAACGATCCGCGTCTTGCTCGTCATCTTCATCAGCCAGCACTGTTTCAAACGAGCCGCGATGCAGGTAGAGATCAAGCACATCAAAGCCGGGTAAAAGCCGGAGAGGGGAGGGTACTGACAAACAGTTCGTGAGAGCAGTGCCATCTCGCTCGACACCCACGGATGAGGGCGAGGAAGTGACGGCATGGGCGGCCACGCGCCCGTCGAACCTCCGGTCCAGTTGGCGTCAAGGGAACGGTGAGACAGTCGTAGAGTGTACGCGTCATCCCACTTGTCTTTATGGGTGCGCACCTGATCCGGGGAACGTGCAAGCGCCTGCTGTACGACCGGAAGCTCCAGAAGGCGGTAGTCACGACGCGCGAAGCAATCACCCCAAGGCCAGCGGTGAGCACATCAATGAGCGGAGCTGCGTCGCGCATCGTGTCCGTCCAGGCGAAGGAGTACAGAAGCCGGGGGAAGCTCAAGCTTGGTGGCATAGCTGGTACTCACCGCAATGGCCCGCAACAGTTCACCTCGGTAATCCCCATTGCCTGGTCCCGGCATCCGTCCCCAGAAACTGATGCGTATGCGCTTGGAGCAGATGTCGTTTGACTTAATTCTGGGTCTTCCGCTGGTTTGGTGAATCCGCTCGCTTGCTTGAGATTAAGAATGAAGATTCTGCTGAAAGCAGGCGATACAGTGGTGTGTCGTGGTGGCAAGTACCACTGCAGCAGCCATACCAACGTGCTGTGTGTGAGCATTTTCGTCATCATCGATGCATAACTGCTGGAGTTCCCTTAGCAAAACGTTCCCACACCCTCGTCAAACACGCTTGGAAGCGAGCTAGATCTTTAAACTCATCACTACAACGCATGCAGGACACGTTGGCGCAGCAGGGAGAAGCCCGCTCTGCCATACATCGTCCTCTTGAGTAGTTTGAGCTTGGTCACATGGCCTTCGACCATTCCATTGGAATGGACCACGGTAAGCCCGGCGAGGACAGCCTCTTTGTCTCGTTCAAGTCCTTTTGCAAACCGCTGCACTTCGGAAATCCCACTCTCAACAACGTGCTTTTTCCAGTCTTCGAGTCGATGACCCTCGCGTTTGCGTGCAATCCGCCCAAAGGCTTGAACGAGCATATGCAGGGTTGAAAGGCGGGAACTAGCTTGACACAACTCCTGCAGATCAGCACGTTCGTCTTCGTTCACATGATCAAAGGGACGAGCAATGAGCCAGAGCGCCTCTTGAACAGAGAAGCGGTTCACGACGCAGAGGGCTGGAAGCTCGACGGGTTCCTGCTTGAGCGTTTTGAGAAAGTGATACACCTGTCTTTCCGTTCCACGATATCCCTTCTCTTTGATCTCTCGATACAGGACTGAACCTTTTTTGCACCCTTCCTTCCACCTTTTGAGAACGTAGGCGGCATAGGGATCGAAGAGACTTCGCCGTTTGCGCCGACGCCTGCTCCCTGGACACGAGCCTTGCTTGTTCCAATTTTGTACGGTTCGCACAGTCACTCCGAGCCGTCGAGCGACCTCATCTTGCGGAATGCCGAGCTTCTGCAATGCAATCAGAGAATCAAACCGTTCTTGCTTCTCTGCCAATCGGCTCTGGTATTGATGTTCATGGGCAGGAGATCGTGCTGGCCGCCACTCTTTGACTTTTGGAACACGAGGCTCTGGAAGCGGCTCCTGCGCCTTTCGCATCTCTCTGTAACAACTAGCGACAACAGGCTCGATGGCTTCAACGAGATTTTTGACCAGGTGAAAACGATCTGCCACTGGGGTTGCTTGGGGAGCGCCTTCACGTGCCGCCTGCGCATAATCGTTGCCACGATCCCGGCTCACATACTCAATTTCGGGGTGATGACACATCCAATCAGCAGCACTTTTCGTCGAACGTTCCTCAAGCAGATCGATCACCTGGTGGTTGCTCAAATCCACAAGGATGGTGCCGAACCTGCGTCCACGCTTGAACGGTCGGGTAAGGGGAACAATGTTGCCATTGTCCCCTCCCCTAAGAACCGTGCGGGCTACTTTCGCAGCACACGGCTCAAGCCTTTCATTTCGCCCGTTTCACCGGACGCGGTTTCTCCACGTGTA
>JAABUQ010003365.1_pt1 | contig 29453 bp, 30 predicted proteins | sample 5560001 | NCBI WGS metagenome assembly JAABUQ01 (sample SAMN10711888, study PRJNA513371) | rock metagenome | isolation source: Antarctica rocks | place: Antarctica: Victoria Land, Finger Mt nord | collected 2015-12-18 | reverse complement strand
CGTGAACATGCGCGTCTCCGTCTATTGCTTCGCCGTCATTTACTTCGCCGTCATTGCGAGCCGCCGAAGGCGGCGCGGCAATCCATGCTCCTCGCTCTCTGGATTGCCGGCCGCACCCTTCACCGGTCGGTCAGCCTCAGTTCGATGCGGCGATTTTTGGCGTACGCGTCGGCGGTGTCGGCAGTATCGAGCGGCTGGTTATCGCCGAAACCTGTCGCGGCGAGGTGGTCGGCCGGCACGCCCTCGAGAATGAGGAGCTTGACCACGGTGATCGCCCGGCTCGCCGACAGCTCCCAGTTCGACGCGAAGTTGCCGCGCGTGACGGGCTGCTTGTCGGCGTGGCCGTCGACGCGAAGGATCCAGTTGAGGCCGCGCGGGATCTCCTTGGCGATGTCCGTGATGGTGTGCGCGATGGCACGGATCTGCTCGGCGCCGGCCGGGGTGATGTCCGCGCTGCCCACCGGGAACAGCACCTCGCTCTGGAACACGAAGCGGTCGCCGACCAGCCGCACCCCGGGCCGGTTGGCGAGCACGTCGCGCAACTTGCCGAAGAACTCGCTGCGATAGCGCTGCAGCTCCTCGACTTTCGCCGCCAGCGCCACGTTCAGCCGTTGCCCGAGATTGGCGATCTGCGCGTCCTTGTCGCGGCCCGCGCCCTCCGCGAGGTCGAGCGCGTGCGCCACCCCGGCAAGCTGCGTGCGAAGCTCCTCCACCTGGCGGGTGAGCAGGGCGATCTGCGCGCGGGCGCTGTCGCCTAATTTCTTCTCGTCCGAGAGCTGCAGCTCGACCGCGGCGCGGCGCTGCTGCTCGGTGGTGGCGCGACCCGCCGCGTCCTGCGCCTGCTTCTCCAACTCGTCGCGCAACGCCGCCAGCGCGCGCGACTGCTCGGCGAGCTTGGCGAGATCGGATAGCCGCGCCTGGATGGTCTCCTTGTCGGCCCGGACGGTGCGGTCAGACTCCGCGAGCTGCTTCTGCATCTCGGCCAATTGGCGTCGCGCGTCGGCGAGCTGGCCCGCGACCTTGGCGGTCTCCGCGCTTGTCGCGTCCCCTTTCGTCGCTGCGTCGGCCAGCCGCGCCTGCAGCTGCGTCGCGCGCGCGTCGGCCGATTGCGCCTGCAGGTTGGCGTCGCTGAGCTGTGCCGCGACGCGGTCGCGCTCGGCGCGCAGCGCGTCGCGATCCGACGCCGCCTGCGTCGCCTGCGCCTGCAGTGCGGCGAGCTGGTGCGCGAGGGTGTCGCGCGCGGCGTTCGCACCCTGCAAATCCCGGTTGAGCTGCGCCACCGAGCCGCTCAGCTCCGACGACCGGCCGCGTTCCAACGACAGCATGTCGGACAGTTCGGCAAGCTGGCGGTTCACCCGGTCGAGCGCCTGATCGCGGCCCGAGAGCACGACCGAGAGGAAGGCTTGCGCCAGCACGAACACCAGCAGCACGAAGATGATGACCATCACCAGCGTGGACAGCGCGTCGACGTAGCCGGGCCAGGCGTCGAGCCCGTTGCTGCCGCGGCGGCGCGTGGGCATCGGCATCGCGCGCTACCTCGGGTGTTCTTCGGCGAGTGCGGCGACCGTGCGCGTCAGGATGCGCAAATCGTTGCGCAGCTCCGCCGTGCTCTGGGCACGTCCCTGCTCGGAGTCGGCCAGCAGTCTCTGTAGGTAGAGTTCGATGTTGCGCAGGTGCCCGCGCGACGCGTCGTCAAGGCCGGTGTCGGCGCGCCGCTCGCCGAGCCGCTGCAGGGCAGGGGCAATCGCCGACTGGCTCTCGGCGATGCGGAGCATGAGCTGCTGGTTGCTGCGCATGGAGTCGGACAACGTGCCGATCCGCTCGGTCAACGTCATCACCGCCTGGTTGGCGTGGAACCGTCCCTCCTCGCCACGGGCCAGGATGCGCTGCAGGTTGTCCATGTTCTCCGCGGTCTGCTCGAGCAGCGCCTGCACGTAGACCGGCATCGAGGCCTCTCCCTCGGCCAGCGCGCCGCTCGACAGGTGCGTCAGGCCGGCGAGCCATTCCTCCAACTCGTTGAAGAAGCGGTTCTGCGCCTGGCCGGCGGTCAGGTCGAGGAAACCCAGCACCAGGGCGCCGGCCAGGCCGAACAGGCTGGCGGAGAACGCGGTGCCCATGCCGTGCAGCGGGCGCGCAAGCCCCGTCTTGAGCTGCTCGAACAGCGCCGTGACGTCGCCCGAGCCCACCGACATGCCGCCGATGACGTCGGACACCGCGCCGACCGTCTGCAGCAACCCCCAGAAGGTGCCAAGCAGGCCGAGGAAGATCATCAGCCCCGTCATGTAGCGGGACAGCTCGCGGCTTTCGTCGAGGCGCGAGGCGATGCCGTCGAGCAGACCGCGCATCGCGGTGCCCGAGATCGTCAACCGATGCTGGCCGTCGCCCGCGCGGGATTCGCGCGCGGCCAGCATGCTGGCCATCGGCGCCAGCAACTTCGGCGCGGGCAGTCCGGCAATGCGGGCGCGCGCCTGCTGCCAGGTCTGCAGCCACGTGACTTCGGGGTTGAGGCCGATCACCTGACGCAGGTTCCAGGCGATGCCGAGGACCAGAACAAAGAGGATGAAACTATTCAGCAGCGGGTTGTTGGTGAACGCGGTCAGCAAGATCGGCGACAACAGCCCCGCCACCACCGCGACGGCGACGAGGAACCCGAGCATGCGGAACAGGTACTGCGTCGGCCGCGTCACTTCTTGGCCTCGGCGCCGTTGGTTCCGAGCGCCGCGACGTCCACCCTGTCGGCAGGGTCGCCGGCGGCAGCCGGGCCGAGCGCGCGCACGTAGATTTGCGCCGAAGGAACGCCGCTCTCGATCAGCACGCTACGCACCGCAAGCGCGCGGGAGAGCGACAGGCGGCGCGGGGTCGAGAGATCGTCGGGCGGACCGGCGGCATACGCGGTCACATTGTAGCTGGTGGTGGGCGCCTTGGGCAGTGCTGCGATATAGGAGCGAATGCCTGCCTCCGAGTCCGGCGTCAGATCGGTTCGGGTCGGGGTGAACAGGACCCGAATGCCCGCCGCTGTCGACTCCACGGCGCCGCCGGCCGTGGTTGAAACCGGGACGGGCGGCACAGACTCGGTCTTGCCGCTGGGTGGCGGCACGACGATCGGGGCCAGGGCTACGGTCGGCGGTGGGACGGTCGGCAGTCTCGCGGCCGGTACGGACGAGGCCGGTACTTGCGGGGCCGTTGCCGGCGAGGCCGTTGCCGGCAAGGCTGCCTTGGGAGACGTCGTTGACGGCCGGGCTTGCTGCTGTTCGGCCGGCTTGCGCGCGGCGGGCCGGGCAGCCGCCCGGCGGGCCGGCGCAGACCGCGCCGCCGGCGGCGGGGAAGTGGGCCGAGAGCCCTGTCCTTGGTCGAGGGCGTGCAGATCGAGCGTGACTTGGGCACGGACCCGCGTCATCGGCGCGAGCGCGACCGGGACGATCAATCCGGCAAGCAGCAAGGTCCTGGAAAGCATGGAACGACTACGCTACCCGAGCCGCGCCGGCGGCTCAACGAGCTGTCCCGTCATGTCGCCGAACGGGTGGCGGCCGATTGCCGGCCCTCGAGCACGATCGCGGCGAGACGCGCGTGCAGGTGCGGGTTGGCGGCCACGATGTCGCCGATCTCCCGCGGATCGCCGCCGGCCGGGTCGGTGGCGTAGCCGCCGGCCTCGCGGACGAGCAACAAGCCTCCGGCCATGTCCCAGGGTTTGATCCCGAGTTCCCAGTAGGCGTCGAATCGCCCGGCGGCCACCCAGGCGAGGTCGAGGGCAGCCGCGCCGAAGCGCCGGATCCCGGCCACTTGCGGCATCAGGGTGGCGAGCGTGCGCGCGAAGGCGAGCTGGCGCTGCGGGGCGACGGCGGCGAACGGAATGCCGGTCGCGAGCACCGCGTCCTTGATCTCGCGCCGGGCGGAGACACGTAGCCGGCGTTCGTTGACAAAGGCGCCGAGCCCCTTCTCGGCCCAGAACAGCTCATCGACAGCGGGCGCGTAGACCAACCCGGCGACCGGCTCCGAGCCGCCCTCGGGCAGCCGACGTTCCAGCCCGATGCTGATGCACCAATGCGGGATGCCGTGCAGGAAGTTCGTCGTGCCGTCGAGCGGGTCGACGACCCAGCGCCACGCCCAGTTGTCCGACCCCGATGCGCCCGACTCCTCCATCAGGAAGGCATAGCCCGGCCGGGCCCTGTTCAACTCCTCCCGAAGTGTCTGCTCGGCGCGGATGTCGGCCTGGGAGACGAAGTCTGAGGGGCCCTTGACGCTGACCTGCAATTGCTCGACCTCGGCGAAGTCGCGCAGCAGGCGCTTCGAGGCCTTCTGGGCCGCGTTCGCCATGACGGTCATGTGCGGTGAGAGGCGCAGGGCCATGACGGGCGCTCAGCCCTTCGACCGCTCCACGTAGCTGCCATCCTCCGTGCGCACGACGATCTTCTCCCCGGTCTCGACGAACGGCGGCACCGCGGTCTTCACCCCGTTGGAGAGCCTGGCGGGCTTGTAGGAGGAGGTGGCGGTCTGCCCCTTCACCACCGGGTCGGCTTCGACCACCTCGAGGATGACCGTCGAGGGCAGGCGGACGGCGACCGGATCGCCTTCCACGAGGTCGACCGTGACCTTCATGTTGTCCTGCAGGAACGGCGCGGCGTCACCCATCAACGCGAGCGGCACGGTGGCCTGCTCGAACGTCTCCGGGTCCATAAGCACCATGTTGATGCCGTCGGTATAAGAGTAGCCGTACTCCTTTTCCTCGGTCATCAGCCGCTCGACGGTATCCGCCGTGCGCCACCGCTCGTTGGTCTTGTTGCCGCTCCGCAGATCGCGCATCTCGACCTGGATGAAGGCGCCGCCCTTGCCGGGGGTGATGATCTGCTGCTTGAGCACGGTCCACCGGCGGCCTTCGTGCTCGATCACCTGGCCGGCCCGGATCAGGTTTGCCTGCTGCTTCATCTCGGCGCTCGCGGGAGTAGGGGAAGGGGGGCTTCTAGCCCCGCTATCCCCCTCAGGGCAAGGCTGCCACGGCGCGAACCGAGCTCTTGGCACCGCGCTTCTTCGTTGCACCGGCGCACCGCGCGCCGTTAGAACACGAGGTGAACGAAGGAGTGTCCGGTGTCCGACCGCATCGTGGTTCCGTTCATCTGGGTGCCGCACGGCCAGAAGCCGGACCCGGCGGATTTGGCGAGATTCTCGCAGCCGGTTCGCGTGCCGGCTTGGTTCGTTCGGAGAAAGCCGGCTGTCGCCGAAGAGCCGCCGCCCGAAGATCAGGCGCATGGCTGGGACGAAAGCTGGGGTACCGAGGCGGGTGCGATCCCGGCAGGGACGGACCCGGCCGAGCCGGTCTGGGAACCGTCCGGCTACGACTTGCCGCAGGCCGACCCTATCGCGGCTTTTCTTCGCGTGGAGGCAGCCCTCGGTCGCATGGGGTTCACAAATGTCATCAGGCGGGCCGATGCCGGTAGGTCGGAGGATGGGTTCACTACGCTGGCGCAAATGATGGTTCCGGATCCTGGCACCGAAGAGCATCTCAATAAGCGCCCCGCATCAACCATTGCTGCCGCCCCCTATATTGCCGACGATCCCCGGCAATGGATCGGCCGCCCGTCCGTTGGCACGGGCGAGTGCGTGCCTTTGGTCCAGCAAGCCACCGGCGCGCCGCGGTCGACGCTGTGGCGTCCCGGTGCTTTGGTTCAGGGAAACACTGCCATCCGTCCCGGAACGGCTATTGCCACGTTCGACAGCGGCGGACACTACACCGGCCACGCGGCGATCTATCTTGGACAAGATGAGCACGGGATCCAGGTGATTGATCAATGGAACATTCGCAAAAATGGTTTCATCGTGAAGAAGCACCAACCGAGCCTGCGCACTCTCTCCTTAGGCGACCCGCGGCACGCACGTATTGACCGAGGAGAGTTCTACCATGTCGTTGAGTAAGAGGCTCGCAGCGTTCCTCGTCTTCATATGGATGATAGTGAATCTGACCGCACCTGCTGCCAACGCCGGGATCGGGTGTCCCTCGGTGCACCATGACCGTGTTCTTGAAGACGTCGAATTATTCGACGGACCACCGTCGAACAAGATCGAAGTAATGCCGAAAGATGGCCGTTTTGTCGTCCCTCAAACGCCGAAATCCCTGTGGCACCGCTATCCTCATTCCACACTGGGTTGCACCTATCGTGGATCAAAGGAAATGATCACCGTAGTTCTGCCACGCGACATTCGAGTCTGCGAATTTAAGCATTTTCCGCACGTAGATTGCCATTAAAATATGTTTGACCAGTTTATCGACGTAACAGTCGTTACGTATTCACTCCGTACGGGGAGATTCCGGCAAAATGTGCGGCCCAATTTCGGTTCAGTTAAGAAATCTTTTTTGATTGAGCATATTTAATTCTGCGGCAGGATGAACTAGTACTGCAACAGTTTCGGAAAAAACTTGAGAAAATGCAGGTTATATTTGTGCTTTCAGCCGCGGGCGCGAGCATCTGTATTTAAATGGCGGTGGTGATTCCTCGTCCATTCACCGAACCCACGGTGTGGACAGGCCTCGTCAGCAAAGCAATCTCGCCGAATGGCGCCTGGAAGGCTTACGTCGATCAGACCGTTTATGAAGCTGACTTCATGACGTCTATCACCGATCGCGTGCATCTCAGCGCGGTGGGCGCGCCGACCGAGGTGTTCGACATTCTTGAGGTCGATACCGGCGAACATGATTACAAGAAGCCTCGAATCGTTTGGGTTGCCCCCGACGTCCTCAGGATTACCGCCGAATCTTTCATACATCAACCGGGGATCGATGATCTTTGAGACAGCGGCCGATTTCCGGTTTCGGAAGGTGGTGGTGCAGCTTCGTTTCGCCCCGGACGATCCGGCCGCGCGAGCGGCTTGGCTCAAAGAGACATGCACCCGATCCATCTGTGGCCACGGCAGTCGCTGACTTAGTCGAGATGCCCATGCTCCGCCGCTGCGCGCGCTTCGCCCTCACTGAGCGCGCCCGCGCCCTTCGCGGCTAACCCCGATGCCCCAGGGCGCGCTGCTGTCCGCGCTCGGTGTAGTTGCGAAACAGCTGGTCCGCCGTGCGCTTCTGGTCGGGCGACATCGTGTCGTAGACGCCCTGGAAGGCCGTCACCAGCTTCTGCACGTCCTGCGCGTGCTCCTCCGCAACCTGCGCGTAGGACTGCATGTTGGCGACCGCGCTCATCTCGTTAACCCGCCGGGAGCGCTCCTCGAACGTCTGGTCCATGTTGCGCGCGTTATTCCGCATCACCTCGGCGAATTGGTTCCAGGCCGACGCTTGCGCCTCGGTGATATGCAACCTTGTGTGGAGGTCGGAGATGCGTCGCTCGACGTAGACTTCCCGGCCGCCCGGCTGCCCGGCTGCCGCCCGCGGTGCGACCGGGTGCGCGGCGGGATCCGGACTGGCGGGGGCCGGACTGGCGGGGGATGGGCTGACCGGCGCGGTGCCCTGCGCCAGAGCTGCGAGCGGAAACACCAACAGGCTGGCCAGCATGGCGGCGCGCGAAATCATGGACGGCTTCATGCGAACATCTCCCAAGGAGAGCGTGATACGGTCGGAGCCTGGCTGCGAACGCTCGCCGCGTCCGATCGGTTGCCACTCTGGCGACAGGGCGTAACACGGGTGTTGCCTCATTGTGATGCGTTCATGGCCGACCGCCACGCTCGTGCCGTGATTGCGGGCATGGTGTCGCCCCTGCCATCGTGGCAAACGGCGAAGATGAACGTGCTCTCCATCCAATCCTGGGTCAGCTACGGCCACGTCGGCAACGCCGCCGCCATGTTCCCGCTGCAGCGTCTCGGGGCCGAGGTCTGGGCGATCAACACGGTCCAGTTCTCCAACCACCCGGGCTACGGCGACTGCACCGGCGAGGTCGCCTCCGGCGACGCCGTGCGCTCCCTCGTGGACGGGATCGAACGGCGCGGGGCGCTCGGGCGGTGCGACGCCGTGCTGAGCGGCTACATGGGAGACCGAAGCATCGGCGAAGCGGTGCTCGACGCGGTCGGACGAGTCCGCCGGGCGAGCCCCGGCGCGGTCTATTGCTGCGATCCGGTGATCGGCGACGAGGCACCCGGCGTCTACGTCAAGCCGGGCATCCCCGAGCTGATGCGAGAGCAGGCGCTGCCGCAGGCGGACATCGCCACCCCCAACCGGTTCGAGCTGCGCCAGCTGACCGGGCTCGATTGCGCGACCCGCGAGCAAGCCAAGCAGGCGATTACCGCATTGCAGGCGCGGATGCGCCCCGACGGGCCGCGCGTCGTGCTGCTGACCAGCTTACATACGAGCGAGACGCCCGTCGGCCGCACCGACCTGCTGGCCGGAGAGGGCGGCCGGTTCCACCTGCTGCGCACGCCGCGTCTGACACGCGGCTTCAACGGCGCGGGTGACACCATCGCGGCGCTGTTCCTGTTCCATCGCCTGCGGTCGGGGTGCGCCGCCGCCGCGCTGCAGGCCGCCGGCTCGTCGATCTACGGCCTGCTGCGGCGTACGGCCGAGGCCGGCTCGCGCGAGCTCCTGACGGTGGCGGCGCAAGACGAGTTCGTCTTACCGAGCGAACGGTTCACCACTCAACCATGCTGAGCGGCCGATGCGATTCCTGAAGACGTATGGCCGCGTGCTCGGGCTGCTCGGCTCGGACCGTCCGGTTGCGTTCGTGTTGGTGTTCGCCAACCTGGCGACGGCGGGGCTGCAATTCCTGGACCCGGTGCTGTTCGGCCGGGTGATCGACCTGCTCACGCGCTCCGACGCCCTGCCGCGGTTCCAGCTCTGGGACCAGGCTGGCTCGCTGCTCGGGTTGTGGGCCGGCGTGGGGTTGGGCGGGATCGCATTCAACATCGGCGTCGCGGTGCAGTCGGAGCGGCTTGCCCATCGCAACCGGGTGCGCGCGATGAGCCGGTTCTTCAGCCACGTGCTCGGCCTGCCGCTGTCGTTTCACGGCGACACCCACTCCGGGCGGCTCATCAAGATGATGATCACCGGCACCGACGGACTGTTCGCCCTCTGGCTCACCTTCTTCCGCGAGCAGCTCTCGACGTGCTTGGCGGTGCTCGTGCTGTTGCCGCTCACCCTGCTGCTCAACTGGCGGCTGGCGATCGCGCTGAACGTGCTGGTGGTCGTCTATCTCGTGGTCACGACCTTGATCATCCGCTCGACGGAGGCGGCGCAGCGGCGGGTGGAGGCGTTCAACTCGACATTGTCCGGCACCGCGCAGGACGCGCTGGCCAACGTGATGGTGGTGCAGTCCTTCACCCGGCTGCGCGCCGAGACGCGGCTGTTCGGCGACATCGCCGCGCAGCTGATCGCGACCCAGTTCCCGGTGCTGACATGGTGGGCCGTGGTGAACGTGCTGACCCGCGCGGCCAGCACCGTCGCCGTCATCAGCATCGTGATCGTCGGCACGGTGCTGCATCTGAACGATCAGGCAGCGGTGGGCGAGATCGTCTCGTTCATGGGGTTCGCCACCTTGCTGATCGGCCGTCTCGAATCGGCCGTCTCGTTCGCTTCCAGCCTGTTCTTCCGGGTTCCGGCGCTCGAGGATTTCTTCGGCGTGCTGGACGCCGGCAGCTCGGTTCCCGAACGGCCCGCGGCGCAGGAGCTGGCGGCGAGCCTCGGCGAGGTCGCGTTCGAGGATGTGAGCTTCGCCTATCCCGGCGGCCCGAACATCCTGACGGATGTCTCTTTCCTGGCTCGGCCCGGCACCGCCACGGCGCTGGTCGGGCAGACCGGCGCGGGGAAGTCGACGGCGATGAGCCTGCTGCAGCGGCTCTGGGACCCGGTGAGCGGCCGCATCCTCATCGACGGGCACGATCTGCGCGACGTGACGCTCGACAGCCTGCGTCGCACGATCGGCGTCGTGTTCCAGGAAAGCATGCTGTTCAATCGCTCGATCCGCGACAATCTGCTGATCGGCAAGCCGGACGCCAGCCAGGAGGAGATCGAGCGTGCTTGCCGCCAAGCCGAGGCGCACGACTTCATCATTCGCCAGTTGCATGGCTACGACACCATGATCGGCGAGCGGGGGAGCACGCTGTCGGGCGGCCAGCGACAGCGGCTGGCGATCGCGCGAGCGCTGCTCAAGGATCCGCCGATCCTCATACTTGACGAAGCGACGAGCGCGCTGGACGCGGCCACCGAGGCGCGCGTCGGACGTGCGCTGAAGGCGCTGATGACCGGGCGGACGACGTTCATCATCGCGCACCGGCTGTCCACCGTGCGCGACGCGGACGAAATCCTGGTGTTCGACGCAGGGCGGATCGCCGAGCGGGGCACGTTCGATGCGCTGTTGGCGCGGCAAGGCAAGTTCGCCGAACTGGTGCAGACGCAACTCGCGGCGGCCGCCGAGCCGGCGACGATAAGCTAGGTCCGGCTGCCCGACCGGATCGCTCGCCGCGATTGCTCGCTGCAGGTCGGCGGCAGCGCAGTCACCAACGTCCCTTGCCGAAATGACTTGCCATCCTCAGGATGATCAATCCCCGGTGAAGCGGGGAGCGATAATCGGGCAAACAGGCCCGGACCGGGAGGAATACCGTGCAACGATCTTCTCTCGCCCTTGGTGGCGCCGTCGGAGCTGTCGTCCTTGCCGCAGGTCTGGTTCCCCGACCCGCAATGGCGCTGGACTGTGCCGCGCTTCAGTCAGTCTCGTCCGCCGATTTCAGCGTCAGCTCGGCGACGCCCGTGGACGCCGGGTTCAACGCCCCTGGCGGCGCGGGCACGGTTTCGGGTCCTTTCTGCCGCGTCGTGGGCGTGGCCACTCCGGTTACCGGGTCGAACATCAACTTCGAGGTGTGGCTGCCTCCCGCCGGCACCTGGAATGGCAGGTTCCGCGGCGAAGGCTCCGGTGGCTCCGCCGGATCGATCAACTACGGCGCCATGGTGGACGGCATCAACCGCAACTATGCCAGCATGGCCAACGATAATGGCCACACCGGGAGCAGCTGGACGTTTTCGCAGAACCCGCAGGCGGTCGTCGATTTCGGCTACCGAGCCCAGCACGTCACGACGGTGGATGCCAAGGCGATCCTGCAGGCCTTTTACGGTCAAGCGCCGGAGCATTCGTATTTCGTCGGCTGCTCCCAGGGCGGGCACCACGCGTTGATGGAGGCGGAGCGATATCCGTCCGACTATGACGGCATCATAGGCGGCGATCCGGCCTCGGATTGGACCGGCCAGATGCTGAACGAGGTTTGGATCGGCCTTGCCTCGACGGTTGGCGGCACCGACCTGCCGCAGTCACAGCTCGATCTCGTCACCGACGCGGTGCTGAAGCAATGCGTCGGCCAGGACGGCGGTTTGCCGACGGACAGGTTCCTGACCGATCCACGGGACTGCGCTTTTAACCCGGCGGTGCTACGATGCGCACCCGGCCAGGATGCCAGCACCTGCCTCAGCGCCGCCCAGGTGAGCGCGGTGCGGAAGATCTACCGGGGACCGCGCGACACGATCACGGGGCAGAAGATCGCGCCCGGCTTGCCGATCGGCAGCGAGGCCTTCTGGCGCCAAGTCCTCGTCGGCACCCCGTTGCCGGGCGGAAGCTCCCTTTCGTTCTTCCGCGACGCCGTATTCAACGATCCGAACTACAGCTTCACCGACTTCAATTTCGGCACCGATGTCGAGTTGACCAACGACACCATGTTTGCCGGCCAGACCTTGGCCGGAATCCTGAACGCGAACAATACGAACCTGGAGCCGTTCCGGCGGGCGGGTGGTAAGCTCCTCATGTACCACGGCTGGGCCGATCCGTTCGTGCCGTCGCAGTTTAGCATCGACATCTACGCCGGCATCGTCGAGCACGACGCCGCCGCTGAAGGCCTGCCGTTCGAGGCGGCCCTGCTATCAGGCATTGACGGGCGTTCCGGTGGCCGCCTGCGCGAAGCAGCCATCCGAGCCGAGCTGCTCCGCACGATCAACCAACCAGCTCTCCGGCGAACCCAGGGTTTCGCCCGGCTGTTCATGGTTCCCGGCATGAACCATTGTGCGGGAGGCCCCGGCGCGAACAATTTCGGCGGCGCCTATCAGCCGCCCGGCTTGCCCCTGGAGCCACGGCACGACATGGTCGACGCGCTCGACGCCTGGGTCAGTCAGGGCGTTGCGCCCGACCAGATCGTTGCGGCGAAATACAACAACGACAACACGACCGACGGTGTGGCGTTCAGCCGGCCGCTCTGCCCTTACCCGCAAACCGCCCGATATGCCGGTGCGGGCGATCCGACAAGTGCCGGGAACTTCGTCTGCGCGGCTGAAGAGCCCGACAACAACGGCCCGCCGCTTCTCAATCTAAACGCATATCCGAACGGCTCGCCCTAACGGGCGACATCGCCCTTTCCTCGCGACCGGCCCTCGAACCGAGTCTCCCGCAAGCCGCCTGAGCGGCAAGCGGGGACCGGCCTCGAGTGCTATATGCGTCCCAATACCAGCAAGACGATCACGATCAGCAGGATCAATCCGAGTCCGCCGGACGGATAGTAGCCCCACGCGCCGCTATACGGCCAGGTCGGCAGCGCGCCGAGCAGCAAGACGATCAGAATGATGAGGAGAATCGTGCTCATGACGGCAAACCTTTCCCGCTTGTAACGGCAAGCGGAGAACGCGGTTTACTGCCCGGGGTTCAAAGGCCGGTCGTGAGCATGGTTCCGTTCCGGACGACAACCAACGTGTAGACTTTCTTCACCTGAGATGTTGGGCGAAGAAGTCCAGGGTGCGCTGCTGTGCCAACTCGTAATCGGGCTTGCTGTAGCTCTCACGCTCGTCGCAGCCGAAGCCGTGCTGCGCGCCCTCGTAGACGTAAACCTCGACACCGGGCTGGGCGGCCCGCACCGCGTCGACGTCGGTCATCGGGATCGAACCGTCCTTCTCGCCGAAATGCATCTGCACCGGGCAGTTCGGCCGCTCCTCCTTGGTGCCGGGGATGCCGCCGCCGTACCAGCACGAGGCGGCGGAGAATTTCGCGCTGCGGGTGGCACCCCACCAGGCGACGGTGCCGCCGAAGCAGTAGCCGACGATGCCGAGCTTCTTGCCGGAGAGATGGTTCGCCGCCGCCTCGACGTCCTCCATCAGCTTCTTGTCATCCAGTTTCATGCGAATATCGCGGCCGCGGCCGATATCCTCCTGAGTATATCCCAGCTCCACGCCGCGCTCCACGCGATCGTATACGGCGGGCGCGATCACCGCGTAGCCCTGCGCGGCGTAGCGATCCACCATGTCGCGGATGTGGTGGTTGACCCCGAAGATTTCCTGGATGACGACGATGCCCTTCCGGGCGCTCGCGTCGCCCGCCGTGTAGGCGGAGAAGGTGAACCCGTCCGCCGATTTCAGTTCGATCATGCTGCCCATGTGCGGCGTCTCCGTTGAGTTTGCGGTGTTACCCGCTCAGGATGGCCGGATGGGCGAGATCGTCAACCTCCAACGGGCGAAGAAGCAGCTTGCACGACAGGCGGCCAGGCGGGCCGCCGAGCAGAACCGGGCTCGACACGGCCGCACCGCCGCGCAGAAAACCAACGACGCCCGGGCCGAGCAGCGGCGGCGCGACGCGCTGGATGGCAAGCGGCCGGAGCCGGGATAGAGCGGTTCAGCCCGGCGCGACAAGCGCGTTGCCCGCGTGCGGCGCCGATGGGAGAGCGGTGCCGACCGCCGCCAAGCCGCCGAACAAGGCCGCCAAGAATAGCATCGTGCGCAGAATGCTGAGCCGTATGTGCCGGCGCTCGTCCCCGTTGCCGGGATCAGCGAAGCGCCTCCGCGCCGTACCGGGGTCCAACGACAGAAATGGGTGAACAACATCGTCGAAAAGGGACATGGCAAGCATGGCGCTTCTCCTGGGTTCGCAGGAGAAGAGAGTAGCCCTACCGTTGTTGATGAACGGTGACCTGCGTCACAGAGAGCGGCCCCGGTCTCACCCGGGCCGCGCGGTGCGAGACGGCCGAAGCCCGCTTAGGCGAGGTGTCGGCGCAAGAACGCCGCGATCGGGTCGAACGAAGCGGGGGTCGCTCGCACCGCCTGGTCGATATAGACCATTTCGATCCTGCCGCCTGCACGCCGGTAGTCCGCCGCGAACCGCTCGGACTCGGTGCCCGGGATCGGCGATTCGGGGTCGCGGTAGTCGTGAACGTCATCAGGCCGGCCCTGCACCCAGAGGGCTGGCGGCAATTCGGCCTGTTCGCCGCGTTCCAGCGCCAGCATCGGGTTTGCCCTCCGCCATGTTCGCCTCGGTTCCCCAGTACAGATCGTGCTTGGCAGGCATGCCGCGCGCCCAGTCCGGCGGGCTGCTGCCGTCGCAGAGCCGGCGCGCATGGCGATAGCGCGACAGCGGGTTGATGACCGGCCACGACACCGCCACGCAGCGTACCGTCGCATCCACGGCGGACGATTCTGCGGGCAGTGGCAGCGCGGCGTAGCGCGGGTCGCGCGGACGCATGGCGGCGAGCATTGCCAGATGGCCGCCGCTCGATTGGCCGGAGAGCGCCACCCGATCGGGGGCGACCCGAAGCGCGCCGGCGCGCGCCTTTACCCAGCGGATCGCGAAATTGATGTCGGCGAGCGACGTCGGGTAGCCGTCTGCCGCGTGGCGGAAGTTGGGCGCCGCGACGAGGAAGCCCGCCGCCGCCAGAACCTCGGCGCGCGGCTGGCAGTCCGCGAGATCGCCCGAGGTCCAGGCGCCACCATGCACGTCGATGATGGCCGGGAACGGCCCGTCGCCGCTGGGCCGGAACATCCGCAGCATCATCGGCCGTTCGCCGTGTCGCAGATATTCGACATCCTCGATGGTGAAGGCGTGCAATTCGCTCGGCATGGCGGGTTCCCCCTCGTTACGGCAGCAGCACCGTGCTTCCGGTCGTCTTGCGCGTTTCAAGCGCCGTGTGCGCCGCGCCGGCGTCTTTCAGCGGGAACACCTGATTGACCTCGATCTTCACGGCACCCGAGCGGACCACGTCGAACAGATCGTTCGCCGTCGCTTCCAGGTCGGCGCGCTTGGCCGTGTACGTGGCGAGCGTCGGACGAGTGAGGAACAGGCTGCCCTTGGCCGCGAGGATCGAGAGGTCGAAGGGCGCGACGGGGCCGGAGGCGTTGCCGTAGCTCGCCAGCAGCCCCAGCGGCGCGAGGCTGTCCAGGCTGGGTATGAACGTGTCGCGGCCGACGCTGTCGTAGACGACGGGCACCATCGCGCCGCCGGTGATGCGCTTGACCTGCGCCGCCAAGCTGGCGTGACCGATGATGGTGTGCGCGGCGCCGTGCGCCCGCGCGAGTTCCGCCTTCGCCTCGGTGGACACGACGCCGATCACCGTGGCGCCGAGATGCTTGGCCCACTGGCACAGGATGAGCCCGACCCCGCCCGCGGCCGCGTGCACCAGGATCGTGTCACCCGCCTTCACATTGTAGGTTCGCCGGACAAGGTACTGCGCGGTCATGCCTTGCAGCATCATCGCGGCGCCGGTCCGCACGTCGATGCCGTCGGGGAGCTTCATCAACCGGTCGGCGGCGATCACCCGGTCAGTGGCGTAGGCGCCGATCGAGCCCGCGTAGGCGACCCGGTCGCCGGGCGCGACCGTGGTCACGTCCGACCCGACCGCGGTCACTGTGCCGGCCGCCTCCATGCCGAGCGTGAGCGGCATCGTCGGCGACTTGTAGAGGCCGGTGCGGAAATAGACGTCGATGTAGTTCAGCCCGACGGCTTCCTGGTGGATCAGCGCCTCGTTCGGACCGGGTTCCGGGGTCGGCACATCCTCCCATTGCATCACCTCTGGCCCGCCCGGGGCGTGGATGCGTACAGCCTTCGTCATGGGGTTCTCCGTTGCAGGCGGATTACGCAACAAGCAAAGGCGTTTCGATGGCAAGCAGCGCGCGCTTGGTGTGCAGTCCGTCGCCGCCCGAGTAGCCGCCCAGCCCGGCCGAGGCAACGACCCGATGGCAGGGGATGAGGATCGGGATCGGATTGCAGCCGTTCGCCCGTCCGACGGAGCGCGCGACCCCACCGGCGACCGCCGCGATCTCCGCGTAGGTGCGCGTGCGGCCATACGGGATGGCGCGCAGCGCCTGCCACACGCAACGCTGGTAGGCCGAGCCGGCCGGGGCCAGCGGCAGGTCGAACGCTTCAAGAGTGCCGTCAAAATATGCGTCCAACTGCGCGCGAGCCGTCCGCAGCAGCGCGGTCTCCCGCTGGTCACGACCCCAGCCCCAGTCGAGGGCGACGATCGCGCCGTCCTCTTCGGAGACGGTGATGTCGCCGACCGGGCTATGGAGCGAGAGTTGCGGCACCGTGGTTCGTATCCTGGCCTCGGTCGGCGATGGCAGACCCGGCGGGGATGGCTGTCAAGCCCGCCTCAAGGCAACGGCGCGGGCCGCACGGTTGCAGCCGACAGGTGGAGCGCCGCCCGGTGCACCGGCGCCGCCAGGCCGCGGGCGGCCGGATCGACAGCGCGGTACACGTCGAACGCTATGCGCAAAGTCCCGTTCTCGACGGCTCGGCGTGGAATGCGAAGCGTGACGTCGCGCGCCTCGCCGTCGGCCAGCTCCAAGCCGGTCAGCGGCAGGCGTCCGGCGCTGACCGAGACATGGCGTGTGGCACCCGGGCTTCGCGCGACGCCGGCGATGCGGAGCGTGAGGTCGACATCGCCATCTCCCGGCGCGGCGAGGAGCAGGCTGGCCCGCGGACCCTCCGACCAGGCCGACCCGTCCTCGCTCACCCGCCAGCCCCATCCCAGCGCGCCGGCGAGCGGACCCGGCGGCGGGGCGGGGGGGCTGGTGACCGGTTGGCCCTGCAGCTCGAGGCCGCGCACGCAAAGCACCACGCGGTCGTCCGTGCGGCACCGTGCCTCGGGGGCCAGCAGCGCCGGCCGGAGCGGCTGTTGCGCGGCGTGGTCGGTGAACACGCGCACCTCGAGCGGCCGGAGCGGCAGTTCCAGCGCATCGGACAGCACCGCTTCGCAGCTGAACCATGCCGGGGCGCGGCCGACCCCGACGTCGCCCAGCCGCATGCCGGCGCGCACACCGGCGAGCAGCAGCGGGCTCGTGAGCGCGCGCGCCTGGTCCGACGCGCCGCAGCCGGGGGCCGGCAGCACGGTCAGCAAGGTGGCCCCGGCGGGAACCGGCGGCAGCGCCGGCGCCTGGGCGATGCGGCCGGCCAGCGCCGCCTCGGCGGACTGGCGCACCGGCGCCGTGTCGATCACCTGCAGCACGACCGCGACGGCGAGCAGGGGAAGCCGCACGGGCGCCGGGAAGCGGCAGGCGGCGGCGACCGCGCCGATCACCAGCGCGTAGCCCACCGGCCAGAACGCGCGGCCGGAGGCGCGAAACACGCCGAAGATGTCCTCCCACGGCTTGACGCCGAGATCGAGCAGCTTGACGTGGCCCGCGTAGACGCGACTGCTCAGCGCCAGCAACGTGAGGGCCGCCAGCACCGTGACCAAGCCGGGCCACCGCCGCAGACGGGACGCGTCCCGCATCCCTGCGATCAGCAGCAGGAGCGTGCCGGCGCCGAGATAGCAGAAGCCCTCGTATTGCCCGCCGGTCGCGTCGATCACCGGCAGGCCAGGGCCGAACAGCCCGGAGCGCTGCGGCCAGAACGGGGAAAGCAGGTTCATGGAGTAGTGGACGAAACCCTTGTCGCCGCCGCCGAGGGTGCCCGCGAGCACCACGAACGCGGCGACGGGCGCGCCGGCGGCGAGCAGGAAGCGCGCCCAGCTTCGCCACCAGCCCGGCATCCGGCGCAGGGTCGCCTGCACCGGCACCGCTGCCAGGGTCGCGGCGGAGGCCATGAATAGGTACGGGTGGCACAACACCGCCCCGGTCAGCACCGCCGCGGCGCCCACCCAGCGGCGCGGCCGCTCCGCCTGCAGCAGCCGGAACGTGACGCCGAGCGCCAGCAGCAGGAAGAAGTGGCCGCACAGGTTGACGTGCCCGACGCGCACGAGCAGGGCAGGGAACAGGCCGGCCAGCACCGCGACCGCGACGGCACCGGCGAGCGAGGGGGTGAGCGCGCCGAGCGCGAACACCGCCGCCACCGGCTGCAACACCCAGCAGCAGGCGAGCCACGCGCCGAGCAGGTTCACCGGTCCGCCGCCCCGCAGCGTGGTCACGAGCTTCGCCGCGAGCGAGAACAGCGGGTTGCTATCGGTGAGCGCGATGCTGACGCCGCGCGGCCAGAACAGCGTGCGGGCGAGCAAGGGAGGCAGCCGCCACGCGTCGAGTTGCAGCGCGAGATGACCGGTGAGCGTCTGCGCCATGTCGGCGACGGGCGCGCGCCACAAGCCGCCCGTGCCCTCGATCGCGTCGAGCGGCATCAGCCAGAACAGCAGGGCGATCCCGCAAGCGAGGCCGGCGCCGTAGGCGGCAAGGGTCCGCACTCAGGCTTGCGGCGCCAGCAGCAGCCGGTTGACCCGCTCCAGGGGAACGAACGTGCCGGCCCAGGCCCTCGCGAACGCCTCCGGCGCGGTGCCGCGGCTCGCCAGGTCGGCGCCGATCGCGCCCACCGTGCGGCGCCCATCCACCAAACGGAGGATCGCGGCTGCCTGCGACGGCAGCGGGACCGGCACCCGCAAGCCATCGAACAGGAAGGGCAGGGTGCCGTCGGGGCGGATGTTCCGGGCCAGCTCCTCGCCGGGCATCTCCCGTGCGACAGGGACGGCGTCGGCGGAAGTAGAGTCCGCCGGCTCGACGCGCTCCGAGTCCCGGATGCAATATATTGCATGGGTGCTCATGTTGCCGGTCAGCGCCTCGGCCAGCCCGGCACGGCTGACCGGGTCGAGCGACGCGGCCCGGGCGCGCAGCTTGGGATCGGGCAGCCAGGTTGCGGGATCGTAGCGCATCGGCTCGAGCCAGCAGGTCGGACGCAGCCCGGCGCCCGATAACAGCGCGTGCAACGCGGGCGCGGTGAACGATTTGTCGCGCGGGTTGAGCAGCAGATCGTAGAGCCCGGCGTCGCCGCCATCCATGTGGTCGCCGAAATAGGTGTTCCGGCGCAGCCAGGCGCTCTCGGGCAGGTGGCGCATGACGCGCTTGGCGACATCGAGCCGCGCGGCGGGCTGCTCCTCCGCCGGGGCCAGCACGCGCAACGCGTCCTGTATCATGTAGACGCCGGTGCGGCCGTGCGGCGCATACACCATGAGCCCGATCCCGCCGCCCGGCGCCAGCACCGAGAGCAGTGCGCGCAGCCCTTCGGCCGGGTCCGGCAGATGATGCAGCACGCCGCAGCAGTCGATGTAGTCGAACGGGCCAAGTCCGGAGCCCGGCAGGTCGAGCAGCGAGCGCCGCTCCCAGTCGACGTTGCCGAGTCCGCGCAGCTCGGCGCGCGCCCGCGCGATCCGTTCCGCCGCCGCCGATCGATCGAGCCAGGTGACGGTGCCGGGTCGGCCGGCTTGCGCCAGCTGCTGCGCCAGCATGATCGTGGCGTCACCGGTCCCGCCGCCGGCGATGAGCGCGCGCAACGGCCGGCTCGCCGGGCGCCGGGCGCCGAACACCCAATGATCGATCTCCCGCAGGTGGCCCGGGCTGCCGACGATCAGCCGCTTCGCCTCGTCGCGCGGATCGCGTTTCGGATAGGGATACGACTCATATTGGGCCGCAAGCTGGGCGTCCGTTGGGTCCGTCATGGCGGAGCAATAGACCCTCGGGCGGCCGAGTTGCCAGTCGGCCGCCGTCCGGTCGTCGGGCCTGAAATCTCGGTCATCGCTTGTTCCGCCGGGGAGCGCGCCGTATCTGTGCCGCCATGCGCCTCCGTTCCGTGCCCTTCTTCCTCGTCCTGATCGCGGCGCTCCCGGCGGCTGCTGCGTCGAAACACCGCGCGGCGCCGGCCGCCGAAGCGCCGAGCGGTGCCAAGCCGCTGGGCAAGTTCGACGAGTGGACGGCGGTGACGCGCGACGAGAACGGGCGGACGGTCTGCTATGCGTTCGCCTACCCGACCGCCTCGGCGCCTCGAGTTGCCGGCCGTGGCCGCCCGGTGCTGACCGTGACGGAGCGGCCGACCGGTCGTGACGCCGTGGCGTTCGGCGCCGGTTACGCGTTCGCGGCGAACGCCGAGACCACCCTGCAGGTGGAGCAGACGGCGCTGCCTTTCTACACCGCCGGGCGTTTCGCCTTCGCGCGCGACGGGGCCGCCGCGGTGGCAGCCATCCGCAAGGGCCGCCAAGCGACGATGCGGGGTCCGGCGCCGCGCGGCGTGCAGGTCACCGACACGTTCGGCCTGCGCGGCTTCGATCAGGCTTACGCGGCAGTTATCAAGTCGTGTCCGCCCCGATGAGTATCACCACGGCCCCGAGCAATCTCACCGAGAGCGAGCGCGCGCGGATCCTCGCCAAATCGGCCTTGTTCGCCCCGCCGCCGGCCAGCCTCGCCGACGGGCGGCGCGAACTCGTCGGCCTGTCTCGCGCCGAGCTGATGGCGGAGCTGGCGGCCATCGGCGAGAAGTCGTTTCGTGCCAAGCAGCTCTGGCACTGGATCTATCACCAGGGCGTCACCGACTTCGCCCGCATGTCGTCGGTCGCCCGGCCCCTCCAGCGCCGGTTGGCCGAGTGCTTCGTCATCGGCCGGCCCGAGGCGGCGATGGTGCAGACCAGCGCCGACGAGACGCGCAAGTTCCTGTTCCGCTTCCGCGACGGGCAAGAAGCGGAGACGGTCTACATCCCCGATCCGCAGGAAGCACGCGGCGCCGTCTGCATCTCCTCGCAGATCGGCTGCACGCTGTCGTGCCGGTTCTGCCACACCGGAACCCAGGCGCTGGTGCGCAATCTCGGGGCGGCGGAGATCGTCGGCCAGTTCATGGCAGCACGCGACGCCTACGGCGAGTGGCCAAGCCCCAAGGGCGAAGCACCCCGGCTGCTATCCACCATCGTCGTGATGGGCATGGGCGAGCCGCTTTATAATTACGACAACATCGCCCGGGCGCTAACGGTGGTGATGGACAACGAGGGGATTGCCCTGTCGCGTCGCCGCATCACGCTGTCCACCTCCGGCGTGGTGCCGATGATGGAGCGCTGCGGATCGGAGCTTGGGGTCAATCTGGCGGTGTCGTTGCACGCGGTCCGCGACGAGCTGCGCGACGAGCTGGTGCCGCTCAACCGCAAGTATCCAATCGCGGACCTGATCGCCGCGTGCCGGCGCTATCCGGGGGCGTCCAATGCCCGCCGGATCACCTTCGAGTACATCATGCTGAAAGGGGTCAACGACACGCCGGCCGACGCGCGCGAGCTGGTGCGGTTGATCGCCGGCATCCCGGCCAAGGTCAACCTGATCCCGTTCAATCCCTGGCCGGGGAGCCGTTTCGAGACCAGCACGCCGGCTGCCATCGACCGGTTCGCGCGCATCGTCATGGACGCCGGCTTCGCCTCGCCCGTCCGCAGCCCGCGTGGGCAGGACATCCTGGCCGCCTGCGGTCAGCTGCGAACCGATAGCCGGCGGAGCCGAACAGCTGCGTGAGACGTCCACCGTGGATGAGACCGCCGCGCTGCCGCTCAAGCTACTGGCAGCGGCCGGGTTCCTATCGTCCTCCGGCGCCCGCATCGTCGATCCGCTGCTGGTGCCGATCGCCCGGGATTTGCACAGCTCGGTCCCGACAGTGTCGATCATCCTTGCGGCTTTCGTATTTCCGTACGGGCTCAATCAGATCGTGCTGGGGCCGGTCGGCGATCGGTTCGGCAAGCTTCGGGTGATGCTGGGCGCGCTGGTCGGCTACAGCCTGTTCAATCTCGCCTGCGCTTTCGCCGGCAACCTGTCTCAGCTGACGTTGTTCCGCGCCTTTGCCGGCGCCTCGAGTGCGGGGCTGATACCGGTCTGCCTGGCTTATATCGGTGACGCGGTGCCCTACCATCTGCGACAGGTCACGCTGAGCCGTTTCCTGACCGGGGTCGTGCTCGCGCAATCGTTGTCCGGGCCGGTGGGCGGGTTGTTCGGCGACCATGTCGGATGGCGCGGCGTGTTCGTGCTGCTGTCGGTCGGCGGCCTCTCTCTCGCGATCCTGCTTGCCCTGCGGCTTCGTTCGCTGCCCGATCGGCGCGGCCCGGCGCTGTTCCGTTGGGATAATTATGTGGCACTCGCGCGAACGCCGACCGCCCGCCGACTGTTGATCCTTACCTTAGCGGAAGGAGCGCTGTTGCCGGGCTGCTTCCCCTTCATCGCGCCCTACCTCAGTCGCGCGTTCGCCCTCTCCTACACGACGATCGGTCTGGTTTTGGCCTGTTTCGGCATCGGCGCCTACGGTTTCACGCGCGTGGCCAAAATCCTTCTGGAACGCCTGGGCGAGGGTGGACAAGTGCTGCTGGGCGGCGCCTTGATCGCCGCCGCGCTGGCGCTCACCGTGACGAGCGGGCATTGGCCGCTCTTCATCTTGGTGGAGGTGGCGATCGGGTTCGGCTACTTCGCCCTGCACGCCGTGATGCTGGCCCGCGCGACCGAATTGCTGCCGGAGGCGCGTTCGACGGCCGTCTCGACCTTCGTGTTCCTGCTGTTTCTCGGCCAGGCGCTCGGGGCTTTGGCACTCGGCCACGCAATCGGTGCCTTTGGCTATCGGCTCGCGTTCGCGGGTGACGCGGCCGCAACGGCGGTGCTGACGCTCGGCCTCGCCCTGTTCATGCGCCGCACGGCTCAGCAGGCGGCGGGCGGAGCGGCGCTGGTGGCGAACCGGAGCAGGCAGGCTCCGTAGCGCTCGGCGAACGCTTCCGACGAGGCGCCGCCGTGGCCGATGAACCCCGCAGGCCGATCGATCATCAGCAACGCGCCGATCCGTGGGCGGAGGGCATCGAGCAGCCTTGCCCGGTCATCGGCGTCGCCGTCGAAGGGGTCGGCGGCGAACTGCACGACCGCGAGGCGCAGCGCCTTCGCATCGGTCGAACGGACGATGTGGCGTAGATCGTCGGTTTGGCTGAGGTAAAGAATGCTGGACGCGGTGCCGTGGGCGGCGGGGGAGACGGCGATCACCACGTCGGCCGCGCCGGCCGCATCCAGCATCTGCAGGCTAGTCCAGCCGCCCCGCGACTCGCCTCCCGCGATGATCCGCCGGTAGCCCATCCGGCGCAGCGCCGCGAGGCCGTCGGTCAGCCACCCCGCGGCGCGATTGGGGTCATCGGCCAGAGGGGCGCGGTCGAACCGCACGACATCGAAGCCGGCATTGTTGAAAGGGCGGACGTGCGCGCTCGGCTGCAGGCCACGATTGTCGCTGTCCACGGCCGGCCCCTTGCCGTGCGACCAGACATACACCCCCGCCGCCGCCCGCGGGCCATGCCAGAAGAACCGCTCGTCGGGCACGAAGGCGTAGTTGCCCGTGCCGATCAGCGGCCCCGGTGTCGCCGCGTGCTGGGCCGGCCGGCCCTGCCAGACGACGTCCAGATCCTCGGCATAGATCGCGCAGCCCGTGCCGCCCACGGTGGCGCAGCGTTCGAGTGCTACCGACCGCGCGACCTCCAAGCTCGGGGCCGGCCCGGCCCAGCCCGCGCGACCGTTGGTGGAGACCGCGAACACGCGCGGCAGATTGGCGATCAGGAACTTGCCGTATTCCGCGCGCCCGGTCGCGTCCAGCCCGGGCACCGCGGCGACATCGAGCACCGGCTGCGCGCGAGCGGCAAGCGGCACGGCGAGGGCAATCAGGAGCAGGAGAACCCGGCGCGGCATGGGGGCAGCTTGCGCGCGGGCGCTCTCCGAGGCTACTCCCCCGCGCTTGGCTGTCACGCCGAGGAGTTGACCCGATGCGGGCGAAGGATGTCAGGAAGGTCGTGCTGGCGTACTCGGGGGGGCTCGATACGAGCGTGATCCTGCGCTGGCTGCAGACGATGTACGGCTGCGAGGTGGTCACGTTCACCGCCGATCTCGGCCAGGGCGAGGAGTTGGAGCCTGCCCGCCGCAAGGCCGAGATGCTCGGCATCAAGGAAATCTTCGTCCGCGACGTGCGTGAGGAGTTCGTCCGCGATTTCGTGTTCCCGATGTTCCGCGCCAACGCGCTCTACGAGGGCCAGTATCTGCTCGGCACCGCGATCGCCCGACCGCTGATCGCCAAGCACCAGATCGAGATCGCCGAGCAAGTCGGCGCGGATGCGGTGGCGCACGGCTCAACCGGCAAGGGCAACGACCAGGTGCGTTACGAGCTTGCCTACTACGCCCTCAATCCGGATGTGAGGGTGATCGCGCCCTGGCGCGAGTGGGACCTCACCAGCCGCACCAAGCTGCTCGAGTTCGCCGAGGCAAACCAGATCCCGATCGCCAAGGACAAGCGCGGCGAGGCGCCGTTCAGCGTCGATGCCAATCTCTTGCACTCCTCCTCGGAGGGCAAAATCCTCGAGGACCCCGCCGTCGAGCCGGACGAGAGCGTCTACCAGCGCACCATCCGCCCCGAGGACGCGCCGGACAAGGCGACCGTCATCGCCATCGACTTCGAGGTCGGAGACCCGGTGGCGATCGACGGCGAGCGGCTCACACCGGCCGCGCTGCTGACGCGGCTGAACGAGCTCGGGCGCGCCAACGGCATCGGCCGGCTCGACCTGGTGGAGAACCGCTTCGTCGGCATGAAATCGCGCGGTGTGTACGAGACGCCCGGCGGCACCATCCTGCTCGCCGCGCATCGAGGCATCGAGAGCATCACGCTCGACCGCGAGGCCGCGCACCTCAAGGACGGCCTGATGCCGCGTTACGCGGAGCTGATCTACAACGGGTTCTGGTTCAGCCCGGAGCGACGGATGCTTCAGGCGCTCATCGACGAGAGTCAACGCTCCGTCGCCGGCCGGGTGCGGCTGAAGCTTTACAAGGGAAACGCGACGGTCATTGGGCGCGAAAGCCCGAACAGCCTGTACTCGATGGAAGTGGTCACGTTCGAGGAGGACCGGGGCGCCTACGATCAGGTGGACGCAGAAGGGTTCATCCGACTGAACGCGCTTCGTCTGCGCCTAGCCGCCCGCGCCGGCCGACGCGGCGGGGCGCTTTAGGGTTCAGTGTCGCTCGGCATGTTCGAACGCCTAACATGTCGACCCTCCTCGTCATGCTGCGCGCTGCGCCACGCATGACGAGGAGGCGCGAGGAGTCACGTCTCCGGGGAACCGGTATCAGAAGCCCGTTGGGCCTACCGCTCCGATCCAGCGACTGACCTTGGATGGATCGGCGTTGTCCATGTAGAAAAAATGAGCCATGGAGGGCTTCTTGGGCTCGATGCCGGGGTCGTCGAATTTCATCCCGACCGTGCCATGAAAAATCTTGAGCGACGGGCTATCCCAGTATTCGATCACCTCGTGATGCGCGGTGAAGCCTGTGTCGATGAAATCACGTAGATTCTGACGAATCGCCTCGCGCCCATGCCAGTCGGCAACGCCGAGGTTACAGACCGCATTCTCTGCGAAGCAATCGAAGCCTTTGCCGAAGGTCTTGTCGTCGATTTCCTTCCACATCGCGAGCAGCCATTCCGGCGGTGCGGTTTTCGTGAAGGTGATCGTGGTCATGCCTTGCTCCTGGGTTGGGTGGCTCAACGCTGCTGGAGGGCGGAGCGCCCTTTCCGGCGTCACCAGGACCCGATGTGGCCATCTTGGCTCCGGCAATAGTGCCAGTTCTCCCTCGTTTCCCGCCGAATTCCGGGTCGAAGGTTAGGGTGGACGCGGCGAGCCTGCCCGGGCACGCTCTGGCGGAATGACGAAGTCTCCTCGTTTTGCGCCAAACGCCGTCCGCGGTGTCGATGTGCTTGTCTTTCCATCGGCGCAGTTGCTCGATGTCACGGGGCCGGTTCAGGTGTTCGCATCCGCCAACGTTCACGTCGGCAACGCGGGCGGAACGCCGCCCTATGCGCTCCGGGTCGTCGCGCAAGAATGCCGGGGCATCACAACCTCGGCCGGACTGGAACTCGCGGCGGGGCCACTCCCGCCTGCCGGAGAGGCATTGGACACGCTGCTGGTCGCCGGCGGCGAGGGTGCCGAAGCGGCGGCCGCGGACCGGGTGCTGGTCGATTGGGTGCGAGAGCGCGCGAAGCAGGCCCGTCGCGTCGCCTCCGTCTGTACCGGGGCGTTCCTGCTGGCTGCTGCGGGCGTGCTGGACGGGCGGCGAGCGGCAACGCACTGGCTATATTGCGGTGAACTTGCCCGGCGCTTTCCCAGGGTTCGCGTCGAGTCTGATCCGATTTTCGTGCAGGATGGCGTGGTTTGGACCTCGGCAGGAGTGACGGCCGGCATCGATTTGGCGCTGGCGCTCGTGGAGGAGGATCTGGGACGTTCCGTGGCTCTGGCCGTGGCGCGCTACCTGGTGGTCTTCCTCAAGCGTCCGGGCGGCCAGGCGCAGTTCAGCGCTGCCCTGTCGTTGCAAGCGGCAGAGGACACATTCGGGGCACTGCACGACTGGATCAACCGCCATCTGGCCAACGACATCTCGCTCCCGGTCCTCGCCCGGCAGGCCGGAATGAGTGAGCGCAGTTTCAGCCGGCGCTATGCGGAGGCGACCGGGCTGACCCCGGGTCGGGCCGTGGAGCGGCTGAGGGTGGAAGCGGCGCGGCGCCTGCTGTCGGAGTCGCGCTTGCCGATCAAGCGGATCTGCCAGCGGTGCGGCTTCGGTTCGGAGGAGACGATGCGCCGCAGTTTCCTGCGCCTGCTCACCGTGACACCGCGGGAGTACCGCGCCCGGTTCAGCTCTTGATCGTCCGCTTGCGTCGGTCGCTTGCGGCCGTTCCGTTTGCGCAGAAACGGTGTCAGCCGGATTGCCGGAAGCTGGGCAGCACGCGTGAGGCGTAGAATTCGATCACCCGCTTTTGGTCGGCCTGTCCGGAATGCACGTTGACCACGCTCACCCCGCTGTCGAACAGCTCGCGGGCGGCTTTGACGTGCACGGCGGGGTCGGTGCCGACCGGCCAGCCCTGCATCACCTCGTCGAGCGGGGTTTCGGCGTCCGCCCTGCGCTGGATTTCGGCGGGGTCGCGCACGTCGAACAGGCCCTTCCAGGATTTCGGCCCGAAGCGCCATAGCTCGGCCGCCTTATTCGCCTCCGCCTTGTCGCCGACCACCACGTAGTGCTCGATGATCACCGGCATGGTGGACGGGTCCTTGCCCGCCGCGCGCGCGCCGGCTTCCCATTCGGACTTGTATTGCTTCCAGCTCTTCGGGTCGCTGATGAGCCCGTCGCCATGCTGACCGGCGAGCCGCATCGACTTCTTGCCGTTGGCGGCCGTGATGAGCGGGATGGGCTTGCTCGGCGGGTCGTACAACTTGGCGTCCACGTTGTAATAGGTGCCCTTGTGCGACACGGCCTGCCCGGCCCACAGCGCCCGAATGACCGTGATCGCCTCGATCAGCCGCTCCCAGCGTTCCTGCCACTTCGGCCACACGCCCGTCGCGGCCTGCTCGTTGAGCGCCTCGCCCGAGCCCACGCCAAGGAACACGCGCCCCGGGTAAAGGCTGTTCAGGGTCGCGAACGCCTCGGCGACCACGGCCGGGTTGTAGCGCAGGGTGGGGCAGGTCACCGCCGTGCCCATCCAGGCGCGGGGCGCCTGTGCCCCCAACGCGCCCAGGGTCACCCAGGCCTGTCCGGAATGGCCCTGATTGGCCTGCCAGGGTTGCAAGTGGTCGCTCGTTGCGAGCAGCTCGAAGCCGGAGCGCGACGCGAGCGCGCCCAATTGCACCAGTTCGGGCACGGGGAACTGCTCGTGCGCCAGCGTGAACCCGATCATGCCCTTGCGGAGCAGCCCCGCGCCCTGTCCGGCCGAGGCTGCCGTCGCCCGCTCCGGGCGCTTCGGTTGGGCGAGCGCCGCCCTGGGACCGACCAGGGACGTGCCGGCCAGCGCCGCCCACTTGACAAGGCTGCGCCGGTCCGTGGCCAAGGTCGCTTCGCCGGTGACGGCGCCGTTGTTCGACATGCGTGATCGGTTCCTTCGCGAATGCGACGGCAACGGAGGATGGCAACGCCGGTTTCCCGTTTCCCAAACACCGCCGCGTGTGGTGCGGCGCCGCCACGACCCGCGCGCGACGCGGGCGGCCGGAGGCCCTGGTTAACTCTTTGTAGAGCATCCCGGCCTAGGAGCATGGTCACGGGTGCTGTTGGGCACTCGATCCGCCCAGCCGCTGAGGACAAAACGCACCTTGGAGCGCTCGCTCGACTTCGGTCGGGACCTCGACAATTCGGGGTCTCTGACTGCCGACACGGCGACGGAGGAAGTGGACCGGGCCGCCCCCCGCACGGTCGCCGCGCCGCCGTCCTCCGCGGAACCCGACCCCAAGCCAAAGCCCGCCTACCCGCCCGCCGCCGCGACGCCGACGCAGCAGGGGCCGAGCGGCATCCGCTTCGACTTCAACCTCGGCTGCCGGGTGTCGGTGCCGAAGGGCGACTGGCGGATCAGGCTGCGCGACCTCGACACCGGAAACATCCTTTACGAGACCGAGGTCAAGCAAGCCGTGGTGAGTAGTCGCAAGCGGTACTATCTGCGCTGCGGCATCGAGGTGTTCGCGCGCGGCGAGCTGGTGTTCGAGCACCGGTATTCCGCCACCGACCGCGACGTGCTGATCCAGTTCCCGGTCGGCACCCTGGGCGACGTGCTCGCCTGGTTCCCGTTCGCCGCTCGTTTCGCCGACGTGCATGGCTGCCGGCTGACCTGTGCCATGTCCGGCCTCATCATCCCGCTGCTCCGGGATGCCTACCCGCACGTCCGCTTCGTCACCCACGAGGAGGTGGAGCCGGAGCGGTTCTACGCCACCTACTACATGGGGCTGTTCTTCGACGACGCCGACAACACCTGGCAGCCGTGCGACTTCCGCCATGTCGGGCTGCACCGGACGGCAGCCTACATCCTGGGTATCGATCCCGCCGAACAGGCTCCGCGCCTCGCCTTGCCGGACGAGAGCCGGCCGATCGCCGAGCCTTACGTGTGCATCGCGGCGCAGAGCTCTAGTCAGGCGAAATACTGGAACAACCCGAGCGGCTGGCGCGAGATAGTGGCCCATCTCAAGCAGGCCGGATATCGAGTCGTCTGTATCGATCAGAAGCCCGTGCACGGCGGTGGTCTCGTGTGGAACCATATCCCGCATGGCGCCGAGGATGAAACCGGCGACCGCCCGCTCGTCGAGCGTGCGCGCTGGCTGCGGCACGCTGCCGCCTTCATCGGGCTCTCCAGCGGATTGTCGTGGCTCGCGTGGGCGGCCGGCGCGCCCACGGTGCTCATCAGCGGCTTCACGCATCCGACCAACGAGTTCGCGACGCCGTTCCGGATCATAAATTATCATTCCTGCAACTCGTGCTGGAACGATCCCCGCGTTCGTTTCGATCACAAAGACTTTCTCTGGTGTCCGCGCCATGCCGGGACACCGCGGCAATTTGAATGCACGCGATTGATCACCGCGGACCAGGTGAAAGGCGCCATCGCCCGTATCCCGGGCCTGCTGCCTTCCGGGCACACTTCGCCCTCTTCCGACGCCGCGAGTGTTCGCGCGTAGGATCTTCTTAGAGTCGGTCCAAGATCATCGTCAATTTTTGCAGAGCCGTCGCAGCATCAGTCGAACTGACGCCCAGCGCAGGAATGCAAGTGCGTTTTGGTTGAGGC
>JAABUQ010003364.1_pt1 | contig 29457 bp, 18 predicted proteins | sample 5560001 | NCBI WGS metagenome assembly JAABUQ01 (sample SAMN10711888, study PRJNA513371) | rock metagenome | isolation source: Antarctica rocks | place: Antarctica: Victoria Land, Finger Mt nord | collected 2015-12-18 | reverse complement strand
CGAATGCAATGGAGACGCTTATTGAGCAGGGAACTCTCGGCGAGCAAGGCTTGTTAGGTGCTAACTCAAACGATACACTTGATCGAGAACTACAGAAGATATCGTCCGAGCAAAATGTCGAGGCACAGTTGCAAGCGATGAAACAACAGTTGCAACTCGGTGGCCCAAATGCACAACAGGGACAAATTGAGGGACCAGCAGGTCAATAAAACATCTGTGCCTGCTGGGCGGTTGCCCAGCAGGCACAGATGTTTTATTTCTCTAACGAGGTCTTCGTGTTCCTCTCGCCATCATAGGTCATAAGAATACACTTGCCTTCATAGACTGTTTCGAGATGCACGGGACGCCCCCACATCGTATAGACATGCTGCAATGTCTTTTCAGCATAGTTCACATCAAGCTCCTGGCCCTCAAACATATGCATGATGTATAATTCACGATTGCCGCGATAATCGCCGTTATCAACCACGAGGTAAGGATAACCAAAGTTCGTCATGCTGGCAACAATGCCATCACGAACCCTCTCCCACTGCTTTTCAGAGATGACCCACTCATCGCCCTCTTTCTTAAACATGTAGAGGTCGAGGTCCTTGATGAGGTCCTCTGTGAGGTAGTTACGCAGAAACGAAACGTCATTGTCGAGTTCGCGCACCTCAAAGATTTTCTGCCGTCCCATACCAGGTTTGCGTCCAAGCCGCTCCTGCTCTTCCTTCGTAGGATTGTCCCAGCGTTTCTCAATGGCCTCGAACATTTTGTATCCAAGGTAGTAAGGGTTGAGCGAGGTTTTTGATGGCGAGAGCACACCCGAATGTAGTTGCGCAAACTCCACCGTATCTGAGTCAGAGATAACTCCCCTATCCCCCAATTCGCGCATGATACGCGAGTGCCATATGCTGTTATGGTGTAGCATACCATTCGCGACATAGCGATGCGAGCGGTCTACAGTGATATCGTACACATCCGCTACACCATGCTCAATACTGACAACTTCGTCAGTCGGATCCTCTTTTTTAAACCAACGATGACTCGACAGGTACGTCTGTAGTTTCTCTTGCTTTCGCGCGAGGCCAAAGCCAATTTCCTCAGCAAACAACTTCGCGGAACTGCTCTTGATCCGCACGTTCGCCCCGTAGTGACGCGAGAGAATGCCATAGTTCAGCAACACAATCTGCAACGTCTGTGCAATATCATCACTGAACGTTGACAAAATCACGCCCTCTTTTTCCGATGCGCACCCGTCACAATCGAAGTAGGCTCGCAAGAAGGTACTCATAACTGACTTGGGAGAGCGTAGAATGCCATCTGGTATACGTTTCTGTGGAGCTTTAGCCTTCAGGTTTATGCCTAGTGACTGTAAAAGATCAAGCACGTTTGCTGAGTAGAAGACGACGCGCCAACGACCACCCTTGCCATTCACAGTTTTATCGTCCCAGAATGGCGTTGCCTCAATAGCAAAAAGGTCTCTCACAAGCTGAGCATAGCGATCAGCCAGCACTTTATCGCCACTCGTGTAACCAACGGCGTTTTTCGTAATATGAATGTTGCCATCGCCGACGAGGTAACCAAGAAATTCTCCGAACTCTTCAGTAATATGAGTGGGTGAGGTAAGAGGAAATCGGCTTGCATATATTGGTCTACCTTTGTTACCAAAAGTGTAGCCAGTACTTTTGATCGCATCTGCAATACGTCCTTTAGCAAAGAGCGTTTTACCGGTCATTGAACGATACACACTATGTACACCAACTCCTGCCGCTTGCGCTACCTCTGCCACTGTCGGCAACACAACTATTGTAGGAGTGATAACAGGCACAAGTTGCTCAGGCCATATGTTGTCGCCAACACTCAACGGAATACGCTGTCCAACTTGCACACCTTTTAACGCAATCCACTGGTCAGAACCAATACTTAGCTTGTGTTCCTCTGCACCTTCTAAGAGAAGCCCACGTCGTGTCTTGAGACGGATTGTTGATGCGTTGCGTCTAATATGACGGTCTATAATCTTATCTTGTACTGCCTCTCCGCTACCTACTGCGACCTGCTCTCCTTGTGCGAGCTGTTCATGTAATGTGTCATATCGCAAGAAACCTCGTTCGGTAAGCACAAGACTATCCGCTTTTAGGCAAGCCCACCCCTCATTCATGACCTTCGTTTGCATTTGTGGCACAAAGTAGAGGAACTCGGTGCGCACAATCTCGATGAGGTCACGTTGCCACGGTTCCAGGTGTGGAGCGTAACGGGATAAGAAAAGCAGAATGTCTTTTTCTGGCTTCTCTGGAAACTTGGGCGCTTTCCCTAATGGATATCGGTCACGTTCCTCTTCAGACTTCTTGGCCTTTTTGTCTAGCCCCCATATGTCGTCGTATTCGCTTGTGAGCTCGGCAGACTTCTCTTCATGCTTCACCTCGTCTGAGCGCAAGAACAGGTTGTAATCGATATGCTCCTGTATCGAGAGCGCGGCATCCAGAAATCGCTCGACTTCAAGCTTGCCATGATCGAACTCGTATTGAACGATGCGTTCAGCATGAATACTCACTTTGTCGATCATGCGGCGTGAAGTATGCTGGAAGTAGGCATTGTTTTTGAAAAAGTCAGTATGTCCAAAGACGTGCGCCACCACAAACGTGTTTTGCAGCAGGTTGTTCATGTCCATCAGGAAGGCATAGCTAGGATTGGTGTTGACAACCATCTCGTAGATTTTGCTCAACCCAAAGTCATACTGCATCTTCTGTCGATGATACGCCTTGCCATGCGTCCAGTGACTAAAGCGACCAGGAAGACTATAGGAAGCGAACTCGTACATAATCGACGCTGGCACCATTTCAAAGTGCGTGGGAAAGGGGTCCAGCCCAAACTTCCTCGCTTGCTCCCATGCAATGTCTATATTATCGCGTAAACGTTCAAGATCATCGCTACCTTCTATCAATGTCATACGAAAAATCTCCTCTATCTGAGAAAGGATGCGATACATCAATTTCTACAGAGCAATCGGTTCCTTTTGCGCGAAGAACTTACGCAGAGCCGGGTAGACTTCTTTTTTATCAGAGATGGTCACCGCCGTAAACTTTTTGTCAGTGATCTTGTTGTAGGCAGACATAAGCGTGCTTGGTGAGCGATAGTGTCCCTCGCGGATTTCGCCATAACCAAAGATGTTGCACAATTCCATGAGCTTGTTAACCATCTGCACACAACGGTCATTATCCCACGGCAGGTTGTCACCGTCGGAAAAGTGGAACGGATAGATGTTCCAGTCGTCAGGGTTATAGCGTTCTTTGATGATCTCTAGTGCAAGCTCGTAGGCTGAGGACACCTGTGTACCACCACTCTCGCCCTTATGGAAGAACTCTTCTTCCGTCACCTCTTTCGCCTCGGTATGGTGACTAATAAAGACAATCTGCACGTTGTTGTACTTGGTGCGTAAGAAGCGCACCATCCAGAAGTAGAAGCTTCGCGCAATATACTTCTCAAACTCACCCATACTGCCCGAAACGTCCATCATAGCAAGAACAACAGCATTGGACTGATATTTAATTGTAGGTTCCCATACTTTGAAGCGCAGGTCTTCGGACTTGATATCTTGAAATTTGGCCTCACCCTTTGCCGCATTACGCTTCATGTTCTCCATGATTGTGCGCTTCTTGTCGAGGTTTGCCATTGGACCCTTTTTACGCACGTCGGTGAAACGTACTGCATCGGTTTGCAGTTCTTGTTGACGTTTTTGTTCCAGGTTGGGCAGACCGAGGTCCTCAAAGATTAAGGCCGCCAATTCTTCCATCGAGATATCGGCCTCATAGTAGTCCTGTCCTGCTTCCTTACCTGCTTCACCGCGCTTCCCCTTGCCAGGTCTTGGCTCTTGGGCAACAACATCACCAACCTTACTTTTCCCGTTGCCCTGTCCCCCATGCTGCTGCTTACCAGAGTCATAGCGAAAACGGTACTCGTCTAGTGAACGAATGGGAACGCGCACAGTCTTTTGACCGTCAGAAAGAATAATATTTTCTTCGCTGACAATTTCACCGAGATTCTTTTTAACCGCATCGCGAATCTTCTCTTTATGGCGCTCCTGGTCAATCTGCCCCTTACGATGCAGCGACCAATCATGCTGTGAGATGGACATAGCGTATGCTCCTTCTATGAAAACTTCCTTGCAGAAATACTCCTGTGTTAAGAAGGTTTCTGCGCGAGGAAGGTTCCTCAGTGGGAAAGGACATGGCGGGGACAAGCCCCGCCACTACATCTCAGACTCTATCAGGTGTTACCGATTCAAAAGGCTGCCTGTGTAGCGCAGAAGTTCATTTGCACTCTCAGGGGTGTAGCCATGTTCAGCAACAAGACGATTAATAACATCGTTGATCTTACGCAGTTGATCTTTGTCAGGAGTGCGTGTTGATGTCGTAATTTTGACGACATCGCGCAGGTCGGCGAACAGCTTCTTCTCGATGGCTTCCTTGAGCCGCTCATGACTCATATAGTCGAAGGTCATGCCTTTACGGGCAAGCGACGAGATACGAATCAGAATTTCCTCGCGGAAGGAACGTTTGGAGTTCTCAGAGACGCCTATCTGCTCTTCAATCGAGCGCATCAGATGCTCGTCGGCATCCATCTCCTCATCGGTGATAGGATCGCGCATTTTTGTCTTGTTACAATAGGACTCAACATTATCAAGGTAGTTGTTCAACAGAGTACGCGCCGACTCCTCATAGGAGTAGACAAAGGCACGCTGTACCTCTTTCTGCGCAATCTGGTCGTACTCTTTACGCGCCTCACTGATGAAGTTCAGGTAGCGTTCGCGCTCTTCACGTGTAATGCTGGTGTGCTGATCAAGCCCATCACGTAACGCACGAAGCGCATCAATTGGTGTGATAAAGGTTACACCCTGCTTGATGAGCGCATTCGAGAGACGGTTGATCACATAACGTGGCGAAATGCCATCCATACCTTCGCGCACGGCCTCTTCCTGCAATTCACGCACATCCTTCTGTTTGAAGTCCTCCATGTCTTCACCATCGTAAAGACGAAGTTTCTTCATCAGGCTCATACCAGCCTTCTTGGAAGGCTCAAGGCGCGTAAGAATAGCAAAGATGCTAGCGATACGCAGAGTATATGGCGCGATATGCACATTTTGCAGCGCGCTCTGCTTGAGCAGCTTTTCGTAGATTTTTACCTCATCGGAGACGCGCAGGTTGTACGGCACTCTGACAAGAATAATACGGTCCTGTAATGCTTCGGACTTTTTGTTGCCTACAAATGATTGATACTCGTGTTCGTTGGTGTGACTGGCAACCACTTCATCAGCATAAATCATGCTGAAACGTCCGGTTTTGATGTTTTGTTCCTGGCTTAGCGTGAGCAGTACATAGAGAAACTTCTCATCGGTTTTAAGCATCTCTACAAACTCCATGAGCCCTCGATTGGCAATATTTAATTCGCCATCGAATCTATATGCTCGAGGATCGCTTTCGACGCCTACCTCACCGATAGTAGAAAGGTCAATGCCTCCAACTAACTCGCTAATATCCTGGCTTTTCGGGTCTGACGGCGTGAAAGTTCCTACGCCCACTCGATATTTTTCACTAAAAGTGATGCGTTTGACAGGAACTTCTTCAATACGTCCACGAAACTGATTATCAACCATATAACGGCAATGCGGACACAAATCCCCCTCTATGTAGATGCCAAACTCTTTTTCAACATCGCCACGTAGATCATTGGGGATTAAATGGAGCGGCTCTTCATGCATTGGACAGTCTCTGATAGCATAGACCGCCCCTTCTGGCGTGCGCGTGTAGTCTTCAAGTCCACGTTTCATTAATGCAACAACGGTAGATTTACCACCACCAACAGGTCCCATCAGCAAGAGTACACGCTTACGCACTTCCAGCCGTTGTGCAGCAGAGTGGAAGTAGTCAACAATCTGCTGAAGTGGTTTCTCAATGCCAAAGATCTCCTGACCAAAGAACTTATAGTGTGGCTCACCTGTGCGGGTTATATCAAAACCCGCATCCATAATCATGTCATAGATGCGCTCGTGCGAAAGCCTACCTACTTTTGGATTTTTGCTTGCAATTTCAAAGTATTGCGCGAATGTTCCCTCCCACTGAAGCTCCCGCTCACGATCTCGATATTCTTCTAACCGCTTCACCAAATCCATAAGTCGTCACCCTCTCTTCGTTCTATAGAAGACTGTGTAGTGTGGGCTCCGTGTTTGAGAATGAAGAGGAATATTGCCTTCCGTGCTTCGCTACCGACACTACTTGCTGAAACTAGTCTACGTCTAACAATTGGGAAAATGCACTACATTCGAGCAAGAATACAAGGCATACGAGGATAATAGAGAACAGGTCGTGTATGTAACACCTGCCATACTCCTGCGCATTAGCTCGAATAAGAAGACGCTATGAGACCAAAAAGGCCAGTTTCTTACTCGGCGACATGCCCGAGAGAACCAGCCCGTTCCTACGTAACAGAGGATATGTTGATTAGAATGCATTATTACCTTCGCCCAGTCATAAGACTGGAAACGAGGGAGTGTTGTTGAGCGATGCATCATTGTGATGCTCCTGCAATGTTCCAATCTGTCCTTTCTCATTTCTGGTTAGGCTAGAGACGAGGGACGAAGAAGCGACTCTGCGAGCTATCCTCACACCTCTAAACACTGCTGGTAATCGTTCACTACTAAAGGGTATGACCTCATTATACCATATTTATTCGCATGAAACAATTCCATTTGGAACATTTTTGGGAGAATTTGAGTAGCAGAAGAGCACGTCTACCGTAGTAAACGTGCTCTTCTGCTACTCTCTTATTATCCTTGCCAGCTTGTTCGCACTTCACGTAACTGCTCCGGTGTAAGCATCCTGAAGAGGATGAGAAGACTCTCAAGGTCGTACTCTAGGCCAATCGAGTGCAATTCCTGTCGAATACGACCAAGCGCACCGATCTGCTGCGTTGAGATCATGCCGTAGCTTACTAGGCTCGCGGCAAGCAGTTGGTCTGGCGTCAAAAGTTTAAACATAAGCAAAATTTCACCAAGTTGATAATTCAAATCCACCCCACGTAACATGCGCTGAATATTTTGCGCAACCTCTAATCGACTCCGCGGGACAAGATGCCCTTCGAGTAAAACGCTTCCAAGTGTGCGCATCGTTCTTCCACTTACCGCTTGCGATGACGCAGGTGGTGATGGCATTAAAGGCAGGCTTTGTACAATGTCTAGCAGCATAGCGTTGTTAGGCGACATTCCGGTATCAGGAACGTCTTGTTCCTTCGGCATATCCTGCATAGGCAACTGTTCTTGTTGTGCTTGTATCTCGGTATTCCTCCGGCTGTTATCTACCTCATCACGTTTCTCCTCATCTTCAACCTGCTGTTCTATCACTGGAATATCGCTTGCTGATGCCTCCTCATCATGCTCTACAGGCGTTTCCTGCACTGCTTGTTGTGCAATGTATTCTTCCTGTATAGGTGATGGAGTTGAAGATGCAGATTGCTCTGGCGCAATCGGCTTCTCGACAACGGTCTTCGGTGGCGTCGACACCGCAGGAATCGGCATAGTAGCCTTTGCCACTATCGGCGCTGAAGCAGTTGCTGTTGCCGTCCTTAATGTCGAAATAGATGCTAGTGGCGTCGTTTGTGCTGTTGAGGGCGTCTGAGTATTTTGTGTTTGTCCAGCATATCCATATTGACTGTAACTCGTCCGCGCAGTTCCTTCTGAACGCGATCCATCACTCGTGGCGGAACCATTTGTTGCACGATCAGACGGTAAGTCTTCAATCGGTGAGGCACGCAAAGGCTGTGTACCAATGGCACCGTTGCCTTGCATAGTCTGGGCAGCAGGAGCATGGTTCATCGGCGGTACGTTTTGCGTCACCTGGGCTGTAGACAAGTTGTAGCGATTTTCAGGCATTTCGTTTGCAACCTGATGCGTGAGATTGTTTGTGCTCTCATTGCTTATCGGTGCACGACGTTCTTGCAGCATCCGAGATAATTGGTCAAGTCCTGACTCTCGCTCTTCGGTTACTTGACCATAGGCAAGACGTTGTAATGCAGCGGCCCCTGCATCATATGCCTGCGTTGATTGACTATTTTGTCCGTTTTGCACACTCTGCTGTATATCATAGGCATATGTTGCAGGTCGCTCTGTCTCCTGCACAGGTTGTATTGTGTCTGGGCTTGCACTGATAGCTTGAGCATTGGTTGGACGTGGCGTAGGATACAGGACCGCGCGTATTTTATCAGAGTACGACTGCTGCATGGCAGGAGCGGGTGGAGCTTGTGTGGCAGCAGGCGCAGTTAGCGTACCAGTACGGGGTGCATCGGCAATTGGGCCTGTGCGATAGGCAGCAGTGCTACTTATATTTGTTTGTGCTGGTGCCGCAGGTGTAGGAGGAGGAGCCATAAGTGGTGAAGTTCGCGCTAGACGAGGTTGAGTAGGCGTCGAGTTTGCCGAACTAAGGCCAGGAACACGTTCACGTACAATTTCGACAAAATTCATCAGACCAAGCATGCCATCAATCTCTATGTCAGCAAGCTGGCTTTGGGAGCGTTCGTCAATGTCGCGAGGACCATAGCCTGCAAGGTTTGAACAAAGATAAGTGAAGACCTGTACGCCTCGTCCCCTACGCTGCGTGTCTAACGCCACCCAGAACTCTCGGCGGCCTGCTGCGGCCTGCGCAAGGTTGACGAGCAGAATACGCACGGGGAAGCGAGCCATGGTATCAAACACCTCCACTGCGGTACGAGACGCGTGACACTCGTATCCTGCGAGTTGAAACTCGCTCGTCAATAACGCAGTTAATTGCTGATCGCGTTCAAAGAAGAGAACGTGCGGTCCTCCGGTGCTGATATTCATACCTGCATCCCCACTTTCACTCCACCTCTTCTTGCTGCATTTGCAAAAGGCACCATATCTCTATCCGATCTATTGTTCATCACCAGGACTGATTCTGCTGAATATTTCATGAGCGCACCGGTACCTGCCTACTACCAAGTCTGTCCAGTTGCTTATTTATGTCCATAATGGCGGAAGTATAGCATATATATGTACAAAAGGCATAGGCACCATGACTTATGAGGCATCCATGTAACAAGTATAATAGAAATTCAATGACATGTAAGCCATTTGCATGCATGTCCGATATGTCGGAGTATTCTTCATCTCGAAGAATAGCTCAGTATTATGTATCTAGGAGTATTAACGTACCATGAGCCAATCTTCTACCCTCCCAACTCCTTCTCCATGCCCAGTTGTCGCATTTATGACAGATTTTGGTCTTGACGATGGTGACGCAGGTGTATTAAAAGGTGTTGTGCTAGGCATTGCCGCAGAGACACAACTTGTCGATATCACACACACTGTTGCACCACAAAATGTGGCATCCGGCGCGTGGATATTAGCCGCAAGCTATCGGTATTTTCCACATGGAACGGTCTTCGTCTGTGTCGTTGACCCTGGTGTTGGCAGCAGTCGCAGACCTATCGCCGTTTCCGCTGGAGAATGGTATTTCGTAGGACCCGATAACGGCCTCTTTAGCTATGTGTTCGCAGAGCAAACAGTGCATCAAGCCGTCACGCTCTCTCAGCCCGCCTATCACTTAGCACAAGTAAGTTCCACATTTCATGGACGTGACATTTTCGCACCTGTCGCGGCACATCTTGCACACGGTGTTCCATTGTCAGAGATTGGTCAAACAGTTGACCTTGTTACACTACAACGACTTGATCTCAGACTCGCAACACGACAAGGAAGCCATTTTCAAGATGCCCGCATACTGCATGTTGACCACTTCGGCAACCTCGTTACCAATATCCCTCTGCACCTTGTACCCGACCTTTTTGAGAGTTCGCACGTCGAACTTACCTTTCCTCAACAAGGCAGAACTATCTCAGAGCGCAGGCGCTTCTTCTCGGACAGCACACCGTCACAGGATACTCGTCCATTCATCTATGGCGATAGCTCTGGCTACGTTGGCGTTGCAATACGTAATGGAAATGCTGCTCGCACGCTACACGTGGACGATGGATCTGCAATAACTTTCGTCATAACATCTTGATAGCATAAGTAGGTCATTTTCCTCGTAGGGACCGATTGATCGGTCCCTACAGACGGTTTCATATCCGCCATATTTTGTTCAAGCGCATAATCAGACCCGTACAGAATTTTATTCTTATTGCATCGCAAGCCGTTTGGCGCGGCGTTCGTGTACCTCCTCCATTGTTAGATTATAGAGGAAGATGAAAGCTTCAAAACAAACTCTTTACAATATTACCACAGTATGGTATCATACGCCTTGTCACGGGGATATAGCTCAGCTGGTAGAGCGCGGCAATCGCACTGCCGAGGTCAGGAGTTCGAGCCTCCTTATCTCCACCCGTATCTATTCTATAACTACCCTTTTGCATTTCGTCGCGTAATGTGCCTTGCAAATCGCAAACGAGTGTGGTATAGTGGTAGGTATAAAGCATAGCGCGATGAGCAGGAGTAGTAGGTCTCGTTCCTATACACACGCAGAGAGTAGCCGTTTGGTGCAAGGCTATATCGTGTAGAGAACAGAACTGAACTCGCCTGTGAGCAGCATGTGTGAAGTCTGTCGGCGATAGTACAATTGTATCGCTTCTACAGCTAGCATTTGTCGGGACGCCCGTTACAGCGTACAATGAGAGCATACCACGCACAATACAGGAAACATCATTTTTCTATGGGCCTGTAGCGCAGCTGGTAGAGCGCATCCATGGCATGGATGAGGTCAGGAGTTCGAGCCTCCTCAGGTCCACCAAGCCTATCCTGATGTGCATGGTATGAATCAGGGTGGAACCACGGAAGAGCCTTTCGTCCCTATGCGGATGAACGGCTTTTTTTATTGTTTCTTATGCTGTAAGTGAAGCATGACAGAGGCAAGCCCTGTCACTACTATACACGACGACGCAAAGTGACAGGCAGTATAGTAGTGGCACCCTTTACGGGTGCCATGTACATGGAGGATAGAATTATGATTACGCGCACTAGATACAACCCAAAAGAGATTGAGGGCAAATGGCAGGCCCGGTGGGAGGCCGAGCAGATTTATCATGCCCCAGATAATTCATACAAACCCAAGTTCTATAATCTGGTCATGCTGCCTTATCCATCCGGTGATCTGCACATGGGTCACTGGTACAACTACTCATCTGCCGATACCTACGGACGCTTCATGGCGATGCGCGGCTATAATGTGATGCAGCCAATTGGCTTCGACGCCTTCGGTTTGCCCGCAGAAAACGCTGCTATCAAGCGGGGCATTCAGGCCCGTGACTGGACGCTGAGCAATATTGACAATATGCGCAAACAACTGCGTGTAATGGGGGCGCGTTGGGACTGGCAACGTGAGATTGTAAGCTGCCTGCCCGACTACTACAAGTGGACGCAATGGCTGTTCCTGCAATTCTATAAGCATGGACTGGCCTATCGTACAAAAGCACCCGCCAACTGGTGTCCCAATTGTAATACTACGCTGGCAAACGAGCAGGTGCTGGCAAATGGCACCTGCGAACGCTGTGGAACCGTTGTCGTTCGCAAAGAGATTGACCAGTGGCTGCTGAAAATCTCGGCCTATGCGGAAGAACTGCTGCACTTCAAGAATATCGAATGGCCCGAAAAGACTGTCACGATGCAGCAAAACTGGATTGGGCGTAGCGAGGGCGCAGAGATTCGCTTTAGCATCGAAATCGACGGCAAGCAAGAAACAATCCCTGTCTTTACCACGCGTCCTGACACCATCTATGGTGCAACGTTCTTTGTGCTGGCCCCTGAACATCCATGGGTCGAGAAAATTACGACACCTGACCAGCGAGTTGTCGTTGATGCCTATGTGCAGCAGGCACAACACATGACCGAAATCGAGCGCATGAGTACCGAGAAGGACAAGACGGGCGTCTTTACTGGCGGCTATGTCACCAATCCTCTGAACGGCGAAAGAATTCCGGTCTGGATTGCCAACTATGTACTGATGGGCTATGGTGCGGGCGCAATTATGGGCGTACCGGCTCACGACCAGCGCGACTTCGACTTCGCACGCAAGTTCAACATTGAGATTCGCGAAGTCATTCGTGCTGAGAACGAGGAGCCAAGTGACTCCGCAACATGGACAGAGGCGAGAGAGAACTTGGGCGTGCTGGTCAACTCTGGCCCTTTCGATGGCACACCTGCTGGTGAAGCCATCCAGCGTATTACAAAGCATATCGACGAACAGGGTATTGGCAAGCACATGGTCACGTATCGCCTGCGTGACTGGCTGATTAGCCGTCAACGCTACTGGGGTGCGCCCATTCCCATCATCTATTGCCCAAAGGATGGCACGATACCAGTACCAGAGGACCAACTGCCTGTACACCTGCCAGAGCATGTACAGTTCAAATCGACCGGCGAGTCACCTCTGCGTTACGAGGAGGACTTCTTGCACACAACCTGCCCGATCTGTGGTGGACCTGCAACGCGCGAAGTCGATACGATGGACACATTCATCGACTCATCGTGGTACTATCTGCGTTATGCCGATCCGCACAACAGCGAACAGGCATGGAGTCCCGAAGCGATGAAGTACTGGCTGCCTGTCGATCAGTATACTGGCGGTATCGAGCATGCAATTCTGCACCTGCTGTACTCGCGCTTCTTCACAAAAGCGTTGCGCGACATGGGACATCTGAAGTTTGACGAACCATTTATGCACCTGTTCCATCAAGGCATGATTCTGGGGTCAGATGGGCAAAAGATGTCTAAATCACGCGGCAACGTCGAGGCTCCTGACATCTATGTCAACAAATATAGTGCCGATGCCATGCGTTGTTACATGATGTTCATTGGCCCGTTCGATGCAGGCGGCTCGTTCAAAGCCGAGAACCTGGAAGGCGTGTGGCGTTTCCTGAACCGTTTCTGGAATGTTGTTACCGAAGGCTGGGTCGAAGGCAATGTCAATACGCAAGAGACTGCTGAAAGCAAAGCCATTGAACAACTGCGCCACAAAACCATTAAGCGCGTCACGGAAGACGTGAGCCATTTCCGCTTCAACACGGCACTGGCAGCGCTGATGGAGGCAAACAACGTTCTGGTCAAGCAGCAAAACGAGCCTGTAGCGCGTACTGCGGCATACCGCAAAACGTTGGAGACAATGATGCAACTGCTGGCACCGATGGCTCCTCATATCACCGAGGAACTGTGGCACCAAACCGGTCATAGTGAGAGCATTCACACAACGGATTGGCCTGTCTATGATGAAGCCATGACTCAGGACAACACGTTTACTCTGGTGATACAGGTCAATGGCAAGGTACGCGAGCGTATCGAAGTCCCCGCGAGCATTAGCGAAGACGAGGCACGTAAGATCGCTTTGACAAACGCCAAGGTTGCTCCTTTCATCGGTGAATCCACCGTACAAAAGGTGATTTACATTCCTGGTCGCCTGGTTAATATCGTCGTGCGTCATTAATATACTCTATGCAAAGAGCGGTTGGGCTCTGTGGCAAGCAAAGGTATTGCTTGCCACAGAGCCCAACCGCTCTTTGCATAGAAACTTAGAATCCGATGAGAGATTACGTTGTTTAACTACATTTACACTATTTTTCGCAAATTCGGCGTCAATTCATGGAACTACTAGCGAAAACCAAACGTATATAGCATCAGAGAGTTCATATGAGCATCCTTAACGGATAAGGATGCGAACAAAGTGACCTATTTCACATATGAACTGTTAAGTACATCATAGTAATTGTAGCTAGTTCCGCTTACACTTTGCATGAAAAGAATATATAGCTAGAGGTAGTGAAGTGACATGCAGGGAAAGTAACTCATATTTGAAAATGTACTAAGTCAAACGTTTATTAAAGAAGGAAACATTTCTGTAAGAGACGGCAGACGAAATAATAATTGCGACAGGCGGAACATGGGTGCAGGAAGCGGTGGAACGCCTCCCGAAAGGAGTAGGCGGAAGGATACGATAATGAATACACAACCTCTTGAACTGACAACGAATGTTATCGTAGATGCTACGACAGAAACGAACTTATTGTTACAGCGCGGCTTTACCTCGGACGAGATTACTTCATTGCTCTGGCTGCGTCAATGGTATCAGAACGGCGGCAGTGATCGCGTAGAGATTGTGCGTCGGCTTGAGTTTCTCAAGTTGCTCATACTCAACGGTAAAATAGAGATGTAATCAAAAAAGAGACGCGTTCCCGTTACGGGAACGCGTCTCTTTTTTGTTAGACACCATGTAAATCCTTAACGCGTGTCTCGTATTGTTGTAGAAACCAGTATTGCGATGCCGCCGCTAGCTTCGTTTTCAATGGCACACTTGCTCGTTTCGTGAATACATTGTAGTTGTTCAAATGAATACGGTCTAGAATGCCTCTATATAGGGTCCCACTCAGCCGTATCGCTAAGCGAGAGTCAGGACTCAAGAGCGAAATTCCGGGTTGCGAACGCTGATAATAGTTATCGGCACGCGCCATCTGGAAACGGATGAGTTCACAAAAGGCATCGTTCACAATCCCCTGCATCAGGTCACTTTCAGTATAGCCAAAGCGCTGCATTTCGTCCTGCGGCAGATAAATTCGGTTGCGTCGCGCATCCTCGCCAATATCCCGCAGAATATTCGTGAGTTGTAGTGCAACACCTAGATCAATAGCGTGGCGTAGCGCGGTCTTATCCTGATAACCAAAGATGGGACTGGTGAGCAAGCCAATCGTACCAGCCACGCGATAACAATAGAGATACAGTTCGTCAAAGCTCTGGTAACGGTTGATGGTCAGGTCCATCTCTACACCATCCAATAGCTCAAGCACGGGTGTAAGCGGTACAGGATAGCGTTCAAGCACATCACTCCAAGCACGTTGTACAAGGTTGTCGTCAGCCCCGCCACGCTGATACACCCGTTCAATTGACTGCCGCCAGTAATTCAACTCTTGTTTCGGTGTACTAGAACCACTAAGATACCCTGGGTGCATTTCCTCGTCCACAATGTCGTCAACAATACGACAGAGGGCATAGACAGCCCAGACTGCTTGTCGCTTAGGTTGAGGCAAGAAGACAGAACCCCAGTAGAACGTCTTCGATGCTCGCTGTGTTACCCTTCGACAGTAATCATAGGCTTCCACTACCTGGTCCTGTCGCATATTTTATGTCTCCTATTCGTCGCGTTACATATTACCTATAGGCTATAGGGCGTTATGTTAAACTCACCTATACACCTGTTTCGGCAAGAGAAATCCCTCTTAATTATGCAGACGCGCCAGAAAGGAAATAATGGTAATATTGTTTAGTATTGGGCTGTGTTCTCTCCACTAAAACCGAGACAGCACAGTGTACGTACATATTGATAACAAGCACCTGAGGTTTCTCACATATACTACATTTGCAATTACGCTGAACCTCGCAAAATAATGACACTCATAACATAAAGTAAGGATCGTTATGACCACGACAAATACCACAAGTGCAAAGAGTTCTTTGCACCCGCTTCGCATTATACTTTATCTCGGAAAAGGTGGTGTAGGCAAAACAACTGTTTCAGCCGCCACCGCCGTGCGCTCTGCCTCTCTCGGCAAGCGCACACTTGTTGTCAGCACCGATCTGGCTCACAGCCTCGCGGATTGCCTGCAAAAGCCGCTCACCTCAGAGCCACAAGAACTCGCACCAAATCTGTGGGCACAAGAAGTCAATGTGTTAGACGAGATGCGCCGTGGATGGGGCAAGGTGCAGGATTCGATGAGCAAGGTCCTCCGCAAACGTGGCATGGACGCAGTCATGGCAGAAGAACTCGCACTCATTCCTGGCATGGACGAGATTTTTAGTCTCATCAATATTTATCGCAATGCACGTGAGGGCAACTTCGACGTTGTAATTATTGACGCCGCCCCAACCGGCGAAACCGTGCGTCTCCTCAGCATGCCCGATACTTTCCAATGGTATGCCAACCGCTTCACCAATATGCAAAGCGGCCCCCTCAACCTCGCACGTCCCCTGCTCAAAGCTCTCATGCCCTCAACAGACGTACTCGACTCACTCAACGCCTTAAGTGAACGAGTTACAGCACTACGCGAAGTATTAAGCAATCCTGAGTATAGTTCATACCGTCCCGTGGTCAATCCCGAACGGATGGTAATTAAAGAGGCATTGCGTGCCGAAACCTATCTCGCACTCTTTGGCTACCCTATCGACGGTGTTGTCTGTAACCGTGTACTTCAGCCTGGTGATTACCAGGATACCTTTCTGCAAGAAATGTACGCCACACAGGAGAAACTTCGGCTGCAAATTCATCAAACGTTTGCTCCGCTCCCCATCTGGGAATCACCCTACTACTCGCGTGAGGTCCTGGGCATCGAAGCGCTGGGCAAACTTGGCGCGACCATCTTTGGTGAACAAGACCCAACACAGGTGTTTTATCGTGGAGCCGTACAAGAGGTGACGCGACAAGGCGATGTGTACGTACTACGCATACCTCTGCCTCATGTCGAGATGAACAAAGTCGTCATGACCAAGCGCGGCGACGAAATGATTATCGAGATTGGTAACTTCAAACGTGACATCACGCTCCCCACCATTCTCGCCAACCAGGAGGCCACCGTTGCCAAATTTGTCAACAAAGCCCTCGAAATTCACTTCAACGTGCCCTCCGAAGCAGCAGAAAAGTCCGCGTAGGCACCTTGACATCCTCTGCGCTCTCCATGTACACTTTCTTTCAGACCATTCAGTCTGTAAATAGAGAAAGGATGTACGACCCATGAGCAATGAAGGACGTGTTACTGCTGAGCGACATGGGCATGTCTTGATGATAGGGCTAGACCGTGTAGCCAAACGCAACGCCTTCGACAAAGCAATGCTACGTGCGCTAGGCGAGGCATATAGTGAACTGGATCGCGATCCTGACCTACGCGCGGGTGTGCTCTTCGCACACGGCGATCACTTTACAGTCGGACTTGAACTCACCCAATTTGCAGGGACATTAGGGCAAGGCGTCCAAGAGCTACATGAAGGCGAACTTGACCCAACAGGTGTGCAGGGTCCACGCCTGACAAAACCAATTGTGTGCGCTGTACAGGGTTATTGCTGGACTATTGGTATTGAACTCATGCTGGCAACAGACATTCGCATTGCGGCAGCCAACACACGCTTCGCGCAAATCGAAATCAAGCGCGGTATTTATCCCATTGGTGGCGCAACCATTCGTTTTGTCCGTGAAGCAGGTTGGGGTAACGCTATGCGCTATTTGCTCACAGGTGATGAGTTTGACGCCGCCGAAGCTTATCGCATCGGACTCATACAAGAGGTCGTCGAACCAGGACAACAACTCGCACGCGCCGAAGCAATTGCACAAACAATCGCCCAACAAGCTCCACTCGGCGTCCGTGCCACCCTCGCCTCTGCCCGACTCGCCATCACCGCAGGCGAAGAGGAAGCGATGAGCCGCTTAGCCCCCGATCTCGCTCCCATCATGCAAAGCGAAGACGTGAAAGAGGGTGTTCTGTCGTTTGTCGAACGCAGACAGGCAAATTTTAAGGGAAAATAGCAACGAAACTGTAGGGGTCTAATTCATTACACCCTCGTTCCGCGTCACAAGCCAAACGAGGGTGTAATGAATTAGACCCCTACATCGGGCACAATAGGTTTCTCGATAATTATTTTTGCATTACGCAACGTCAAGAGCGCAACAGCTCCTGATAAGAAGAAGATGACGCCTGCACTGTCAAAGAGTGGCACAATACCTATTTGGTCTCCTAGCGTACTCGCAACAACGAGTCCAAGCATCAGTGCAACCGATATGACAGTATTAAACGCTCCCAGCACGCGTCCTCGATAGGCATCAACGACAGATTGCTGTAGCAATGTCTGTATCGTCACGAAGCAACCAACAACAAACACACCAATGAATGCAATCAATGAGAGCATCACAGCGATTACAGGGATGTTTACAATAAGCAGGATCACAACGCCTGCAATGACGAGAGGGAAAAAAATGAGGTAAATGAGTTTCAAAAATTTAGCTGCCTGCCCCATAAGTAGCGCACCAACGAGGGAACCAACACCTTGCGCTGTGATTGCCCAGCCAAAGATAGCCGCACTTCCGTGTAACACCTTTTCCACAAAGGGAACAATCAGCACATTGATCAAGCCTTGCCCAACCATAAACACGCACATCGTCAGAAAAATGCCGCTCAGAATGGTGTCTTTACGCACGAGTTGTAAACCATCACGCCATTCGCGCCAGACACTTGCGACTTTTGTTGAAGTATCATTATGTGTCTCAAGTACACGTTTCGGCACAAGAATAAGGCCAACCATCAAGGCCGAGAACAAGAATGTTGCACTATCCGCGTACACAATACTACTTAATCCCAGCAAAGAGAAGAGAATACCACCAAGCGGAGGACCAACAAAACGGGTTACAGAATCACTGAATGACTCAAGAGAATTTGCCGCGAGCAATTGCTGTTCGTCCACAAGTAAAGGTGTGAGCGCACCAACGGCTGGTGTAAAAAACTGCGAGAGTGTGGTTTGCAAGATGGTCACAACATACACGAGCCAGAGAAGATTTTGTGAATGGACAAACAAGAGGAGGAGTAACACAGCAGCGCGGAATACATCCGATATAATCATCGTCCAGCGACGGTCCCAACGGTCCACAAACACACCCGCAAATGAACCAAGCAAAATACGCGGGAGTGTCTCTGCCACAAACATAATCCCAGTTTGCAGAATAGAACCTGTTAGTTGAAATACATAAAACGGTAAAGCAACGACAAGCATATAGTCACCAGCAAGCGATACAAATTGCCCAATCCAGAGCAAAGCAAAGTTACGCCTACGCAACGCGACGAACATTATCGTTCTCCTTTTTAGAAATCTAAGCGTGTAAGCTTGCGTAGAATCACTATTCCTGAAAAATTGTGAGAATTTGTAGTGTTTCAGGATGAATGAGGATGGTAAGTTGCGCTGCACTGATCATATCAGACAGGCGGACATGAAGAGCAGATTGATTGTCATATTCTATTAGGTTCTCAGGAGTATTGATCCAATGAGGATGAGCATAAATGAAGTCTTGTACTTGGGGATGTAACCATACTAAGGCACCAACATATTGACTCATTTGAGCATTACAAAATGAACATTCCATAACACAACGTAAACCTTGCCACGCACACAGCCACTCTGGAGTTTCATTAAGGCCAACAAACCGTACATGGACAGATTGTCCACAAAGAAGGCATTTTTGTTGATTATTTGGTGATGCCCAATAATTGGAGGCGACTTGTAGCACACAATGAAGTGCAGGACGAAATGCTCTTAATTTTCGTAATTCAAACATCCCACCACTTCTGAACCACATGCGATTACAATTCTGGCAGCTCATCCATAAATCAACTCGACCGTCTGTTGATGGTATAAGAAGGCCACGAAGATAGGAATGACCACAGAACATACACCAGATACGTGTACTATGCCATCCCTGTGCTGCGTCTCTGTCTACCACCATTCCAAATGCTTCGGCATCATTCCGCAATTCATTGCTCAATACTTGCCGTAATTGCCGACGTGCCCTATGTAAACGTACTTCTAATGCATTAATAGTCAGTCCAAGTTGCAAAGCAGTTTCGTTTTGTGGCATCTCAGCAAGGTAATGCAGTTCTAAAGCTTTACGGGTAGTTGAAGGGAGATAGCCCATCGCACGGTCTAGCAGTGTCGCTAAATCCTGGCGGCTCAACTCTTCTGCTGGGTCAATGGCGAGTAGGTCGGGAATATCTAGCTCGGTATGACCAGAAGACATGCCTTGTTCTGCAGTCAATAATGTGGAAAGGCTCTCTTGCCTTTGCAATAGCGTAGTATGAGTGCGGTTCCAGCGTAAAGAGACGTTGTGACAAATGCCATTAAGCCACGCATCAAAACGCTCAGGAGTTTGCAAATGGTCAAGGTGTCGCCATGCCTCAACAAGTGTCTCCTGCACAACGTCGTCTACCGCATCAGGTGTAACACCTTGTTGCTGAGCAAGACGAAGCAAACGGGGTCGTGCTGTTGCCAACACTTCGTCGAGTGTATTGGAGAGCGCGAACTCTCTAGCAATATCTTTATCTTTTATCATCGCTAATTCCTCGCTACTCGTGTATCTATATATATGTCGCGCTCTGTTGTCAAAAGCTTACACAAATTTTTAGCAAAATGAAATAGCTCAGGCAAAGAAAGGATTCTATCTATGCGTATTTTTGTCGCTGGTGCCACTGGCGTACTTGGAAGAGCCTTGTTACCGATACTGCAACAAGAGGGACACACAGTCCGTACACTGGTGCGATCCGAGGAAAAAGCACAGACATTGCAGCACACTGGCATAGAGGCAGGTGTAGGTGACTTGCTTGCTCAGGAGATAGAGCCTCGTTTACTGAGTATGTTAGAAGGCTGTGATACTGCTATTCATATCGCCACCGCCATCCCGCGCAATATGTCGGCACCAGGAGCATGGGACATCAATACTCGCTTGCGTGTAGAGGGAACACAACGCTTACTACAAGCCTCACTTACTGTTGGCGTAAAAAGATATATTCAGCAAAGCATCACAATGGCCTATCCCGATGGCGGCGATGAGTGGATATATGAGAACACCCCACTCGATGCCTCACCACAAAGAGCCGATATCTGTGGTCCCGTTATAGACATGGAAGATTTGGTCCGTGATGTCGCACGTGAACAACTGCACTGGTGTATTCTACGTGGTGGCTTGTTCGTGGGACCTGGAACGGGACAAGAGGATGTGCTTGCTAAAATACGTGCAGGAACGAGTGTTGTGCCTTGTGATGGCTCAAACTTTCTTTCACTTATTCACGTTGCAGATATGGCCGATGCTATAAGCAAAGCGTTAGTGCATGCCCCTGCTGGCACTATCTATAACATAGTTGATGAGCCAATTCGTAGCGGAGATTACTTGAGCCATCTCGCTCATCTCGTGGGTGCGCCACAACCAGAACAAGACTACTCACAACCATGCCCACTCTCACAGCGTTGTAGCAATCAAGCGGCGGGTACTATCCTGGGTTGGGTACCTACACATGGTATCTGGCCTACCTACAATAAATTTTCGTAGGGACCCCATTTATGACGTCCACAAGTGATTAATCGCCTGTGGACGTCATAATGCGATTTAACAAAATAATCAGGATACACCGATTGTAGGGGCCATACTTCATTACGCCCTCGCCTGTGATGCCGAACGAGGGCGTAATGAAGTATGGCCCCTACAGACCGTTTGATGTCCGCACTCTTTTGTTAAACCACATAATGGGGTCCCTACAACCATTCGTATAGGTTAAGCATCTCCCATCCTTATGTGGTATACTAAACGAGCACGAGTTCATGTAAAAGGATGGCTCGATAAACAGCCTCCGTTAAAGCAACATATACCTATCCTCACCTTACGTACTACACTCAAATAGTAAACACATATCTTTCGGATTACAGGAGAAACGTTTTTTATGGCAAGTAATCATTATAATGTCGCGATTATTGGTTCGGGACCTGGTGGCTATGTCGCTGCCATTCGTGCCGCACAACTTGGTGCCAGTGTTGCCATTGTGGAAAAACAATATCTTGGAGGCACCTGTCTCAACGTCGGTTGTATCCCCTCGAAAGCTATGCTACACATCGCACAGATGTTGCACATCATGGAATCCCTGGAAGAGTTAGGCATTCATCTACCACAGCCTCCAACCTTCGATATGACCAAAGCAGTCGCCTTCAAAGATAAAGTGGTGAAGCGTATGACAAGCGGTGTCGGCGTGCTGATGAAGGGTAACAACGTGGATGTCTTCGATGGCACAGGCAGTGTCGATGCATCACGCAATGTAACCGTTGCAGGCAACGATAGCACGACACAGCAATTCAGCGCGGACAAAATCATTCTAGCAACAGGCTCCGTTCCCTTCATTCCGCAGATGCCTGGCGTTGATGGTCGTAATGTCATGAATAGCGATACATGTTGGGACCTGCCCAAGACACCCGAAAGCCTCGTCTGTGTTGGTGGCGGCATCATCGGTATGGAACTGGCATGCATGTTCAACGCCCTGGGTACACAGGTTACAGTGCTTGAGATGCTCCCTAACGTCATGGCTCCTCTTGATGAAGAGGTACGTCGTCTTCTTGTACGCATTCTTAGCAAGCGCGGCATCAACATCGTCACAGGTGCAAAGGTTGAGGGCATTGAAGATGATGGTGAACAGAAAAAAGTTATTGCCACCACAGACAAGGGTCAGCAAACCTTCCCCGCGGAGTATGTCCTGCTGGCTGTCAGTCGTCGAGCCAACACAACGGGGCTACAACAGCTTATGGAGCAAGGGCTGGACAGTGACCGAGGCCGTGTTCGTGTCAATGACAAAATGGAGACAAACCTCCCTGGCATCTACGCCATTGGTGATCTTGTTCATGGTGCGGGACTTGCTCACGTCGCCTCAATGGAGGGCGAAATTGCATCTGATAATGCAATGGGCCACAGCGCAAGCATGGACTACAATGTTGTGCCAAACCCCATCTATACCTTCCCAGAGGTCGCCTTTGTTGGACTCACTGAAGCCCAGGCGAAAGAGAAAGATCCCGAAGTGCAGGTCGAGCGTTTCCCCTGGACTGCTGTCGGTAAGGCCGTTGCCATCGACGAGACCGAAGGCTTCACAAAGGTCATCAAGGGCAAGTACGGTGAGATTATTGGCGCACACATTATTGGCCCTGACGCGACCAACCTCATCTCCGAATTCTCGGTAGCGATGCGCGGTGAGTTGACTGTCGATGAAATCATCGAAACAATCCACCCACACCCAACCCTGAGTGAGGGACTCCGTGAAGCTGTACTAGCGGTTGAAGGCCGCCCTGTCCACATTCCCCCCAAGAGACAACTCGCGCGAACGCGATAAATAGAGAGTATAAAAAACAGCGAACGTTGTAGATTTGCTACAACGTTCGCTGTTTTTTATGCTCCGAGAACTCATTGACAAACTTTGACCATCTTTGACGTTAACAGCTCTCCATCCTTTGGGGGGAAACTGGTGAAAATGCAGGGGAGACCCTTGCGGTCTCCCTGCATTTTCACCAGTTTCCCCCCAAAGGATGGAGAGCTACGTTAACTATCGTATAGACACATCCAAATATATGTGTATACTAATGAAATATATTACTAGCAAAGTACTATAAAAGGAAGCAGCTATGTACATACACAAACATACATTCGGTCAATCACTTTATCTCGTTACTCTTTCTTTGCTTGTTCTTGGCATTCTAGCTGCTACAGGTACCTGGGTCTACATGCTCTCGTTGCCGGGTGACACAGGGAAAAGTGTTGTTGCTTCAGGTATAACAACGACTAATCCACAGGACAAAGCTGCTTCACAAAATGTAACAACACAATACATGCACGCGTTTCTTACCCATCAATATTCCGTCATGTGGTCGTTGCTGCATCCACAGACACAAGCGGTCTGGACAAATGAAGAGACGTTTGCCTCCTATTGGAACATACGCTTGCAAGAATACACACTCCATGACTTTACGATAGGCCAAGCGAAATCTTTGTCTTCCTGGACCAACCCGGAAACAATGACCGTCTATTCCAACGTCCAGCAACTTCCCGTCTCATTACAACTAGACTTGAAGGTACAGCCGCGACACACAAACAATGTGCCACCTGAATATGTGCATCCAAGTCAATTATTTCAAAATCTACCCTTCATCGTGCAACACGTTGACGCTAAAAATACTACTACTACGGGACATTGGCTTGTGCTTAACGCTGGTCCTGCCGATCTTGAAGCACCTATCTTGCCTCCAACAACACTTTCAGCAAAAACGGTCAACGTACCGATTCTGATGTATCACCACATTTCAGATGTTCCAACACATAATGCTCTTGATAAGAGTCTAACCGTTACATCTGCATTGTTTAATCAGCAATTGGATTCTCTTAAAACGCGAGGCTATTCCACCATTACCTTCAATCAGTTATTTGATGCGCTGTACTACAATGGGCCGTTGCCCACAAAGCCCATTATTCTCACCTTTGATGATGGCTACGATGATGCCTATGCAGTTGCCTATCCTGCACTGGTCAAGCATGGCTTTAGCGGTATGTTCTATATCATTACTGGTAAAGTTGGGTGGCAGGGACAGATGACATGGCAGCAGATGAGCGAGATGCTAAGCCACGGCATGCAGATGGGATCACACACCATTCATCACGTAGATATGGGACAGGTCTACATAAACTCGCAAGAGCAGGCCCAGCAAGAACTACAGATTTCTCGCTCCACGATGCAGCAGCGCCTGGGGATTGTAATACAACAATTCTGCTATCCTGCCGGTGAGCCGTTCCGTCATGGCAGCCTGTATCTACGAAGAGCAATTGTAGCTCTGCTAGCCGCCGATGGCTACGTCGGTGCGACCACCGACCCTGGCATGACAGGCGTTACACAAAACAGCCAGCATCCCTTCGTGCTACTGCGCCTTCGCATAGACGGACGCGACGTACTAGACAATTTTATCGCTCGCTTGCCCTAAACAAAAAACGATAACGCGAGGTCATTTCCCCAATCCAAAATTAAGAGGAATATTCAGTATATTGAGCAAGGCTACCAGTGCGGGCGCGCACAAAAGCGCGGGCAGAAGATTCGCCACCTTGATGCGTTGCAAATTTAATATGTTCAATCCCAGACCGATCAGAATAACACCACCTGCAGCAGATAGCTCAATGAGACGAGGCTGTGCCGAAAGCGCAAGTGTGGGATCTGAAATCAGCAGAGGTCTAATCAGACCTGCCAGGAGCGATATGCCACCCTGCACAATCAAAATCGTCGCACTTGAAAACAGCACGCCTTTTCCCAGACTACTTGCAAAAACAATGGCAGAGAAACCATCCAGAATAGCTTTGATGGCAAGTAAGCTGAAATTTCCTGAAAGGCCATCATTAATAGAACCGAGAATAGTGAGAGGTCCAACACAAAATTGAAGACTCGCGATAACAAAAGCCGCCGTAAAATCCAGTTCCGCCTCTGGTCGCTCGACACGCTTTTTTAGCCAATCCCCTAGAAGTGCCAAACCACCATCTATATTCACAAGTTCCCCAATAATCCCACCAATTACCAGTGCTAATAGTGGAATAAGCGCGTTAGCTGTTTTGAGAGCAGAGGATATTCCAATCACCAGCGTCATGAGACCAATAGCCGCAATTACAATAGCCTTGATGCGCTCTGGCAGACGATTTCCTATTATTAACCCAAGCGTTCCACCTATCAATACCGTCGCAACATTAATAAATGTTCCTAACAACGGTATTCTAGGTAGCGTGGCCTGTTGTAATGCTTGTATGGCAAAGATCATGTAATATTTCTTTCGTTATTACCAACGAGCATGACAGGGGCAAACTCATGATGCTTGTAAACGTTTACGCCCCCACAACACGTTCCATCTTCGCACCCACACTACGCAATTTTTCATCAAGGCGCTCGTAGCCACGTTCTATATGCTCAATACCATATACCTGTGAGACTCCTTCGGCACAAAGTGCTGCAAGAATATAGGAAAAGCCTGCCCGGATATCGGGAATAAGCAGGCGCATCCCATGCAAAGGTGTGGGACCGCGCACAACACAACTATGCAAGTATTCCTTTTCGCGGAAACGGCACGGCACCTCACCAAGACATTTCGTGTAGAGACCTATATGCGCACCCATGCCCTGTAACGCAGTCGTGTAACCGAAACGATCCTCATAAATTGTCTCGTGCATAACCGACATGCCATCAGCTTGTGTTAGCAGAATAGTGAACGGTTGTTGCCAGTCGGTCATAAAGCCGGGGTGTACATCTGTTTCCAGCGCGATAGCGGGAGGCGTTTTTCCATCGCTGGTGAAGCGAATGCCCTCATCGTCTATCGTAAAGCGCAATCCCATTTTTGACAGGGTATTGAGAAATGTCAGTAGCGTATCCTGCTGGGCATGACGGAGATAGACATCGCCTTTTGTGAGATAGGTAGCGATTGCCAACGACACAGCCTCATTCCGATCACTCAACAATGTATGGCTGGCACCATGTAACTGCTCTACGCCCTCGACAACAATACGACGGTCAACCTTGATTTCGATGATCGCGCCCATCTTTTGGAGCAGTTTGATCAGATCAACAATCTCTGGTTCCAGCGCTGCGTTCTCTATGATTGTGACGCCCTTTGCTAACGATGCGGTAATCAGAAAATTTTCTGTCGCCATCACGCTTGGAAATGGTAATTTAATCGTTGCACCATGTAAGCGTCGCACAACGGTACAACGATACTCATTGCCTTGCTCGGTGATCTCAGCGCCCATTTGACGCAAGCCTTGAATGTGGAAGTCAATGGGACGAGGCCCAATGCGGTCTCCTCCAGGTCGAGGAATACTCACCTCACCACACCGATGCAACAATGGGCCAATTGCCATTACCGCAATACGATTTAACCCACCCACCTCCGCCGAAATAGTCGTTTTGGAAATGTAAGGCGTGCTTATTCCCAGTGTATGATCTTCCAGGTGTATCTGAGCACCGAGGTCTTCACACAACTTGAGCGTAAGATCAAAGTCTCCTAAGAGAGGAACATTACGCAATGTCGATTGTTCGGTTGTGAGTAATGAGGCAATCACCATCTTGGTAACAGCATTCTTCGCGCCACTAATCGCTACCTCTCCATGCAAGGGCGCTCCACCAGTGATGAGGTAGTACGGAGCGTTATTCTCCATCAACGTTTCCTTACTTGTTTATTTTTTCCTGCGTTCCCCGGTGCCTTGAAGAGCCAGCGTAGCGCATGACGACGAGGCGGTGGTGGCAACACATGGCGTTGTCGTAGACACTCTTGCCCCTGCTCATCAAGGACATCAAGGAAGCTGTTCACACTTTGTGCGACACCTTCAACCATGAGATAGCCAGGCGGCTTCACCGCATCACCAACAAGATAGAGACCTTGTATTGCTGTCTCTGCATGCACGTCTTCACCTTGTGCCATGCGATTTACAGGCCACTCTCCACGGTACGTTCCCATCGTCAGAATGCGGCAGTGTCTATCGAATGTCTCGCCAAACATCATGCGCAGATCGGCAAGTGCCAATGTTCGCTCCTCTTCAACGTTGTTACTCTGAATAACCTGATGACTGATGAGCAAGTGTTTTCCAGCAGGTGCTAAACGCGGCTCACTGTTTGTTGGCTGCACCATACCCGCGATACGCTTCGTATCCAGGCAATACATAATACCCTTATGCGGAATGAGCGAGACATCGCTAAGAATATGTATTTTGAGTCCCACTGCTTCATGCATTATAGGCAGGGAGACCCCTTCATGCATTATAGGCAGGGAGACCCCTTCATGCATTATAGGCAGGGAGACCGCAAGGGTCTCCCCTACATGTAGGGGAGACCCTTGCGGTCTCCCTGCTTTATGCATCTCGCTCTCCTCTTCTTCCTGCTTCTCATGCATTGCTTGCTGTCTCAACACCTGCACTTGTGTCACCTTATGGCTGTGTAGCAACCCATCAGTCGCGCGTGGCCCGATATCACTTACGACGACAGGTGCAATGAAAACTGACTCACGCCCGCTGGCCTTCTCGCGTATACGCACTCCTGTTACATGTCCATCCTCGTGTAGGATTTGTAACACCTCACAGGAGAGTTGAAGCATGCCACCATGTGCTATAACATAGTGCTCTAATTCAGAAGTTAAGCCGCCACAGCCACCACGCACAATCGCTGGCGCACCATAGCGCAACATATTTTTTGTAATCTCGACGACTTCAGCGGTGCTTACTTGAGAGAGTTCAAGGCTCAGGGCAAAGCGCGATACACGTTCAAAAAAAGCCACAAGTTGCGGATTGTTCGCAATGTCGATATGCTGTTTCAGCCATACACTATATGGAAGAATTCGTTCTCGTTGTGGAAGCTTACGTAGGAACATCTGGTAACCAAGAGCGACAAGCAAGGCGAATTGACGGAGACCAAGAAATTTGAAGACGCCCAGTATGCCTCGTGCTTGATACTGTTTTCCATGCACATGAAATGAACCAAAGACATCGGCATCAAAGAAATAATGCGGCACGTGTAGACGTTGCAGCATCTGCGAAAGCACTCCACTACTTCCAAATGGTACCATATGCACAGCCCCGGTACTTACTTGTACGCCGTGAAACGTTTTTGCCGTAAATCGCCCACCACAATGAGGAAGTCGTTCTACGAGCAGAACGCGCTTTCCATGTTCGAGCAATTGTGCTGCACTCAGTAATCCACCTAACCCCGCTCCAATAATAATCGCGTCAAATGACTGTGTTGACTGTTCCGTAATTGTATCCTTTAAAGAAACGTGTTGCGCCTGTTTATACATGAAATTGTCCAATGTAGTATGCCTGTTAAGGTATTAATATGACCAGGGCACTCGCAAGGGGATGCCCCTCCCATAGCCAAACGAGCCTGTGGTACGTCGTCGTATGGGAGGGGCATCCCCTTGCGGGTGCCCTTGCAGTTGTTATCTCTCCTCACCAATAAGACCTCGTAACAGGCTGTTACATTCGTACATGGTGTTGAGAACATTTTGATGAATCTGGAAGATTTTGTTCAACTCACGCGCCTTGCGAGCAAGCTTCGTGACATACTCGATGTCACGTGGATTGTTCATCACATCTTCCATCAGTTGTGATAGATCAGCCCACGCAAGGGCCTCACGGCTACGAGCAACGTCAGCAATAGTGTTGTCCATGCGCTCAGAAACACGGCGCACACCTACACGAAGCTGATTCGCCGTTTGTCCAATTTCAGCATCATGGTTACGCATCGCATCCTGAGTAGCGGTAATCTGCTCTTGCAGCGACATCACCTGCCCATCGAGAGTTGAAAGAGCTGCCATCAACGCTGTCATGTCTGGCAACGACGGCTGGGCCATACTCGTGAGACGACTGAATGTTACATTTGTATCTGTACCTGGAGCAGCCGATGCTTGTGCAGAAGGATTTGACGGTTGTGCTTGCATTGTTACACTCTGTACCGATGAAGGTATATTCACAACAGGAGAGGGGGTATTAGCAACAAGGGCACCTTCTCTTTCGGCAGAGGCTGTTGAAGAAGGAGCGTACGAGGTTGCAACAGGGATACCCGGCACTGACGCTGGTGCTGCTGGCATGACTGAACCGTTGGTTGCAACAGCGGCATACTCTGGTTGAACCTCTTGCTCTTGCGCTGCAGCTTGCACAGGTTGAGCATGCTCTATTTCAGCAACGGCACCGTTCTCCATTGACCGCGTACTATACTCATCGCTCGTCGCCATTGCGTCTTCGCGTGTGCGATAGGTCACTTCTGGTGTTGGACTTACCGCGATGGTTGGCATGTCTTCTACACCCAACGATGACGAAGAGTTATAAGAGTGGAAAAGTAATTCATGCTCACCGATACCAACATGATCGCCTT